>Ga0256830_1001965_pt1 | contig 14035 bp, 14 predicted proteins | sample 128326metaG_FD_190537 | JGI IMG/M metagenome (GOLD analysis project Ga0256830, IMG submission 190537) | Hydrothermal vent microbial communities from Lau Basin, Pacific Ocean - 128-326 | ecosystem: Environmental > Aquatic > Marine > Hydrothermal vents | place: Pacific Ocean: Lau Basin | collected... | reverse complement strand
ACCAGCTCCGGCACCTCGGCCACGCGCACCCAGGTCTCGCGGTCGTGGCTGACCTCGTCGTCGGGCCGGATGCGGCCGAGGAGCACGTGGCGGCGGACGAGCCCCGTGACGAAGGGCCCGCGCACGCGCCCGTCGCGGCGCACCCACCAGCTGTTCGGCCCCTGCGGCATCGCCTTCAGCCATGCAGCTTGCGTGCCGAAAAACTGCCGAGGGATTGCGCGATGCCGTCCGTTACGCCTGGGGACATCCTGACGGTCACAGCGGCCCCGCGCGCCGCGCCGGCCGCACGTGCCCTCGCCGCCTGGCGCGTGGGCCAGGTGCTCGAGGCCCTCGTCGTGCGCGTCGACGGGCCCGCGCGCGCCTGGCTGCGCGTCGGCGCCGCGGAGGTGCCCGTCCGCACGCACGCGCCGCTCACGCCCGGGGCGCACCTGACGCTGCGCGTGGCCTCCACCCGCCCGGCGGTCACGCTGGAGCCCGTGCGCCCCGCCGCCCCGGAGGCGGGCCGCGCGCTGGAGGCGGCGACGGTGCCGACGGCCTGGCGCCTGGCCCTGCCGCGCCAGCGGCCGCTCGCCGAGGCGCTGGGACGGGCGCTCGCCGCCTCGCGCGGGGGTGCAGCGGCCCTGCGGGAGCCGGCGGAGCCGCTCCAGACCCTCGCCGCGCGGCTGCCGGTGCCCGCCACCCTCGCCCGGCCCGAGGGGTTGGCCGCCGCGGTCGCCGCCTCGGGCCTGTTCCTCGAGACGCGCCTCGCCCGCGGCGAGGCACCGCCGCCCGGCGACCTCAAGCTCGCGCTGGCGCGCGCCGCCGCGGCCCTGCGCGCCGCCGCCGCGGAGCCCCCCGGCGCTCCGGCCGCCACCTTGAAGCCGGACCCGTCGCGGCGGGAGGCCGGAGAGGCGGGGCCGGCGCGGGTGACGGAGGGCCAGGAGGCGCCGCCGGCGCCCACCCCGCGCGGCACCGAGGCGGCGCGCCAGGATCGGGCCGCGCCCCGCACCCCCCTCCCGGCCGGTGGTGGGGTGCCCGCGCGCGAGGCGGCGGATGCCGCCGAGGCGGCGCTCGCCCGCATCACGGCGCGCCAGCTCGAGAGCCTCCCACGCGGTGGCGACGAGGCGCCGCGCTGGAGCCTGGAGCTGCCGGTGCGCCTCGCGGACGGGCGTCTCGCCGGCCTGCACCTGCGGATCGGGGACGAGCGCGGGCGGCGCGGCCGCAGCGGCGACGGGCGCCGCTGGCAGGTGCGCCTGGCGCTCGATCTGACGGACGGAGCGTCGGTGCACGCCGCCGTGGCCCTCGCAGGCCGCCGGGTGGGCGTGCGCCTCCTGACCCAGGACGCTGTGCTCGCCCGCGCGCTCGCGGAGGGGCTCCCGCGCCTGGCCGAGGCGCTGCGCCGCGGCGGCCTCGAGCCGGGCGTGCTCGAGAGCCGCGCCGGCCGCCCCGCCGCGGACGAAGACCCCGCGCGGCTGCAGGCGCCGGGCCTGGTCGACCTGGAGGCGTGAGCGTGGCACGCGGGCGCAAGCGCGGGCGGCGGGCGGTGGCGCTGCGCTACGACGGAAGCGGCGCGCCGCGCGTCACGGCCGCGGGCGGCGGGGCGCTCGCCGAGCGCATCCTCGCCACGGCGCGCCAGCACGGCGTGCCGCTGCACGAAGATCCGGCGCTCGCCGAGGCCCTCGCCGCGGTCCCCGTCGGCGAGGAGATCCCGCCCGAGCTCTACGTGGCGGTGGCCGAGGTGCTCGCCTTCGTCTTCCTGGTCCACGGCCGCGGCACGGATCCCGGCACCGCCGAGCGCGGCGCCTGAGCGCGCGTGCCGGTTTCCGCCCTCGCGCAGACCGCGGCGCGGGCTCAAGTCCGCCGTCGCGCTGCCGCCAAGGGACGGAGAGGGCGCGCGTTTGAACCGGAACCCGCGCCGGTCTAAGGTTAGAGTTCCACTGTGGCGGCGCAGCGCAGGAACGGCCACGGCATGGCGACGGACATCCGCACGGGGCGGAAAGGACAGGGCGGCGGGCCGTCGAGCGGCTCCCCGGGCGACGAGCTCGCGGAGCTCCATCGCATGCGCCTCCTCGTCGTCGACGACGTGCCCACCAATCTCGCCCTGCTGCGCGCCCAGCTCGCCTCGGGAGGCTTCACCAACGTGACGGCGGCCGCCGGCGGCCATGACGCCCTCGACGTGCTCGAGCGCAGCATCGGCCCGGACGAGCGCAGCAGCGTGGACGCCGTCGTGCTCGACATCAAGATGCCGGACCTCGACGGCTACGCCGTGTGCCGGCGCATGCGCGAGGAGCCGGCGCTGGCCGACATCCCGGTGGTGATGGTCACGGGTTACGACCGCTGGCAGGAGGAGACCATACACGCCGCCTACGAGGCGGGCGCCACCGACATCCTGTTCAAGCCCTTCCGCACCGCCGAGCTCATCAACCGCGTCGTCACGGCGCTCAAGCTCAAGCGCGAGCGCGACCTGCGGCGCCAGCGCGAGCGCGAGCTGGAGGCCGAGCTCGCCGAGCGCCGCGTGATGGAGGCGCGGCTGCAATACCTCGTCGGGCACGACGACCTCACGGGGCTCGCGAACCGCAGGCGGCTGGAGCAGATCCTGGAGGTGGCCTCGCTCAACGCCCAGGCCTCCGGGCAGCCGCTCTCGCTGCTCTATTTGGACCTGGACCGCTTCAAGCTCATCAACGACCGCGAGGGGCACGGCGCCGGCGACCGCAGCCTGATCCTCGTGGCCAACACGCTGCGCAAGCACGCCGGCCCCGGCACGCATCTCGCGCGCATCAGCGCCGACGAGTTCGCGCTCCTGCTGGAGGGGGCCGACCGCGAGCGCGCGCGCCGCCTCGCCGAGACGATCCGCGCCGAGCTCGAGTCGCTGCGCTACGAGAGCCGCGGGCGGCGCTACACGCTGAGCGCCAGCATCGGCGTGGCGACGATGGAGGGCGGCGTCGTCGGCCGCGGTGCCGAGCTGCTCGCCCAGGCGGACCAGGCCTGCTACTCCGCCAAGCGCGAGGGGCGCAACCGCGTGCACGTCTACGCCGAGACCGACGGCGCGCTGGCGGACATGGAGCACGACAGCCGCTGGGGCGAGCGCCTGCGCAGGGCCCTCGAGGCCGGGGGCCTGGTGCTCGCCTTCCAGCCGGTGGTGCGGCTGCGCGACCACGCGGTCACCCACTACGAGGTGCTGGTGCGGCTGCGGGAGGACGACGGGAGCCTGGTGCTGCCGGGCGAGTTCCTGCCGGCCGCAGAGCGCCTCGGGCTGATGTCGGAGCTGGACCGCGAGGTGGTGCGCCGCACCCTGGAGCTGATCGCCCGCCTGCCCGAGCGCCTCGGGACCCTCGGCTTCAACGTCAACCTCTCGGGCCACACCCTGCACGATTCCGCCTTCGTGGACTTCGTGCGCGAGGCCCTCAGCCGCAGCGGCGTGCCGGGGAGGCGCATCACCTTCGAGCTGACGGAGACGGCGGCCATCGCGGACCCCGAGCGCGCGGGCGAGGCCCTCGGCCAGCTCCGCGCCCTCGGCTGCCGCGTCGCGCTCGACGACTTCGGCAGCGGCTTCAGCACCTACACCTATCTCAAGCGCTTCCCCGTCGACTATCTCAAGATCGACGGCGGCTTCATCCAGCAGCTCGCCTGGGACAGCGTGGACCAGGCGCTCGTGCGCTCCATCGTCGAGATCGCCCGCGCGCTGGAGAAGGAGACGGTGGCGGAGTTCGTGGGCGACGAGGAGACGCTCGAGCTCGTGCGCCGCTACGGCATCCACTACGCGCAGGGCTACCACCTGGGACGCCCGGTGCTGGAGCTTCCGGGCGCAGCGGACCCGCCGGGCGCCTAGGCGCCGGCTGCGGCGCGCGGCCCTCCGGCCGCGGCGGCGCGCTCGCCGTGGAGCATCAGCACCAGGCGCGCCTCTCCGGGCGTGAGCCCGCACTCGCGCACCAGGCGCTCGGCGTCGGCGCCGTTGCGCACCAGGCGGATGGCGTGATCGTAGGCGCGCTCGCCCGCGTGGCTGAGCTCGATGCGGTCCTGGCGCTCGTCGAGGCGGCGCTGGGCGCGCTCCAGCGCGGCCAGGCGCCGGTCGGTGCCGGCCGCGGCCGCGCACAGTGCGGCGACATCGGCGCGCGTCGCCTCCAGCGCCCGCTCGGCGGCGGCGAGCCGGCGTGCCAGCCTCCGGCAGGCGAGCCCGAGCCCGAGGGCCGCCAGGGCCACCGCCGCGAGGGCGGGCGCCAGGACCAGCTCGGGCGTCAGCGGCGGGAGCGTCATGCGTACTCGTCCACGTGCGGCCGGCCGTCCTCGTCGCCGTCGGGACGGCGCGGGGGCCGGCGGGGCGCCTGCCGCCCGCCCCGCTCGCGCCTGCGGCGCTCGACGCGTGCCGGCTCGTCCCGCACGGGCCAGGAAGGGGTCACGGGCCGGATGCCGTCGGTGTCCGCCATGGGCTGGCCCGTCTTCCGCGCGGCCGCGGCTCAGAAGCCGCCCGCCCCGTCCTCCAGGACCCGGTGCAGGTCGATGAGGATCAGCAGCCCGTCGTCGAGGTGCGCCACGCCCTGGAGATAGGGGGCGGCCTCCTCGCCGTCCACCGCCGGGGCGGTGTCGATGTCGGAGCGGCGCAGGTCCACCACCTCGGCGACGGCGTCGACGACCATGCCGAAGACCTGCCCGTCCACCTCGACGATGACGATGCGGGTCTGCTCGTCGTGCTCGGCGGGCGGCAGCCCGAAGCGCAGGCGCGTGTCGATGACGGTGACCACGTGCCCGCGCAGGTTGATGATCCCGAGGACGTAGTGCGGCGCGCCGGGGACCGGGGCGATCTCGGGCACGCGCAGCACCTCCTGCACGTTGAGCACCTCGATGCCGTAGGTCTCGCCCGCCAGGCGCACCGTCACCCAGCGGCTCGTGGGCTCCTCGGCCCGCGCCTCGTCCTGGACCTCTCGTGCCGGCTCGCTCATCGCTGCCCTCCTCTCCGCCGCTGCGCGTCGCGAAGCCGACGCCGCGGCGCCCGTGAAGGAATCATGCATCCTCCGTGCCACACCCGGCCGCGGCATCGAGCCAGGCCGCCAGGCGGATCGGATTGACCACCAGCGCCGGCGGCTTGGAGGCGACGCCGGCGAGCCAGGGCCGCCTCTCCTCCGGCCGCCGCCAGCGCACCTCGCTCTGCCCGAGCGCCACCGGATCGCCGACCCGGTCGCAGGCGAGCACCCAGCCGCCGGCGAGCGCCACCAGCCAGGGTCGCGGACCGGCGCTCGCGCGCCCCCGCGGCAGCAGGGCGGCGGCGAGGTCGGCCACCGGCCGCCGCGCGCCGCCGCGGGCGAGCCGGCCGAGCAGCCACGCCGGCGCGCCGCGCGGCGGCCGCACCAGGCGCCCGGGCGCCGGGAGCACGGCCTCGACGGCCGTCTGCGGCAGCGCGAAGCCGACCCCGCCCGCCTCGACGACGAGCGCCTCCAGGCGCTGGCCGGTCCCTCCCGGCGCCGGCATCGCCACCTCCGGGGCGCGCTCGTCGAGGAGATCGTCGAGGTAGCCCGCGAGGTCCCCGCCGCCTCCCATCCCCGCTGCACTCTGGCCTCTGATCATGCCGATGCCTCCAGCGCCGGCGGCCGCGGCCGCGCCCGGGTGCCGGCGAGCAGGTCCTCGAGCAGCGCGGCATAGGCGCGGCTGCCGCGCGCCGACGGCGCGAGCTCCGTGAGCGCGCGGCCCGTGCGGCTCGCCTCGCGGAACCGTGTGTCGACGGGGATCACGCCCTGCCACACGCGTGTGCCGTAGCGCGCCCGCAGGCGCTCGAGCGCCTGCACGCCCGCGCGCGTGCGGCGGTCGTGCAGGGTGGGCACGATGACCCAGTCGAGCGGCGCGCCCCGCGAGCGCGCCACCATCTGCAGGGTGCGCTCCATGCGCTCGAGCCCCTTGAGCGCCAGGTGCTCGGTCTGCACCGGCACCAGCAGAAGGTCGCAGGCGGCGAGCGCGTTGACCATGAGCAGGCCCAGCATGGGCGGGCAGTCGAGGATGGCGTACTCGTAGCGGCCGGCCACCCGGGCCAGCGCCCGGCGCAGCACGAGCCCCATGCCGGGCCGCGCCCCGAGGCGCCGCTCGAGGGTGGCCATCGCCGTGCTGGCGCGCCACAGGGCCAGCCCCTCCGGCGCCACGGGCACGGCGATCGCGCGCGCGTCCGGTGCGTCCTCCGTAAAGAGCGTGAGCACCCCGGGGCCGGTGGCCTCGGGATCGTGGCCGAAGTAGGCGGTGAGCGAGCCGTGCGGATCGAGGTCCACGAGCAAGGTGCGGCAGCCGGCACGCGCGAGCAGCGCCCCCAGGCTCACGGCCGTGGTGGTCTTGCCCACACCCCCCTTCTGGTTGGCGACCGCCCAGACCTTCACTGCCCGTCCTCCGGCCGTGCCGCGCGCAAGGGCGCGTCGGCGGGCAGCCGCGAGCGCCCGCCGGCTTCCGGCTGCGCCAGCACGACGATGACCACGCGCCGGTTGCGCCGCCGCCCCTCCGGCGTGGCGTTGTCGGCCACCGGCCGGTGCTCGCCGTAGCCGACCGCGATGAGGCGCCCGGGGTCCACCCCGAGGCGCTCGAACAGGCGCACGACGCTCGCCGCGCGCGCCGCCGACAGCTCCCAGTTGGAGGGATAGAGCGTGGTGCGGATGGGCACGTTGTCCGTGTGGCCCTCGACGCGCACCGGATTCGGCACGGTGCGCAGTGCCTGCGCGAGGCGCTCGAGGACGGGCATGGCCTCGGGTGTCAGCCGCGCGCTGCCGCTCGGGAAGAGCACGCCCGAGGCGACCTCGATGTGCAGGCCGTCGGCGCGCCGGCGCACCCGCACCAGGCCCATGTCCACCAGCGGCCGCAGGGCGCGCGTGACGCGGCGTGCGAGCCGCGGCAGGCCCTCGCGGCCGGCGAGCTCGCCCGCGGGCTCGCCGCCGAGCGAGGGCGGCGGCAGCGGCGGCAGGGCGACGAGGGCGTCGGGCTCGAGGGCGAGGCGCGCCAGCCTCCCCACCTGTATGGGCTCCATGCTGCGCGGCGGGGCGCGGAAGGCGGCCTCGAGGGCGTCGGAAAGCACGCGGTACTTGCCCTCGTTGACCGAGGAGATGGCGTACATCACCACGAAGAAGGCGAACAGCAGCGTGATGAAGTCGGCGTAGGAGACGAGCCAGCGCTCGTGGTTCTCGTGCTCCTCCTCGTGCCGCCTGCGTGCCATGACCGCCGTGCCTCAGTCCAGGAAGCCCTGCAGCCGCGCCTCGATGTTGCGCGGGTTCTCGCCCTCGGCGATGGCGACGATGCCGTCGAGCACCATCTCGCGCCCGCGGCTGCGCCGCCGCGCCACGCTCTTGAGCTTGTTGGCCAGGGGCAGGAAGACCAGGTTGGCGAAGCCGACGCCGTAGATGGTGGCGACGAAGGCCGTGGCGATGCCGGGCCCGAGCCGGCTCGGATCGGCGAGGTTCTGCATGACGTGGATCAGCCCCATGACGGCGCCGATGATGCCGATGGTGGGGCTGTAGCCGCCCATGCTCTCGAAGACGCGCGCGCCCTGCATGTCACGCGCCTCCAGGGTCTCGAGCTCGATCTCCATCACGCCGCGGATGGTCTCCGGCTCGTTGCCGTCCACGAGGAGCTGCAGGCCCTTGCGGGCGAAGAGGTCGGGCTCGGATTCGGCGGCGCCCTCCAGCCCCAGCAGCCCCTCCTTGCGCGCCACGTTGCTCCACGACACCACCTTGGCGATGATGGCCTCGGCGTCGAGCGGCGGCGGGCGGAAGGCCCAGGGCAGGATGCGCAGGGCGTGGAGGAAGGTCGCCACGGGGGTCTGGAGCATCACCGCCCCCAGCGTGCCGCCGCCGACGATGACGAAGGCCGTGAGCTGCACGAGCGAGCTGACGTGCCCGCCCTCGAGCACGTTGCCGCCGACGATGGCGGCGAGCCCGATCAGCAGCCCGACGATGCTCAGCAGGTCCATGCGCTTCCTGTCCCGCCGGCACGCCCATGCGATGCACGCCCCATGCCACCCTCAGCGCACGCCCGCCGCCAGCGCCGGCCCGATGTCCTCCAGGGCGAGCACCTGGTCGGCGAGTCCGGCCTCGACCACCGCGCGCGGCATGCCGTAGATGACGCAGCTCGCCTCGTCCTGCGCCCACACCGTCCCGCCGCGCGCCTTGAGGCGCCGCGCGCCCTCGCGCCCGTCGGCGCCCATGCCGGTCATGATCACCGCGAGCGTGCCCGCACCCGCCGTCTCGGCGGCCGAGGCGAGCGCCACGTCCACGCTCGGCCGGTAGTGCTCGCCGGGCTGCGGGTCGCGCAGACGCACGCGCAGGATGCCGTCCGCCCGCTCGAGGTAGAGCTGGCGCCCGCCGGGCGCGAGCGCCACCCGCCCGGGCGCGAGCGGCTCGCGGTCGCGCGCCTCGCGCACCTCGAGGGCGCTGATGCGGTCGAGGCGCTCGGCGAAGGGGCCCGTGAAGCTCGCCGGCATGTGCTGGACCACCACCACGGGCGCGGCGAAGGCCGCGGGCAGCGCCCGGAGGACGCGCTGCAGGGCCACGGGCCCCCCGGTGGAGCTTCCGATCACCACCAGCTCGCGCCGCCCCGGCGCGGGGCGCGGCCGCGGGCGCACCGCGGGCACCCGCGCCGGAACGGGCGCGCCCGCCGCTGCCGCCACCGCGGCGTGCGCGCGCCGCCCGCCGCCGGCGAGCGCCAGCACGCGCTCGCGCAGCAGGCGCCCCGCCTCGGCCTGGTCGGCGGCGAGGTCCTGCAGGCGCTTGGGCAGGAAGTCGGCCGCGCCCGCCTCGAGCGCCGCCAGCGTCGCCTCGGCGCCCTCGTGCGTGAGCGAGGAGAACATGAGGATGGCGGTGGGGGTGCGCGCCATGATGCGCCGCACCGCCTCGATGCCGTCCATGACCGGCATCTCCACGTCCATGGTGACGACGTCGGGGCGCAGGCGCGCCGCGGCCTCCACCGCCTCGGCGCCGTTGGCGGCGAAGCCCGCCACCTCCAGGCGCGGGTCGGCGCGCAGGATCTCGGCGATGCGCCGGCGGAAGAAGCCGGAGTCGTCGACGATGAGCACGCGGACGGCCATCGCTCCCGCCACCCCCGCGCCCGCCGGCTCAGTGTCGGCTCGCGTAGGCGCGCAGCAGGCTCGGCACGTCCAGGATGAGGGCGATGCGGCCGTCGCCCGTGATGGTGGCGCCGGCGAAGCCGGCGAGCCCGTGCAGCAGGGCGCCGAGCGGCTTGATCACCACCTCCTCCTGGCCCAGCACCTGGTCGACCACGAAGCCCACGCGCTGGTTGCCCACGTGCGCCATCACCACCTGGCCGTTGCGGTCGGCCTCGCTGGTGTCCGCGTCCGGTGCGAGCCAGTGGTGCAGGTAGTAGAGCGGCACGGCCTTGCCGCGCATGCGCACCACGAGCTGCCCGTCGACGGTGTTGGTGCGCGCCGTGTCCATCTGGAAGATTTCGGCGACGTTCGAGAGCGGCAGGGCGAAGCGCCGCCCCCCGACGATCACCATGAGCGTGGGCAGGATGGCGAGCGTGAGCGGCAGCTTGATGCGCACCTCGCTGCCCCGGCCGAGCTGCGAGTCGATCTCCACCGTGCCGTTGAGCTGGGCGATGCGGTTCTTGACCACGTCCATGCCCACCCCGCGCCCGGAGATGTCGGAGATCTCGGTCTTGGTGGAGAAGCCGGGCGCGAAGATGAGGTTGAAGGCCTCGTGGTCGTCCATGCGGGCGGCCGCCGCCTCGTCGATGATCCCCTTCTCGATGGCCTTGCGCTTGAGCGCCTCCGGGTCCATGCCGCGGCCGTCGTCGGTGATGGTGATGAGGATGTGATCGCCCTCCTGCGCGGCCGCGAGCACCACGGTACCGGCGCGCGGCTTGCCCTTGGCCTCGCGCTCGTCCGGGGGTTCGATGCCGTGGTCGACGGCGTTGCGCACCAGGTGCACGAGCGGGTCGGCCAGCGCCTCCACCAGGTTCTTGTCGAGGTCGGTCTCCTCTCCGCGCAGCTCCAGCACCACCTCCTTGTCCAGGCTGCGCGCGAGGTCGCGCACCACGCGCGGGAAGCGCCCGAAGACCTTGCGGATGGGCTGCATGCGCGTCTTCATCACCGCCGCCTGCAGGTCGGAGGTGACGAGATCGAGGTTGGCCACCGCCTGCGAGACCGCCTCGTCGCCGATGCTCGAGCGCAGCGTGGCGAGGCGGTTGCGCACCAGCACCAGCTCGCCCACGAGGTTCATGATCTCGTCGAGGCGGCGCGTGTCGACGCGCACCGTGCTCTCGGAGGAAGGCGCGGCACCCGACCGCCCGCGGCCGGCACCGCCGGCGCCGCCCTCGCCCCTGTCGCCGCCACGGCCGCTGCCGCCTCCTTCCGGCGGCGGCGCGGCCGCCCCCGGCTCCCGGCGCTCCTCCGGAGCCGGCGCCTGCACCGCCGCCGCGGCCGAGGCTGCGGCGGCGGCCTGCGCGGCGGCCGCCTCGGGCTGGGCCTCCCCGGCGCCGGGGGCCCGGCCCGGACCGTGCAGGGCGTCCAGCAGCCGCTCGAACTCCTCCTCCGTGATCTCGTCGCCGCCCACCTTCTCCGGGCCGGCGGCCGTGGCTTCCGGCGGATCCGCCGCGGCGGGCCGCGCAGACGGCTCCTGCGGGGCAGGCGCCTGCGCCGTTCCCGCCTTGCGGCCCTGGAGCTCGTCGAGCAGCGCCTCGAACTCCTCGTCCGTGATCTCGTCGCCGCCGTCCGCCTCGCCGTCTCCTTGAGCGGCACCCTCCTCCTGCGGGGCGCGCTCCGCAGCCGCTTGCGGCTCGGACGCCGACGACTGCGCGGCGGACTCCTGCCCGGACCCCCCTGCGGCGCCGGCCTCGCCGCCGCCCTCCGGCTGGGCGAGGGCCACCAGCGCCTCCAGCAGCGCGGGGTCCGCTGGCTGCGGCTCCTCGCCCGCCTTGACGCGCGCGAACATCTCGTTGACGCCGTCGAGCGCCTTGAGCACCGTGTCCATCAGCTCGGCGTCGACGCGCCGCTCGCCCTGGCGCAGCACGTTGAAGACGTCCTCGGTGCGGTGGCAGAGCTCCACCATGGGCTCCAGCCCCAGGAAGCCGGCCCCGCCCTTGACCGTGTGGAAGGCGCGGAAGATGGCGTTGAGCAGCTCCGGGTCGTCGGGCCGCGACTCGAGCTCGACGAGCTGCTCGTCGAGCTGCTCGAGCAGCTCGCCCGCCTCGACCAGGAAGTCCTGCAGGATGTCGTCGTCGGCCGCGATCGCCATCGCCCTCCCCTCCCGTCAGAAACCGAGGCTCGCGAGCAGGTCGTCCACCTCGTCCTGGCCGCTGACCACGTCCGCGCGGTCCGCGCCCGGCACGTGCGGCCCGCTCGCCGTCACGTCGCGCCCGGTCCCGTTGCCCTTCCCCGCTCCTGCCGCCCGCCCCTCGTCCGCGGCGAGGCGCTGGCCCGAGATGCGCACCAGATCCACCAGGTTCTGCTCGACCTCCTGCACCAGCGTGATGACCTTGCGGATGACCTGGCCCGTGAGGTCCTGGAAGTCCTGCGCCATGAGCACCTCGGTCAGGCGCCCGCGCAGGGCCTCGGCGTCCTCGGCCACCCGGGGCAGGAAGGTGTCGAGCGCGCGCGCCATGGCACGGAAGGACTCGACGTCCATCTCGCGGGCGCGGAAGCGCGCCCAGTCCGCCGCAAGGCGTGCGCCCTCGCTGGCGAGGCGCTCGGCCACGGGCAGGGCGCCTTCGACCAGGTCGAGGGTCCGGTGCGCCGCCTCCTCGGTCTTGGTGATGACGTAGTTGAGCCGCTCCTTGGCGTCCGGGATCTCCTTCTCGGCGACCTCGGCGATGCGCGCGTCGAGGCGGAAGCCCTTGAGGGCCTCGTGCAGCTCGCGCGTGAGCTTGCCGAGCTCGCGGAAGAGGTCCGACTCGCGCATGCGCGTGAGCTCGTCGAGCGTGGCGCGCGCCGCCTCGCTCTCGCCGGCCTCGAGCTGCGCCACCAGCGTGCGCGCCTGCTCCAGCCAGGCCTTCTCGTCCGGATGCGTCCCCTCGCCCACTTCCTGCTCCTTTCCCGCTCGCCGTTCTTGTTCGTTCTTCACCCCTGGGCGGCGGCGCCCAGGCGCTCGAAGATGCGCTCGATCTTCTCCTTGAGCGTCTGCGCCGTGAACGGCTTGACGATGTAGCCGTTGACGCCCGCCTGCGCGGCCTCGATGATCTGGTCGCGCTTGGCCTCGGCCGTGACCATCAGCACCGGCAGATCCTTGAGCTTGGCGTCGGCGCGCACCGCCTTGAGCAGGTCGAGGCCCGTCATGCCCGGCATGTTCCAGTCGGTGATGAGGAAGTCGAAATCCCCGTTCTGGAGCATGGGCAGTGCCGTGCTGCCGTCGTCGGCCTCGTGCGTGTTGTTGAACCCGAGCTCGCGCAGCAGGTTCTTGATGATGCGCCGCATCGTGGAGAAGTCGTCCACGATGAGGATCTTCATGTTCTTGTCCAAGGCTCGCCCTCCTCGACCGCCGTCATTCCTTCCGCGTCCAGTCCGCCATGCGCGCGCGCAGCCGCACCAGGGCCTGGCCGTGGATCTGGCACACGCGCGACTCGCTCACGCCCAGCACCTCGCCGATCTCCCGCAGGTTGAGCTCCTCGTCGTAGTAGAGCGACATGACCAGCCGCTCGCGCTCCGGCAGCGAGGCGATGGCCTCGGCCAGCGCGGCCCGGAAGGCCTCGTCCTCCACCGCCGCCGCCGGGTCGTCGCCGCCGCCCGCGGGGTCGGCCTGCTCGTCGCGCCCGTCCGCCTCGTCGAGGCTGAAGATGCGGCAGCCGGCCGCGTCCTGCAGGATGCGGTAGTACTCCTCGAGGCCGATGCCGAGGGCCTCGGCGACCTCGACGTCGCGCGCGTCGCGCCCCTTGGCGTGCTCGATGGCGCGCATGGCCTCGGCGACCTGGCGCGCCTTGCGATGGACCGATCTCGGGGTCCAGTCGCTGCGCCGGATCTCGTCGAGCATCGCGCCTCGCACCCGTATGCCGGCATAGGTCTCGAAGCTCGCACCCTGCGACGGGTCGTAGTGGGCCGCCGCCTCCAGCAGGCCGATCATCCCCGCCTGGATCAGGTCCTCGACCTGCACGCTCGGCGGCAGGCGGCTGACCAGGTGGTAGGCGATGCGCTTGACCAGCGGCGCATAGCGCGTCACCAGGCTCTCCTGGTCGAGCCGCTGGACGGCGGCGTAGGCGGCGGGCCCGTTCACGACGCCGCCTCCAGGCCGCCCGCCCGGCCCGCCTCCAGCAGCCGCTCCACGAAGAACTCCACGTGGCCGCGCGGCTGCCGCGGTACTGGCCAGTTATCGGCCCGCTCCGCCAGATTCTTGAATGCCAGCGCCGCGCGGCTGCGCGGGTAGGCCTCGACCACGGCCCGCTGGCGCTGCACCGCGCGCCGGAGCTGCTCGTCGTAGGGCACCGCCCCCAGGTAGTGGAGGGTGACGTCGAGGAAGCGCCCCGTGACCGCCGACATCTTGCGATGCAGCTCGCGCCCCTCGGGCGCGCTGCGCACCATGTTGGCGAGCACGTGGAAGCGCTCGAGCCCGTGGTCGCGGCTCAGGACCTTGATCAGCGCATAGGCGTCGGTGATGGACGCCGGCTCGTCACAAACCACCACGATGACCTCCTGTGCCGCCCGCGTGAAGGCGATGACGCTGTCCGAGATGCCGGCGGCGGTGTCGACGACGAGGACGTCGAGCGTCTCGCCGAGGTCGCTGAAGGCGCGGATCAGGCCCGCGTGCTCGGCGGGCGTGAGCCCCGCCATGCGCGCCACCCCGGAGGCGGCCGGCACGATGCGCACGCCGGCCGGCCCCTCGACGATCACCTCCTCCAGCCCGCAGCGCCCTTCGAGCACGTGCGAGAGGTTGTGCCGCACCTGCAGGCCGAGAAGCACGTCGACGTTGGCGAGCCCCAGGTCGGCGTCGAGCAGCATGGTGCGCCGCCCCAGGGTCGCCAGCGCCACCGCCAGGTTGACCGAGACGTTGGTCTTGCCGACCCCGCCCTTGCCGCTGGTGACGGCGATCACGCGCACCGGCCGCGGCGCCATCATGCTGCGCAGCCCCGCGGCCTGGTCCATGCCGCGCTCACC
>Ga0256830_1001964_pt1 | contig 14037 bp, 15 predicted proteins | sample 128326metaG_FD_190537 | JGI IMG/M metagenome (GOLD analysis project Ga0256830, IMG submission 190537) | Hydrothermal vent microbial communities from Lau Basin, Pacific Ocean - 128-326 | ecosystem: Environmental > Aquatic > Marine > Hydrothermal vents | place: Pacific Ocean: Lau Basin | collected... | reverse complement strand
TTCTCCAGGGCGGGGGGCTGGGGGCGGGGATCCATAAACCAGCTTTGGTATAGCTGGGCTGAAAATCCCTGTATCCGATCCCCTCACCCTGACCCTCTCCCTGTGGGAGAGGGAACCGATATTTGACCTTCTCCTCAGCCCTCGCACCTCGCTACTCGCCACTTCTCTGAAGTGCACGCGCGGTCTGGGAGCTGATGGCCTTGAAGTACTTGTAACTGGTTTCATCCAGCTGGCAGGCGCTGGTGTGGCGGTCGGCGTAGAACAGGCCGAAGGGTTTGCCGTCCACGTGTACCGACATGGCGAAGAAGCTGTTGGTGGTGAGCAGTTTCTGTACCTCGGCCGGCACCAGTGACCAGTACTTCCGGCGGTTGTCGTCGTTCATCCAGATGGCCTGCGGCCGTTCCAGCAGGCGGCCGAAGAGGTTGGGGATACCGATCCCGATCTGGAAGCGGCTGAAGATGGGGTCGTTTTCCGCGCCGGCCACTCGCGCGGCCACCAGCGCGCGGGCGTCTTCGTCGAGCCGCGCGAAGACCACGCGGTTGAGGCCGATGCCGTCGTGCATGGCGCGCACTGCGATGGCAAGCAATTCCTCGTGGGCGACATTCCTGCCCACGGCCTTGCCCAGTTGGCCGAAGAGTTCCTTGAGCACGTCCAGTTGCGGCGTCAGGCACAGCCCGACATCGACCGTGTCCTCCTCGCTTGCCGCTTGCGTCGGCGTGGGCGGTGCGGGCGGCAGACGCACGAGGCGCACGGCGGCGGGAATGGCGTCGTAGATCCTGCTCTCTCGGGCCACCTCGGCGGCGAAGCTGTGGGCTTCCGCCACGACCCTGTCGAGATCCTGTTGCAGCCATTCGGCGGCCTCCATCTCGATGGCCTGCGCCTTTTCGCCGAACCAGTCGTACTGGCCGGCGCGCACCAGTTGTACCGCCAGCATGATGCCGTAGGCGCGGGGGAACTGGGCATTCTCCTGTTGCAGGGCGTCGATGACCAGTTGCGGAAGTTTCCAGTTTTGTGCCAGCTTGCGGGACAGCTCGTCGAAGGTGAAACCCAGTACCACGTACTGGGCTTCCGCCGAGGAGACATGTTCCTCGTTGCGCAGGGTGTAGATCTCCTCCACCTGGCCGGGGCTGAACAGGGACAGCACCATCTCGCCGATGAAATGGAGCAGGGTGGCGGCATGGACCTCGTCGGGCACCATGTCGCGGCGCGCGCGCGCCCACTCGGTGGCCTGCCGCGCGGCATGCCAGGCGCGGGAGAAGGTGGCCAGCAGTTGCCGACGGGGGAGTTCGTCGAGGGTTTCTTCCAGTACGGGCAGCTCTCTGGGCAGCTTGCGCAGGCGTTCCATGCCGAGGAGCATCAGGGCCTGCTGGACCGTGGTGATCTCGCTGCCCAGGCGCCCATGCCCCATGCTGTTGCACATGCGCAGCAGTTGCACGGTGAGTCCGGGATCACGCTCGACGATGCCGGTGTATTCAGCCATGGGAATGTCTTCGCGCGAACACAGGCGACCGAGTTGCGTAATGGTGGCCCGCATCACCGGGATCGGTTCGACCCCGATGCGCTTAACCCATTGATCCACTGAGGTTCCCACAGATCCCGACGGCTCCTGGCAGGTGACTGATTAATCGTTTCCGTCCGCTCTATCGACCTCCAACCCGCTTCCTTTAACTTGTGACAGTGGTCGCGGTGAACCGGGTCGGTGATTTCGCCGCTCCGGCCTCAAGTTTGGGGCCGGGGTGTCGATATGCGGACTGTTCGGACAACAAAACCAGCAAAAGGGAAAGGTTTCGCGTCATGAAGCTCATCATTGGCCTGTTGATGGTAATCGGCTGCGTCTTCGGCGGTTACGTGCTGTCGCATGGCAACCTTGCCGCGCTGTATCAGCCCTTCGAGTTGCTGATCATCGCGGGCGGCGCCACCGGCGCGTTCATCATCGCGAACCCCGGCAAGGTCATCATCTCTGTTCTCAAAGGCGTTCCCGCGCTGCTCAAGGGGGCCAAGTACAAGAAGAAGAACTACATGGAACTGCTCGGTCTGCTGTATGCCCTGTTCGCCAAGGCGCGCAAGGAAGGCCTCATGGCCCTGGAGGGGGATGTGGAAGAGCCCGAACAAAGCGAGATATTCCAGCAGTACCCGGCGCTGACGAAGAATCATCATCTCATCGAGTTCATCTGCGACTACCTGCGCCTGATGGTGGGCGGCAACATGAATGCCTTCGAGATCGAGGCCCTCATGGACGTGGAGCTGGAGACTCATCACGAAGAGTCCCACAAGCCGGGCGCGGCGGTGCAGACCGTGGCCGACGGCCTGCCGGCCTTTGGTATCGTCGCGGCGGTAATGGGCGTGGTCATTACCATGGGCTTCATCAGTGAACCGCCGGAGGTGCTGGGCGCGCATATCGCAGCGGCCCTGGTGGGCACCTTCCTCGGTATCCTGCTTGCCTACGGCTTCGCCGCCCCGATTGCTTCGGCGATGAACGCGCAGTCCGAGGAAGAATCCAAGATGTTCGAGTGCGCCAAGGTTTCCATTCTCGCCACCCTCAATGGCTATACGCCGCAGGTGGCGGTGGAATTCGGCCGCAAGACCCTCATGAGTCACGTGCGCCCGGGCTTCCTCGAGCTGGAAGAGTACGTCAAGCAGAGCAAGTAGGCGCGGGTTTCATCGACCTGACAGGCAGCCATGCCGGACGATAAAAAACAACCGATAGTCGTCAAGAAGATCAAGAAAGGCGGTCATGGCCACCACGGTGGCGCATGGAAGGTGGCCTATGCCGACTTCGTTACCGCCATGATGGCCTTTTTCCTGCTCATGTGGCTGCTGGGCAGTATTTCCGCCGAGCAACGCGCCGGCATTTCCGAGTTTTTCCAGAACCCCACCGGCGTCCAGGGACCGGGCGGCGCCTCGCTGAGCATGATCAAGCTGGGCGGCGCCATGAACGTGGTCAAGGGCGACGACCACCGCGATCCGCCCCAGGTGGCGCGCAGCCCGGATATCCACTATGTGGTGGACGAGCAGCGCCGCCTGGATGAGTTGCTGGAACAGCTCAAGGACGTCATCGAGAGCAGCGAATCCCTGAAGGAATTCAAGGAACAACTATTGCTCGATATCACCTCGGAGGGCCTGCGCATTCAGATCGTGGACAAGGCCAATCGGCCCATGTTTGGTCTCGGCAGCGATGAACTCAAGTCCTACACGCGCGACATCCTGCATGAGATCGCCCGGGTCATCAACAAGGTGCCCAATCGCATTACCATCGCCGGACATACCGATGCCACCCCCTACAGCCGCAGCCGTCTCGACTACAGTAACTGGGAACTGTCCGCCGATCGCGCCAATGCCGCGCGCCGCGAGCTGATCAGCGGGGGACTGGATCGCGACAAGGTGGGGCGCGTCGTGGGCCTGGGTTCCTCGGTGCTGTTCGACAAGAAAAACCCCTTCAGCCCCATCAACCGTCGTATCAGCATCATCGTCATGAACCGGGCTACCGAGGAAGGCATCGGTCTCACCGAGCGCCCCATCGAAAACGACGATGCCGTGGTCGAGGTGGTGCCCACGCGCTGAATGCGTGTTCCATATGCCGCTGCTGTCTGCTACAGACAGGCAAATAATGAATTCCCCTGTTTCAGGTGATCGGACTGTGGAACACGGGTGCAGGAGCCGGCCGGCTGGACGTGGCGACAAACAGAGACAGGGGCGGATAAGGGATGCCGCGAGTTCAGTCTCCGGCGTCGGCGAGGATCTGCAGGTAGCTCTCGTAGCGCGCAGGGCTGATCCCGCCGGCCTCCACAGCCGCGCGCACGGCGCAGCCCGGTTCCTCGTGGTGCCGGCAGTCGCGGAAGCGGCACTGTTCCCGGTAAGGATGGAATTCCACGAAACCGCGCGCCGCTTCCGCGGCGCTGATCTCCCACAGGCCGAATTCCCTCACCCCCGGTGAGTCGATGAGATCGCCGCCCTCGGGCAGGTGGTAGAGCCGCGCCGTGGTGGTGGTGTGGCGGCCCTGGCGCGAGGCGGCGGAGATGGCGCCGATGCGTAGCTCGGCGTCGGGTACGAGGGCGTCGATAAGGGAAGACTTGCCCACCCCCGAGAGGCCGACGAAGATACTGGTGCGCTCGCGCAGTACCTCGCGCAGCTCGTCCAGCCCGCTGCCGGTGACGGTACTGGTATGAAAGAGGGCATAGCCGATGTCGCGATAGACGGCGAGTTTTGCTTCCAGTTCCGCGCGCAAGGCCGCGTCGGCGAGATCCCACTTGTTGACGATGATGGCCGCGTCGATGTCCAGCAGGCGCGCCGCCACCAGGTAACGATCCAGCAGGCGCGTGTCCAGGGGCGGCACCGGCGCGCTGGTGACGAGGAGCTGGTCAATATTGGCGGCCACCGGCCGGGGCTTGCCGTGACGTTGTGGTCGCATCAGCAGGGAGCGGCGTTCCTCCAGCGCCACCACCGTGCCGGTGCCGTCCTTTTCTGGGCGCCACACGACCCGGTCGCCACAGACGATGGCGCCGAGGTTCTGGCGAAAGTGGCAGTCGATGAGCCGGCCGTCCGCATCCTCGACGATGAGGCGCTTGCCGTAGTTGCTCACCACGCGGCCCGGGCGCAGATCCGCGTCGCTCCCATCGCTGCCCTGCTGGAGATGTTCGCGTTGCCGGGCCTGGCGTTCGCGGACGACGCGACGCTGACGCTCGCTCAGTTTACGCGCCGTCACGGCGGGCCTGGTCGGCGTCGCTGTCGATCAGGGCATCGACCCTGGCGGCACAGATGAAGTCGTTTCGCGACAGGCCGCCCACGGAATGGGTACTGAATCGCACCCGGCAACGGTTGTAGTGGACGCTCATGTCCGGGTGGTGGTCCTCGCGGTGGGCGATCCAGGCGACGGCATTGACGAAGGCCATGGTGTGGTAGTAGTCCGGGAAGCGGAATTCCCGCTCGATGGCCTTGAAGTCGTCGCTGGGGTGCCAGTCACCGATCTCCGCCAGCAGTTCGTGCAGGGCCTCGGTATCGAGCGGTTTGCTGCCCGTGGGCAGATCCGTGCAGTGCATGTCGCGTAGTTGGCTCATGGTGATATTTCCCTCCTGTCTGGATGCAATTCTCCCTCTTGCGGCGGCAATCCTCACGCGCATTTGATAAACTGCCCGGGTGATCATGCCGGATGAAGACGGCCCAGCGCAAGGATCCCCCATGAGCCAAGACGCCAACAACCTGATCTGGATCGACCTGGAAATGACCGGGCTGGATACGCAGAACGATCGCATTATCGAGATCGCCACGCTGGTGACCGACAGCCAGCTCAATGTGCTTGCCGAGGGTCCCATCCTCGCCATTCACCAGGACGACGCCGTGCTCGACGGCATGGACGAATGGAATACCCGCCAGCACGGCCAGTCGGGACTCATCGAACGGGTACGCGCCAGCCATCTCAGCGAGCAGGACGCGGAGCGCGAGACGCTGGCATTCCTGCGTCAGTACGTGCCGGCCGGCAAGTCACCCATGTGCGGCAACAGCATCTGCCAGGATCGCCGTTTCATGGCGCGCCTGATGCCGGAGCTGGAGGCCTACTTCCATTATCGCAACCTGGACGTGAGCACCCTCAAGGAGCTGGCGCGGCGCTGGAAACCGGAGATCTACAACGGCTTTTCCAAGGATTCCTCCCACCTGGCCATGGACGACATCCGCGACTCCATCGAGGAGTTGCGCTACTACCGCGAGCACTTCATCCGCCTCGACTGATGCGGCCTCTTTCCCCCGGCCTCATGGGGTGCCGCCGCGCGCGCTGCGGCGCGCAGTCACTATCCCGGCAGTCGCTTTGAGACCGGCCAGCCAATTTTCTGACGCTCCACGACGCTGTTCGGGCTAAGCCCTTGTATTTACATGAGACCACCCTGGTCCCGGGCGTGGCATGTGTTTTGCAAAAACAGGGCGGAGCCGAATTTCCGAAGGGTTTTGCAAGGAGAACAACATGGCCAAAGGCGATGAACTGGAACTTTCCAGTGATGGCGGCAAGCAGGGAGGCAAGAAGGGCCTGCTGCTGATCATCGTCGGCGTGATCGTCCTGGTGGCGGCTTCCGTCGGCGCTACCCTGTTCTTCACCGGCGCGCTGGGCGGCGGCGGGGAAGAGGGGGCCGAGGAACACGCGGCCGCCGAGCCCGCGGAGCAGCCGCCGCAATACCTCGATCTCAATCCCGAGTTCATCGTCAACTTCGAGAACCAGAACCGGGTTTCCTATCTGCAGGTGGACATCCAGGTCATGTCGCGCGATGGCGCGGTGATCAAGGCCCTCGAGGCCCACAAGCCGCGCGTACGCGCGGAGCTGGTGATGTTGCTCAGCACCCAGAGCTACGAGCAACTGCGCACCCGCGAGGGCAAGGAGAAACTGGCCGCCGATATCAGGCAGACCCTGAATGACATCCTGAAGAAGGAAACCGGCAAGCAGGGTGTCGAAGCCGTTTACTTCACCAGTTTCATCATGCAGTAGTCCAGAATATGGCAGCGAACGACCTTCTCTCCCAGGACGAAATCGACGCGCTGTTGCACGGCGTCGATAGCGGCGACGTCAGCACCGAAGACGATGTCGAGAAATACGATGGCGTGGCGCGCAGCTTCGACTTCGCCTCGCAGGATCGTATCGTGCGCGGGCGCATGCCCACACTGGAGATGATCAACGAGCGTTTTGCCCGCCTGTTTCGCATCAGCCTGTTCAACATGCTGCGCCGCACCGCTGAACTCTCGGTCGGCGGCGTGCAGATGATGAAATTCGGCGAGTACGTCCACTCCCTGTTCGTGCCCACCAGCCTGAATATCGTCAAGATCCGCCCGTTGCGCGGCAGCGCCCTGTGCGTCTTCGATCCCAAGTTGGTATTTATTATCGTCGACAACTATTTCGGCGGTGACGGCCGCTATCACACCAAGATCGAAGGCCGTGAGTTCACGCCCACCGAACGACGTGTCATCCAGATGGTTCTGGAACAGGCTTTCAATGATCTCGTCGAGGCCTGGGCGCCGGTGATGCCGGTCAACTTTGAGTTCAGCAACATGGAGGTCAATCCCCAGTTTGCCAATATCGTCAGTCCCAGCGAGGTGGTGGTGGTCAATACTTTCCACATCGAGCTGGAAGGCGGCGGAGGCGACTTCCACGTCACCATGCCGTACTCCATGGTGGAGCCCATCCGTGAACTGCTGGATGCCGGTGTGCAAAGTGACCGCTCCGAGGTCGATGAGCGCTGGACCATCGCCCTGCGCGAGGAAATCAAGTCCGCGCCGGTGCAACTCAAGGCCATGCTCACCGAGACCACGCTCCCGCTGAAAGACATCCTTAGCCTGGAGGCCGGCGACATCATTCCCATCGAGATGCCAGAGAAGGTGACCCTGACCTGTCGAGACATCCCGGTCTTCAAGGGCAAGTACGGGGTGTCGCGCGGCAACATGGCGGTGAAGGTCGTCGAGCCGGTGTGCTCGCCCATTCCCGCCGAAACCCTACCCGCCCTCATCGCAGGAGAGAAAAAATGAGTGACAGTGACTCTGATGTAATGGACGAATGGGCCGAGGCCATGGCGGAGGCCGGCGGGGAAGGGGACAGCGAACCCCAGTCCGCGCCGCTGGAGGATCTCGAGAGCGGCAGTGAGGTCGGCGGCGGCGAGGACGTCAACCTGGACGTCATTCTGGACATTCCCGTCACCATCTCCATGGAGATCGGCCGCACCGACATCAACATTCGCAATCTCCTGCAACTGAACCAGGGATCGGTGGTGGAGCTGGATCGCCTCGCGGGCGAGCCCCTCGACGTGCTGGTCAACGGTACCCTCATCGCCCATGGCGAGGTGGTGGTGGTGAACGAGAAATTCGGCATACGCCTGACCGATGTCATCAGTCCCGCGGAACGCGTCAAGAACCTGAAGTAATGAGCGCCGTGCGTATTCTCATTGCCATGTTGCCGGCGCTGGCACTGGTCGTGGCGCCCTTGCCGCCGGTATCCGCTGCCGCCCCCGGCCCGGCTGCGTCGGCCGACGGCGCCTCTCCATCCGCTGAAGTCCCAGCAGCCTCTCCAGCCGATAACGGGGAACCGGCATCGCCGGGCAGGCCGCTCAGCGAGCCGGTGGGACTGGGCGACTATCTGAAGATGTTTGCCGGGCTCGCGGTGATCCTCGTGCTCATTGGCGGCATGGCCTGGACCATGCGCCGCATGGGGCGTTTCAGCACCGGCGCGCAGGGCGCCCTGCGTATCGTCGCCGGTCTTTCGCTGGGCCAGCGAGACCGCGTCGTGCTGTTGCAGGTGGGCAAGGAACAGATCCTGGTGGGCGTATCCCAGACCGGCGTGCGACGGCTGCACAAGCTGGAATCCCCCATCGATGCGGAAGCCGCCCGGCCCGCCGAGGCAGCGGGCGAGAGTTTTGCCGCGCGCCTTGCCGCGGCCCTGCGCGGACAGGGAGGCAGATCATGAGGCCGGGACACCTTCTTCTCACGGTCGTCCTGCTGTTGCTCGCCGGCGAGGCACTCGCCGCGCCGTCTCTGCCGGCGATCACGGTCACCGACGCCGGACAGGGAGGTCAGACCTGGTCGGTGAGCCTGCAGATCGTCGCCCTAATGACGGTGCTGACCCTGCTGCCGGCGGGCCTGATGATGATGACCTCGTTTACCCGCATCGTCATCGTGCTGGCTATCCTGCGTCAGGCGCTGGGCCTGGTGCAGACACCCTCATCCCAGACCATCATCGGGCTCGCCCTGTTCCTGACCCTGTTCATCATGGCGCCGGTGATCGACCGGATCTACGATACCGCCATCAAGCCCTATATGAACGACGAGATCGCCTTCGACGTGGCGGCGCAGAAGGCCAGCCTGCCCCTGCGCGATTTCATGATGGGCCAGACGCGCGAAAATGATCTCAGCATGTTTGCCAGCATCGCCGGCTACGAGGATTTCGAGTCGGAGGACGACGTGCCCTTTACCGTGCTGGTGCCGGCCTTTGTCACCAGCGAGCTGAAGACCGCCTTCCAGATCGGTTTTCTGCTGTTCATTCCCTTCCTGATCATCGACCTGGTGACGGCCAGCGTGCTCATGTCCATGGGCATGGTCATGCTCTCGCCCATGATCATATCCCTGCCTTTCAAGATCATGCTTTTCGTACTGGTGGACGGCTGGAATCTGGTGATTGGCACGCTGGCGTCGAGTTTCTACGTCTAGGGGGATGCGCGATGACACCCGAATCCATACTGGGCATCTTTCAGCATACGCTTGAGGTGATCCTCATGCTGCTGCTGGTGATCCTCGTCCCCGCGCTGGCCGTGGGCCTGTTGGTGAGCATGTTCCAGGCCGCCACGCAGATCAACGAGATGACGCTGAGCTTCATTCCCAAGCTGATCGTCACTCTGGTGACGCTGATGATCGCCGGACCCTGGATCCTGCAGGTGGTGATCGATTTCACCCAGGGGCTGATCCGCGACATCCCTTTTCTCATTGGTTGAGTCATGACCATCAGCGGCGGGGATATCGTTGCATGGGTAGGTACCCTGCTATGGCCGCTGTTTCGCATCGGCGCAGTGGTCATGACGGCACCGGTATTCGGCGCCCAGACCGTACCGGTGCGCGTGCGCCTCGTCCTGGCGCTGGCACTCACGGTATTGACGGTGCCCCTGTTGCCGCCGATGCCCAAGGTCGAGATGTTCAGCGCGGACATGTTTCTGATCATCGCCCAGCAGGTGTTGATCGGCCTGATGATGGGGTTCGCGGTGCAACTGGTCTTTAGCGCGGTGATCACGGGCGGGCAGGTCATCGCCATGCAGATGGCGCTGGGTTTCTCGCTCATGGTGGATCCGCAGAACGGCAACCAGGTGCCGGTGGTGAGCCAGCTCTACGTCATCATGGTGATACTGGTTTACCTGGCAATGAATGGGCATTTGATCTTGATCGACGTCATGGTACAGAGTTTTCGCAGCGTTCCCATCGCGCCTTCGGGCATCGTGCCCGATGACATCTGGCAACTGGCCTCCTGGGGCACCCAGTTGTTTGCCGGCGCCGTGGGCATCGCCCTGCCGGCCATCGCCTCGCTGCTGGTGGTCAACCTGGCCTTCGGCGTCATGACACGCGCCGCGCCACAGTTGAACATCTTTGCCATCGGTTTCCCGCTGACCATGATGCTGGGTTTCGGCGTGATTTTCGTTACCCTGCCCAGCGTCGCTCCTCAATCCCTGTCGCTGTTCGATCAGATCCATGATCTGATCCGCGGCTTTGGTACCGGAGGCTAGCCGCCGTGGCGGAAGATACCGGCCAGGAACGCACAGAAGAAGCGACACCCCGACGACGCCAGCAGGCCCGCGAACAGGGGCAGGTGGCCCGCTCGCGCGAGCTCAACACCATGCTGGTATTGATGATCGCCGCCGGGGCCGGCGCCTTCATCGGACCCGAACTGGGCCGCGATATGGCGCAACTGTTTCACGAACACCTCAGTCTGTCGCCCCATGACGTGCGTGACACCACCGCCGTGATCCACCATCTCGGCGGCGCCATCCGCGACATGGTGGCCGCCCTGACGCCGTTCTTCATCGTCACCATCCTTGCCGCCATAGGTGGTCCACTCTTGCTGGGTGGCGTGAACTTCAGCAGCAAGGCGCTGATCTTCAAGTGGGACAAGCTCGACCCCGTGAAGGGACTCAAGCGCGTGTTCGCGGTCCGCGGACTGGTGGAACTGCTCAAGGCGCTGGCCAAGTTCGCCATCATCGGCGTGGTGGCGGTGTTCTTTCTCACCACGCACATGGAGGAATTCTTCGGGCTCGGCGCCGAGCCCCTGCCGGACGGCATCATGCACACTTTCCATCTCATGCTGTGGGCGCTGCTGGCCATCAGCTCCTCATTGATCCTCATCGCCCTGGTGGACGTGCCATTCCAGTTGTGGGATCACGCCCGCCAGTTGCGCATGACAAAGCAGGAAGTCAAGGACGACACCAAGGACACCGAGGGCAGCCCGGAGTTGCGCGGCCAGATCCGGCGCATGCAACGGGAGGTGGCCCAGCGCCGCATGATGGAAGAGGTGCCGAAGGCCGATGTGGTGATCACCAACCCGGAACACTATTCCGTGGCGCTGAAGTACGACCAGGACAAGCCCGGCGCGCCGGTGGTCGTGGCAATGGGCGTGGATCGCGTGGCCCTGCGTATCCGCGAGGTGGCGCGCGAACACGACGTCATCATCGTCGCCGCCCCGCCGCTGGCGCGCGCCATCTACCACAATACCGAACTCAACGAGGAAATCCCCGTGGGGCTCTACCTCGCCGTGGCGCAGATCCTTGCCTACGTTTTCCAGTTGCGCGCGGCGGGTAAGAAGGCCGAGGCGGGCAAGAAGGAATTCACCGATCTGCCCATCCCCGATGACTACAGGCATGACAAGTAACATGAAGGTGGAGCACTGATGGCACAGCAGGCAACAGCACCGGACACGCGTTCCCTCAAGCTGGCGGGGCTGGGTGCGCCCGTCCTGCTCATGGTCATGATGGCCATGATCGTCGTTCCCATGCCGCCGCTGATGCTCGACCTGCTGTTCACCTTCAATATCTCGCTGGCGCTGGTCATCATGCTGGTGTCGGTCTATACCCTGCGGCCGCTGGACTTCGCCCTCTTTCCCACCGTGCTGCTCATCACCACCCTCCTGCGGCTGGCACTCAACGTCGCCTCCACGCGCGTGGTGCTGCTGGAGGGACACACCGGTACCGGCGCGGCGGGTCACGTCATCGAGTCCTTCGGCGAATTCGTCGTCGGCGGCAACTATGCCGTCGGCATGGTGGTGTTCCTGATCCTGGTGATCATCAATTTCGTCGTCATCACCAAGGGCGCCACGCGCATCTCCGAGGTCAGCGCGCGTTTCACCCTCGATGCCATGCCCGGCAAGCAGATGGCCATCGACGCCGATCTCAATGCCGGTCTCATCGATCAGGACGAGGCGCGGCGGCGGCGCGCGGAGATCGCCCAGGAGGCCGACTTCTATGGTTCCATGGACGGCGCGAGCAAGTTCGTGCGCGGCGATGCCGTCGCCGGTATCCTCATCCTCGTCATCAATATCGTCGGCGGACTGGCCATCGGCATGTTGCAGCACGGGCTGGATTTTTCCCAGGCGGCGCGCAACTACACCCTGTTGACCATCGGTGACGGCCTGGTGGCGCAGATCCCGGCGCTGCTGCTGTCGGCCTCCGCCGGTATCATCATCACCCGTGTCTCCAGCTCTCATGACATGGGCCAGCAGGTGCTCAGGCAGCTGTTTTCCAATCCGCGCTCGCTGGGCGTGACGGCGGGGATCCTCGGCCTCATCGGCATCATCCCCGGCATGCCCAACCTGGCCTTCCTGAGCCTCGCCATCCTGTGTGGCATCGGCGCCTGGTTCATCGCCGAGCGCCGGCGCCTCGCCGAGGCCGAGGCGGCGGCCCCGGCCGAGGAAGAGGAGGCGCCCGCCGAGGCGCGTGACCTGAGCTGGGACGACGTCACGCCGGTGGACGCCATCGGCCTCGAGGTGGGTTATCGCCTCATCCCCCTGGTGGACAAGAACCAGGGCGGCCAGCTCATGCCGCGCATCAAGGGGGTGCGCAAGAAGCTGTCTCAGGAACTGGGTTTCCTCATTCCCGCGGTGCACATCCGGGACAACCTGGAACTGGGGCCCAACGCCTATCGCATCACCCTCATGGGGGTCAACGTGGGCGAGGGCGAGGTGCATCCCGACCGCGACATGGCCATCAATCCCGGCCAGGTCTTCGGCACCCTCGAAGGGCTGGAGACACGCGACCCGGCATTCGGTCTCGAGGCCTGCTGGATCGATCCCGCCCAGCGCGACCAGGCCCAGACCCTGGGCTACACGGTGGTGGACGCCAACACCGTCATTGCCACCCACCTCAGCCAGCTGGTGCAGGAACACGCCCACGAGCTGCTCGGTCACGAGGAGGTCCAGCAACTGCTCGACCTGCTCGGCCGCCGCGCGCCCAAGCTGGTGGAAAGCCTGGTGCCCGATACCCTGCCGCTGGGCGTGGTGGTCAAGGTGCTGCAGAATCTGCTCGCCGAGGGCGTGCCCATCCGCGATATGCGCACCATCGCCGAAACGCTGGCGGAACAGGGTAGCCGGAGTCAAGACCCTGACACCCTCACCACCGCCGTGCGGGTGGCCCTGGGTCGCCTGATTGTCCAGCAAATCAATGGGATGGCGCCCGAATTGCCGGTCATCACGCTGGCGCCTGAGCTGGAACAGTTGTTGCATCATTCCCTGCAGATGACGGAAGGGGGCGGCGGCGTCGAGCCGGGACTGGCGGAGCGCCTGCACGGGGCCCTGATGCAGGCCGCGCAGCAGCAGGAAGCAGCGGGTCAGCCGGCGGTCCTGCTGGTTCCCGCCGGACTGCGCACCGTGTTGTCGCAGTTCGTCAGGAACATGGTGCCGGGGATGCACGTACTGTCCTACAGCGAGATCCCGAGCGACAAGCAGATAAAAATTGTCGCCACGGTGGGACAGCAGGGCAGCGTCACCAGCCAGTAGTTACCAGTCGTTAACAGCGTTGTTGCCAGGGGTTGGACACCACGATGAAAATCAAACGTTATCTCGCCGCAGACATGCGCCAGGCCCTTGGCATGGTTCGCGACGATCTGGGGCCGGATGCGGTCATCCTCTCCAACCAGCGTGTCGAGGGCGGCACGGAAATCGTTGCCGCCATCGACTATGACGAATCCATCGTCAACCAGTTCACCGCGCCGGGCATCGTCCCGCCGAATTCCGCGCGCGCCGCCAAGCCGGCCTCGCGCGACGAGATCCTCGACGACCTGCGTTACACCCGCAACGTCGACCGTGCCGCCGGCGCGTCACGGCCGCGGCGCAGGGCCGACAAGCCGGAGCGCCGTGCTTCGCATCCGACCGACGAGAGTATCTGGTCCCAGGAACCCACCCTGGTCAAGATGCAGAACGAACTCAAGACCCTGCGTTCCCTGCTGGTGGATCAGGTCTCGGGCCTCGCCTGGAACGAGGCCAGCCGCAGGCACCCGATGCGCACGCGCATGCTCAAGCGGCTCATCGCTCTGGGGATCAACCCC
>Ga0256830_1001963_pt1 | contig 14040 bp, 17 predicted proteins | sample 128326metaG_FD_190537 | JGI IMG/M metagenome (GOLD analysis project Ga0256830, IMG submission 190537) | Hydrothermal vent microbial communities from Lau Basin, Pacific Ocean - 128-326 | ecosystem: Environmental > Aquatic > Marine > Hydrothermal vents | place: Pacific Ocean: Lau Basin | collected... | reverse complement strand
GGCAAATAACCGGCGCGTATCAATTCCGTCAGCAAATTTTTGGCGACATCGTCGGTTTTTAATTGTTGGGTTGATATGGCGCCCTCAATAACGATAAGCCGCCTCAATATTCTCAAAATCGCGTCCTTGCGCAACAAATACTCTTCTTTATAGTCTATGGTGTTTCTAAGTTTTTCGTAATAAAAAGCCATCTTGGAAATAAATTCCGAGACCTTTATTTTGGGCACTTCCAAGTCGTCTTCTTTCTTGGTCTGCTCCTGATAAATCACCTGAAACAGTTTTTTGACATTGCGATTTACGGTTAGAGGGCTCTCCTCTCTGTATGATAGTTTTGGATTTGCCATAATTTTTTAGACAATAGACGGCGGTAATAACGTAAAATTTAAAAAATGGAAAAAATATAAAAATTTTCAATTTCTGAATTATAATTTAATATATAATTTAATAAACGTTTTAGAACGACTGCTTTCGCCATTTCGGCGTTATGGGCGGGGTCGTGTCAAAAACTAAAAAATCAACCTATCGGGATATCCCTCCATCTGATTTCATCTTACCACCTTTTTCGCCAAAAATCAACAAAAAAACCGCCCGATAAACAGGGCGGTTTAAGGCTGTCGCTATTTTATTTCAAAAAAGTCAAGTATCTTTTTCTTCATATCATCCGTCCACTTATCGCTCCAATCCCTCGGCGCGTCTTTCCAAAATTTAACAGTATAAACTTTTCCGTTTTTTTCTCCCACTTTATTGTAATCGGACGCTTCGTCCGTTCCGTCAATTTTTTCCCATGCTTCTTTTTTGAAAATTCTTACCACTATCGGCTTTCCGTATCCGGGGACTTCTTGCCGGTAACCGGTATCGGAGGTGGGCACGAAAAACTCAATATCGGTGAAATCACCCGACTTTTTCCGCTGTGTCTGATAATACAAAAATTCCGGGGGCAAGGTAACGGCGAATCCCAGGCCTTTATTTTGATAATAAAAGCCGCCGTTCCCCGCCGGACGGTCCGTAATCGCCTCTTTTTTCTGGCCGCACCCGGCCAACACAAAAATCAAAATTATAAAAAATAAAAATATTCTCTTCATACAATTTTAAACGTTAAACCCAAAACCCTAAACCCTAGACAACCCCAATACATTCAAAAACCATGCTCCGTAGGGGCGAGCGGCGCTCGCCCTCATGGCGGCAAAATACGATTTTTAAACACCGGAACAAACGCCGTTCGCCGCCGCGGAGGGAGCCGCGAACGCTTGACCTGTTCCCGCGAATCGCGCGGTCACTACTTTAATTTAAAATGTTTCTCAATTTCCTTTTTAACGGACCACACCTTATACGCCGAGAAAAACAGCATATAAGCGAAAATAACCAAAAACAGTCCCACGGCCAATTGAAGTATTAACGGGCTCCAAACAATCAAAACGGCCAACATCATCATTATGATGCCGGAAACTATTAACGACGCGATTAAGCCGTTAACTCTTTTTTGAATCAGCTTGATGAGTTTTGTCATATTTTTCCTCCTTACAATGGGACTGTCGCCGAACCCTGTTGCGAGTGAAATTTTTTGGATTTTCAAGGCAAATCGGCAAAAATACTAAAATTTCGGCCGTGACAGAGTTCGGCGACAGTCCCACAATATTGCAAGGTTAATTATTATTTAAATAACACCTTTAATTATACACGAATTTTTTAAAAAAATAAAGACCGCGCAAGAGCGGCGCCGATAAAAATTTTATTTTTTTATTTTAAAATTTTCCAATATCGCGCTAACCAAAATCAAGTATCCGATTCCCAAGGGATGATTCATATAAGGAGAAAAAATGCTGACAACCGCGATGACCGCCAACCCAACTGTCGCGCCGAGCGTAATCCGTTGTTCCGGCAACCTTAAATCCAAAATCTTAAATCTGAAATCGGAAATAATTTTTCCGATTAAAACCGAGTACGCCAACATACCGAACAGCCCCAATTTCAGCCATATATCCAGCCAGCCCCATTCAAAGGCGTAGGTGGTGTATTCACCGGTCGGGCTTGTTTCCAGCACTCTGGGATCGCTTGATTGGTACGTGATTGTCGCGCCGAAACCTTGTCCGGTGATGGGCGCTTCTTTTATTTTGTCCCATAATTTCGGAAGAAGCGCCCATCTTGAAGAAACCGCCGCCTCGCCTTTTATCTTGCTCGCGCGTTCGGACAAAAGTTCGCTCGTTGAAAAACCGCCCGTCGGAGAGGGATAAGGAAATTTAACTATGGCCGCGATTAAGGCGATGCCGGCCACTCCGCACGCCGCCAATACGACCAAGATTTTCAATAATTTCTTCCACCCGATTCCATAATAAAACAACAAAATAAAAAAACAAAAAAACAGGCCGAATGCCAGTCCCACCCAAAAACTGCGGGAGAAAGTTATTAAGATGGCGGAAAAGAGCAGAGGAAGAAGCAAGAAGCGGAAAGTAAAAATTTTTGGATTTTGGATTTTGGATTTATTCGTGATTTGTAATTTGTAATTTGTAATTTGGTTAACCGCGATTATTAAAAAAATAAAAAAACCGGCCAAAACAAATATATGCGACTGAAAAAATACGCGGTAAAACCCTCCTTGCATTTGGGTAATCTCCCCCAACCCGCTCACGCGCGTCCAGCGGTAAACCTCGCTCACGACGCTGTCCATATTATGGGAAAAAATAAACAGCAGGAAAAAAGTTTTTGCGCTCAGCCAAACTATCGCGGCGGTAAAAATCTGCAAAGCGGACCGGACGGACTGCCTACGCTCCGCTTCGGCATCCCGTCCGCTTGCGTCCGCGGCATTATTATCCGCGAACACGCCGTAAACCGGAAAAACCAAGGCAAAATACAGCCAGCCGTTAAAATCAAAAAATATATTACTGAATTCATTGTTGTTTAATACTCCATTAACAACTCCCCAAAGAATGAAAATAAATAAAATAAAAAAATAAGAAAAATAAGAAGATTTAAAAAACTCTAAACCGTGAAGCGGTCGGACCGCCTTTATGGCGATCGGACCGCCTTTTGCGCCATTCTTAAATCCAACTATTGCCTTCCCCAGCCAAACCGCCATCACGATCAGCCATAAAGCTATTCTGATTGACACAATCAAACCGTTATATTCAAAAAAGAACAAATACCCCTTAGAGCCGATAAACAACTCCGCCAAAATTATCCATATGCCGTACTCCAATTTATAAAGCGACAAAATCAAGGTTAACGAAACAATAACAAAAAAAGCCGCCTTATTAAAATCCGGCAAAAGATAGCCGAATAACGAAAGCAGTTCGGCGAAAATTATAAACAAAAACGCGGTTTTAAATGTTTTGCCAAATAAATTCATAATGAAAAATTAACAGTATCTCCGATTTTTATGTTGTTTTTATCGGCGAAGGAGGCGTTTACCTCCAAAACATAATCAACCGGCGCCGGGCTTTTATATAAATTTTTATAACGCTTTCCTTCCGGCGGCAAATTCTCGCTTATCCCGATAATCGTATTGCCGTCAATCCAGATTATGTCCAGCGGAAAATTCATCTCCCGCATAACAAATGTCCGCTCTCGCTTATCTTCAAAAACAAAAAGCATACCATAATCGGCGCGCAGGCCGTCTCTGTTGCTTAAGCCATTATACCGCGATTCCGGCGTATCGGCAATCTCCACTTCTATTTCCTTCCCGTTGATTTCAACAATACTCTTATTCGCGTCCCGCGAACACGCGGTTAACGCCAAAATTATAAATAATAATACCGCGAAATTATTTCTTGTTTTTCGCATATACATATTGCGTTATACTTCCACCGGCCTTTAGGGCATGCCCCGCGCCGAGATGCGGGGGCCGGGGTTCGTCGGAAATTATGTTTCACGGCTTAACAATGAGATTGTATATCTTGCTCACTTGCCCTTCCCAATTAAATTCCTTAATCGCCCGTTCCCTCCCCCGCTCGCCCATTTTCTCTCTTAATTCCTTGTCTTTGGCCAATTTGATTATGGCGCGTTTAATCTCTTCCGCGTTTTCGGGATTAACCAATAATCCGTTTACTCCGTCTTTTACCGCGTCGCCAATCCCTCCGCTGTCGCCGGCGATTACCGGCTTGCCGGCCAGATTCGCTTCCAAATAAACAATGCCGAAGCCCTCAAAATCGCCGTCAATGTTTCGCGACGGCATAATGAAAATATCGCTTGTCTCATACCAAATATTTTTTTCCTCATCATCGGCGCCGGTGATTAAGGCGGTATTTTCTCTTAACCCCAAATTTTCAATTTTAAGTTTTAAATTTTCAATTTCCGGCCCGTTTCCCAAGATAACATAGAACAAATTCGGCGCAATTCGCAGGACACTCGGCAAGCTTTCCAAAACCTTGTCAAATCCCTTTCTCTTTACCAGCCGGCCGACGCTCAACAAAACAATTTTGTTTTTTAAATTATATTTGTTTTTTAACTCGTCTTGTCTTTTTGTTTTTTCGCGTCCCTTTTTTTTCGCTTCCACTCCCGGATTAACCACTTTAATTTTCTCGCCGTCGCCGTTGCCCAAGGCATCATTCACAATCCTCGCCGTATAGCCGTTCATGCAAATGATATTGTCCGCGTTGTTTAATATTTTTTTCGCCACCCGCTTCTTGCGATTATTTTTCAAGGCGAACGCGAGATCCATGCCGTGCAAAACAACCGAATACTTTATATTGGCAAATCTTGAGATTACGCAAGCGACGGTGCCGAGCGGCAAAATATGTCCGACAATAATATGGTTTATTTTCTCTTTTTTTATTGTTTTATACGCTCGCCAAAACGACGGCAGCCATTTTAAGAACGGCAATTTATTGTTAATCAATTTGCCGTCATTATTATGCAAAACAAAAATGCCGTTATGTTCCGGCCAATATTTGGTTATATTTCCGTAAACATTGGCGACGCCGCCTTTAAACGGCGGATATTCCAATGTAAACAATAATACTCTCATAAACGATAAAACTGATTTGCGCCGCGGCCGACATAACGCTTTGCGGCCGAATTATATATGGACGATATTAATTTTTTTATGTTTATCTTTTGCCAAACGCCTTCCAGACGCTCGTTATATCCTCTTTTTTAAATCCGCCAAGCAAAAACAGCGCGGCAAAATACAAAGCTCCGCCAATGCCGGACACCAAGAAAATATTTAAAAATTGTTTTAAGTAGACAACAGCCGACGCCATTATTGCCGCCGCCAACAACGATTTCAAGGATACGATTATGATTTTGCGCGCATGAAAAGGGATAATCTTCGGCGCTTGACTCATGCCCAAAGCAAACATCGTTAAATTGGCCGCGATAACGGTAACACTGGCGCCCACCGTCTGGAATTTCGGAATTAAAATCAAGTTCAACGCCACGCTGACCGATAAAGCGGCTCCCATATTTTTTGTGTTCTGTTTTTGCCTGTCGCAAGCGTTAAGCAGGGAGCCGATGGGAAAATTAAGAAAAATAAAAGGAAGGGAAACCATAATCAGCCGCAATGGCAGCACCGCCTCGGCAAACCCCTCTTTAAACAAAAAAACAATATCATCGGCCAACACGATAATGCCGGCGCTTATGGGCAGGGAAATGATAATCAAGTAATTCATCGCCCGTTCAAAAGTTATTGCCAGCTGATTCCTGTTATTTTTCCAATAGGAAGCGAAGGCGGGATAAACACTGGCGACAAAGGCCAACGGCAGGAATTGCAAAGCGAATATTATCTTAAAGGCGACCTGATAAAGTCCCACGTATTTGTCGCCCGCCAAAAGCGATAATAAAACGGTGTCAAGATAAGTGTAAATTCTTTGAAAAATGGAAAAAATGGCGAAAGGCACCGTAATCGCCAGAATCAGCTTAATCAGCTTTTTGTCAAATACCGGGGAAATCTTTATTTTCCATCTGAACCTTACCAAAAACAGCGAATAAAGGAAATTAAAAATACTCGCCGCCGCCAGCGCCGCCATAAGCCAGCGCAAACCCAACCCCGAATACAACGCGGTCAAACCGAAAGTCAGAACAATGATTTGAAAAACAACGGACGATACGCTTTCAAACAATAAATTATGGAACCCGCGAATCGCGGAAAAAAACGACAAAGAGAATGAATCAAGAACCATGGGAATAATTGAAATGTAAACCAGGTCCTTAACCAAATCCGGGTAACCCATCAAATTAATCAACAGAACCGCGCCCAAAAGCGAAACGGCCGCCAACGGCAGTTTTATCGCCAAAACACTGCCCAATAACTCACGCGCCCTTTCTTTATGTCTGGCTATTTCTCTGGTCAACACATTGGCCAGGCCCAAGTCAATAAAAATGGCGAAAATAGTGGTAAGGGATATCGCCAAATAATACTTGCCCAAATCATCCGGCCCCAAAGCGCGGGCTATTAAAGTGAAATAAGTAAACGACAAAACCTTTTGCAGGATTAAAGCAAAAGTAAAATAAGACGTGTTTTTGGCGATACTGGAAATTTTGGCGCCGGACATAATAAAAATTCAAAACTTAAAGTTCAAAACTTAAAACTAAAACTTAAAACTTTTTAGCCCCTGTTTTGCGCTTTGAGATTTGAGTTTTGAGCTTTAATTATATTATACCTGATATCCGCCAATAAAAAAACCCCGCCTGAAAGCGGGATTTTGCCGGGCAAGAATCTTATCTCTTTTTCCATTGCGGCGCCCTTCTGGCTTTTTTCAGCCCCGGTTTCTTTCTTTCCTTCTTGCGGGCGTCACGGCTCAACCAACCTTTGGCTTTTAGCGCCGGGCGAAGTTCCGGGTCAAATTCTGTCAAGGCGCGCGCTATGCCGAGCATGGACGCTTGCGCTTGCGCTTTTTTACCGCCTCCGGCCACCTTGATTGAGAAATCCATATCGCGAAGATGTCCGGACTGCTTTAACACTTGGTTAATGAAATTGTAGTGGTTGGCGGTAAAATATTGATTCATTCTGACACCGTTAACAATAATCACGCCCCTGCCGTCTTTGTACAGCCTGACTTGCGCCGTGGCCGTTTTCCTCTTGCCGATGGCGCCGATAAAACGGCCCTTAAACTCCACGGGGCGCTCGGTTGATTTTGGTGTTGCTGATTTTTTTTGAATGGTTGTCATGATTTGAGTGGCGGATAGCAGCACGATAATGATTAACTCCGTTATCTGCTATCTTTGTCTGTTGTCTAATTTTTTATAATTAATCTCTTCATCATTCCGTCCCTTAATTTGGTTGGCGGAAGCATATCCCTTACGGCGCGTTTTAGAATATCCCCCGGGTTGTTTTTGAACAGGTCGCTCATTTTGGTTTCTTTTAATCCGCCGGGATAACCGGAATATCTGAAATATTTCTTTTGATCCAGTTTTTTGCCGGTAAATTTCAATTTATCAACATTAACCACTTCAACTATATCGCCATTATCAAGATACGGCTCGTATTCCGGCTTGTTTTTGCCGCGCAAAAGAGTGGCGATTTCAGTCGCCAATCTGCCCGCGCTCCGGCCCGCGGCGTCTATTTTATGCAAATTCCTTTTAGTCATATTGAAAACTTGAAAATTATATCGCAAAACTTGTAATGCTAATTATTATTAAACTTTATGAAATTTACGGACTACACCAATTCAATCTGAACCATCTCCGCTCCGTCTCCCTGTCTCGCGCCCAATTTAATAATCCGCGTATAACCGCCATTCCTGTCTTTAAATCTCTCTCTTAGAACTTCCATGGATTTTTTAACCGCCATTTTCTGCGGCAAAGTTTCAATCAATTTTCGCCTGGCGGTTAAATCGCCCTTCTTCGCCACCGTAATCATTTTTTCCACCAGCGGTTTTACCGCCTTTGCCTTTGCCTTGGTGGTTTTAACTTTTTCGTATATCAAAACACTTGACGCCAAATTTCTCAGCATCATTTCTCTCGGCTCTTTTTTCCTGTCTAAAATTTTACCTTTTTGCCTGTGCCTCATTGCTTTAGTTGAAAGTTATAAAGTTGTAAAGTTATAAAGTTAATTACTATTAAACTTTATGAACTTTATAAACTTTATAAACTTTTTACTATTTTTTATTTTTTCCTTTTTTTGCCTCTTCTTCCTTTTTTTCCTTGGCTCCGCCTTCGGCCTCCTCTTTTTTTCCGATAAGCGAACTAAACTGCTCTATTAAAATTTCAACCGTCCGATTAAAAGCCTCTTCTGGCGTAATCGTCCCATCGGTTGTCACATTCAAGATTAATTTATCCCAATTGGTCATTTTGCCGACACGAACATTTTCAACGTTTACACCAACGGATAAAATGGGTGAATACATTGAATCCATCTCAATATACCCTATTTCCCTTTTTTCTTCCTTTCCCCGTTCCTCAATCGTTTCGTAGCCGATACCTTGCGAAACAAAAATTTCCATTTTTAAATTGCCCGCCATATCCGTAATATTGGCCAGGACCAAGTCTTGATTAACAATTTCAACGGCGCTGTTTTTCTTGATGTCTGCCGCTTTTACCTGTTTTTCTCCCGCAACGTCCAATTCCAATTTTACCGTTTCGTCGCTGTGCAGTTTGAGGCGAAGCTGCTTCAAATTCAAAATTATCTCCAAAACATCTTCCTTAATGTGAGGCAATGCCATAAATTCATGGTCGGCTCCTTTTATTTTCACGCCGACAACGGCCGCGCCGGGCAGAGAAGAAAGCATAACGCGCCTTAACGCGTTTGCCAGAGTTGTGCCATAACCGGGATAGCAAGGCTCTATGGTTACTGTTCCCTGGTTGGCTTCTTTGCCTTTTTCAAACTTTATTTTTTGTGGTAACGCGATAGTCTGCATAAAATTGCTTATTATAATCCGAATTCGCCGAATCGGCATCCGAAGCGCCCCGAATTGATTTTTATCCGAATGACTCACGAGGCGTTTGAATAAAAATTCGCGGATTCGAATTGTTATGTTTATCTTGAATAAAATTCCACAATCACGCGGGCGTCAATATTCGTCCTGATTTCGTCAAAACTCGGGGCGTGCAATATTTTTCCGGACAAATTTTTGATGTCCAGATTCATCCAGCCGGGGACCTCCGCGCTTTTCAAGCTCTCGGCCAAAGCGCTGAACTGTTTTGATTTCCTGCTTTTTTCTTTAATTGTTATAACATCGCCCATTTTAACGACGTATGACGGAATATCAACTTTTTTGCCGTTAACCAAAAAATGTCCGTGTCCGACCAGCACTCTCGCCTGCCCGCGCGAAGAAGCGAACCCCAATCTATACACCACGTTATCAAGCCGCATCTCCAAAAGCTTAAACAAATTCTCGCCGGCGTCGCCCGATTGCTTTTTCGCTTTTTCAAAAGTTAACTTAAATTGTTTTTCCATTAAGTTATACGTCTTTTTGGCTTTCTGCTTTTCTTTCAGCTGCAATCCGTAATCGGTTATTTTTCTCCTGGAATCTTTCGGTCCGTGCGCGCCCGGCGGATAGTTTCTTCTGTTAAGAGCGCATTTCGGAGTGGAGCAACGATCTCCCTTGAGGAACAGTTTTTCCCCGATTCTTCTGCATTGTTTGCATTTTGGATCTAAATTTTTAGACATAGATTATAATCTTTTGGTTACTTAAAAATATAACCCGAATCCCCAACCATAAATTTCAATTTACACTCTTCTCGGCTTTCTCTTTCGGCAGCCGTTATGAGGAATGGGTGTAACGTCTTTTATGTAGGTAACATTCAAGCCGTTGGCGTTAAGCGCCCTGACCGCCGACTCTCTGCCCGTTCCAACGCCTTTAACAAACACGCTCACGTCTTTTAATCCCGCCTCCTTGGCTTTTCCAACCGCGATTCTGGTGATAATTTGAGCCGCGTAAGGAGTTGACTTTTTCGGTCCCTTAAAGCCGGCGATACCGGCGCTCGCCCATGAAATCACATTGCCCTTCGCGTCGGCTATGCTGACAATGGTGTTATTGTATGTCGCCTTAATATAAACCTTGCCCACGCTGACCGTTTTTACCGTTTTCTTCTTTTTCTTTTTCCCTTTTCGCGGCGATTTTTTCTCGGATTTTTTCTTTTCCAGTTTTTTCTTAATATCTTCCGGCAATTCTTCCAAGCCGTCAATCTTTTCCGGCAATGCCTCTTCTGTTTCTTCCGCGCGAACACTTACCGGCTTAACATCATCGCTTTTCTCAACCTGAACATCGGCGGGCTTTGACTCCGCTTTTTTTTCCTCATTTTTTTCTTGCTTTATGTCCTTTTTGTCTTCGCTCATTTTAGATAGCGGATAGCGGACAGCAGATAGCAGTATTAAGGATGTTTCCTGTTATCCGCTATCTGTTATCCATTATCTTAATTTATGTTTTTTGTCCCGACTTGACTCTGCCCGAGCCCATTGTTCTGCGCGTATTTCCCCTTACGGTGCGGCTGTTTGTCTTGGTTCTCTGTCCTCTTGTCGGCAAACCCTTGGCGTGGCGCATTCCCCTATAACTTCCCGATTCTTTCAAGTGTTTTATATTGCTCATTATCTCTCTTCTTAAATCTCCCTCAACCCTTTCTTTTTTTTCAATTAACTCCCTAAGCCTGCCCACTTCGTCTTCGGACAAATCCTTTACTCTCGTGTCGGGATTGATTTTCGCCTCCCGGAGAGCTTTTTGGGATTTGCTGAGGCCAATGCCGAAAATATAGGTTAAGGCGACCTCAACCCTTTTGTCATTTGGAATTATTACCCCCGCTATTCTTACTGCCATAGATTTAGTGAAAAGTTATAAGGTTATAAAGTTTGTAAAGTCGCGAATGTTAAAGACTTTATAAACTTTATAACTTTATGAACTCTGAACTGTGTTATCCCTGCCTCTGTTTATGCTTCGGATTTTTGCAAATAACATGTACCCGGCCTTTTCGCCGAGTTGTCTTACAGTCTTTGCAAATTTTTTTAACCGAAGTCCTAACCTTCATTATTAAGATGGCAGATAACAGATAACAGATAACAGTTGCAAAATTGCGAATATTTATAGTCGCGTTCTGCTATCTGTTATCTGCTATCTGTTATCTTGATTATAATCTATACGTAATCCTTCCCTTTGTCAGGTCATAAGGGCTGATTTCAACCTTTACCTTGTCTCCCGGAAGCAATCTTATTCTGTTGATTCTCATTTTACCCGACAAATGAGCTAAGATTTCATGATCATTTTCCAGTTTAACCCTAAAAGTGGCGGCCGGCATTAATTCCAAGACCTCCCCCTTTATCTCAATGAAATCTTTTGAATTGGCTGGTTTGTTTTCTGTTGGCATTATTTATCTCTTATCGCGAATTTAAAACAACAAAAAATTGGCAAAATTTAAAAATTTTACCAAAATTTTTGGTAAATTTTAAATAAGTATTTACGCGATAACATAATTATATATTTTAATAATAAAAAAGTCAAGAGTTTTAGCCAAAAAAATATTTTTTATGATATTTTTGCTAATATTACTCTAAAACGGCCTTAATCCTTCTAACTCCGGCCGAAGAGCTTTCTTCTTTTTTTATTTTAAATTTTCCCAGCGCCCCCGTCTTCTCCACATGCGGGCCGCCGCAAATCTCTTTGGAAAACATATTTTCGCCCTCTCCGATGGTGTACACCTTCACTCTTTCTCCGTACTTGGATTCAAATACGCCCATCGCGTTTTGTCTTTTCGCCTCCTCCAAACTCATTTCTTCGCAATAAACCGGCAGATTTTTTTCAATCGCCTCATTCACCAATTTTTCAACTTCTTGTTTTTGTTCGTCCGTCATTTTTTCAGGATGCGAAAAATCAAATCGCAATCTTTCCGCGGTAATGTTTGAGCCCTTTTGGATCACATGTTCGCCCAATACCTTTCGCAAAGACGCGAGCAAGAGATGCGCCGCCGTATGCAGCCGCTTGGTTTCCTCGGACGCGTCGGCCAATCCGCCTTTGAATTTTCCGGCGGAAGCCGTGCGCGAAAGTTCCTGGTGTTTTTTCAGCTCGTCTTCAAATCCTTTCTCGTCAACCTTCACCCCGTTTTCCGCGGCCAACTCTTTCGTCATTTCAATCGGAAACCCGTAGGTTTGGTATAAGTCAAAAGCCTCCGCCCCGGTTACGCCGTCAACGCTCAACACTTTTTCAAATTCCTTCAATCCCCTTTCCAACGTTTTGCCGAATTTTTCCTCCTCTTCCTTTAAATTATTGATTATAAAATCAATGTTCCTTCCCAGTTCGGGATAAGCTCCCGAAAAATCATGCGCGACAATTTTAGCGACTTCTTTTGTCCATAATTTTTCCGTAATGCCGATTTGCTTGCCGTAACGGATGGCGCGCCTAATCAGGCGCCTGACCACATACCCTTGGTCCGTATTGGAGGGCGCTATCCCCTTGTCGTCGCCCATTATAAAAGTTGCCGCCTTGATATGGTCGGCGATTATTCGCATGGCCTTGGTCACATTCTCCGAGTCATTGTATTTTTTCCCGGACAGCTGCTCAATTTTATTAAAAATATTATAAAAAACATCGCTGTCAAACGCGTCTTTTTTGCCCGACAAAACGGCTATCGTCCTTTCCAGGCCCATTCCGGTGTCAACGTTTTTTTGTTTCAGTTTTTCAAACTTTCCTTCTTTCGTCTTGTTAAACTCCATAAAAACATCGTTCCATATCTCCATAACCCTAAACTCGTCAACCTCTTCGTCAAACGTTTTCCGCATCGGCCCTCTGTCGGGTTCAACATCGTAAAACATTTCGGTGCACGGCCCGCAAGGCCCGGTTTCTCCGGCCGGTCCCCACCAATTATCCTTGGCCGGCAAAGGGAAAATACGAAAATCGGCGTTTCCGTTAATCGGAGCGCCGTAAGGGCAAATTTCCGCCTTAATGCCGGCTTTCGCGAATTGTTCTTGCCAAATATCAATTGAAAATCGGTCTATGGGGCTGTCATCATTGCCTTTGAACACGGTTACGTATAGTCTCTTCGGATCAATGCCGAGCCATTTTTTATCCGTTAAAAATTCCCAGCTCCATTCAATCGCCTCTCTTTTAAAATAATCGCCAAACGACCAATTCCCCAACATTTCAAAAAAAGTCAAATGCCTGTTATCGCCCACTTCGTCAATATCGCCGGTTCTGACGCATTTTTGCGCGTTGGCCACTCTTCTTCCTCCGGGATGTTTCTCCCCCATTAAGTAAGGCACGAGAGGATGCATGCCGGCGGTGGTAAAAAGCACGGTCGGATCGTTTTCGGGAATTAAAGAATCGCTGGGAATAATGCTATGCCCTTTTGATTTGAAGAATTCCAAATATTTTTGCCGTAATTCATTGGCTGTCATATTATTATAAAATAATTTTATATTTAATGTTTTATGACTTAAAGTATATAAAAATAATTCAATTTTTGCAAGAAAAAAGGGCGATAGGCAAAAACGCCAACCGCCCCGATGTGGCTAAAGCTACATATACATTAAAACAATTTCAACCCTTCTTATATATTCATAATAATCGGGGTCAAAAGAGTTGTTTTTGATTTTTCTTTTTAATCTGTTCGGCCCCATATTATAGGCGGCCAGCGCCAATTTAAGCGAGCCGAACCTTTCCCACTGCTCTTTGAGGTATTTTGTTCCCGCCCATAAATTGTCGTACGGATGGAACGGGTTGGAAATGCCCATATCGCGGGCGGTTTCCATTTTCAACTGCATAAGCCCGTAGGCTTTTTTGTGGGAAACGGCCGTTGGGTCGCCGAGAGACTCCACCGCCACGACGGCCGTGACGACTTCCGGCGGAACCCCGTGCTCTTCGGACACCGCGTCAATCATATGCCCGAATTTGCTTCTTATCGCCCGCACGGTTGACGCGATGTCAACCATATCCTCCCATTCCGGCCCATCCAAGGGCGGGAGAACAATTAAGCGCGCGCGGCGACTATCACTCACCGCGGCTTCTTCCGTTTTCCGGACGCCAAAACAAAAAATAACAACAATAAATATCGCTAACATTAAAGTTATTTTTGTTTTTCGCCATTTCCTCTCGCGGCCTCCGTGATTATTCATTGTTTCCTCCTTGTTTTTCTTTAAATTTATATTCTTGTTTCGCGAAACGCGAATTTATTCTTATTTATTAT
>Ga0256830_1001962_pt1 | contig 14045 bp, 16 predicted proteins | sample 128326metaG_FD_190537 | JGI IMG/M metagenome (GOLD analysis project Ga0256830, IMG submission 190537) | Hydrothermal vent microbial communities from Lau Basin, Pacific Ocean - 128-326 | ecosystem: Environmental > Aquatic > Marine > Hydrothermal vents | place: Pacific Ocean: Lau Basin | collected... | reverse complement strand
TTTATGCAATATACGGTTTATGTTTTACAGAGCAGGGAAGGGTTTACCTATGTTGGTTACACCAACAATCTCCGCCGTCGGCTGCGTGAGCACAACGCCGGTCAATCGAAGGCGACCCGGAAGGGGACCAATTGGAGAGTCGTGTATTCGGAATGTTGTTCGACCCGACCGGAGGCACGTCAGCGGGAGAAATATGATCAGGTCCAAAAAGTTTTTGTATTGTGTATTGGTGAAAACCGGATCTGACCGGTGGCAGAAAAGAGTGTTGTTCCGTGGTACGGAATGAATCTTACGCTCCGGCCACGGTAAGCCTGTTCCGTTCGATAAGAGTAATGATTATATCTTAATCCTTGCCGCACCTGGTCCACGAGTTTCAGGTTCCGGGCAGGGACAAATTTTGGTTGTGGATTGTCTGGAAATATTATAACCTTACCTATTAATTATGTTAAAAATTCTATGCTGACCATATTAAAAGAAATCATACATAGACAAATATTAATTATTTTTCCATTTTCCTTTAATGATATAGATGGATACTTTTTTTGTCTATAAGGGTGATATGAGTGAAATTATTGATATTCAAGATGAAGATATATCATTGGATCAAATGAGACTTTAGGTGTAATTATGTATAAAGTAATTCTTGAACCGGAAAAATCCTTAATTATTAACAAAAACAATATCGCTAAGGTGAGAGAAAAAGACCAGCTTTTTGCCCAATACCTTGAACAAACAAAGACTTCTTTTATTTCCTTGTTACGTACTACTCCAGGTTATATAAAGTTGGTAATGGATAAATTACAAGAAGGGAACATTTACATTGCCAAAATATCAAAATAGGCCCAAGAAGGTTTACAACAGGGTAAATATGAAAAGATGTTTAAGAATGATTCTGGGTTATGGAATGGAATGATCCGAAACCCGAATATGCGTGGAAAACCTATTGTTGAGCAAATAGACTGGCAACAGGTAAATCTGAGCCACGAGTTTTTTTCTAATGTTACTCTAATAACACTTCAAGCAAGTGTTGCTCAAATAACAGAGCAACTTTTTGAGATAGATCAAAAACTCAATCAAGTTTTATTATATCAACAGAGCGATCGGATTTTAAAAGCTGCAGCAGGAATTCAAATCTAAGAACGAGCCTATTATGCTGAAGACCCTGCAATTCAAGCAATGCAATTATCTAATGCTCTTTAGTCTCTCACCGAGGCCAGGACAAGTTTAATGCTCCATCTTAAGACGTTTCTAAGCCAAACGTTAAGGGAAGATAAATTTACGGACCATTTTTGGCGCGTAGTTGGAGTTGATAAAAAAGCATTTGATTTCCAGCGAACCATTTTGCAAAATTATGATTTAATAAAAGAGGATGTACAATATATCAACCTTGCAAGTATCTATATTTTTCGAGGTCAAACTCTACTGAAACAGCGTCAGAGTGCGTATAAATCTAAACAGCAGTACCTGGATTTCTGTAATACTCTGTTAAAAGGAGTAAATGAAAAGAAAGAGTTTTTGCCTTACGAGGCGGAGACAGATTTTTCGCTTGAGCAGATTAGTCATCAGTTTGAAAAGATACAATTGAGCGTCTCCCATCTGTTCGACTCTCGAAATGATTTGGTCATAGAAGTTGAATACAAGGATTTATTAGAGAATGGCCGTATGTAAGATTTGTTCAAAACCAATTGAGAAGGGCAAATATTGTAAAAGATGCAAATTGCAGAAACAAGTTAAATTTGTTGAAAGGATAGAAAAAGGTTGGCAAACCATAAAAGTGATAGCACCCATAGTAATTCCGATTGTTTCAGGACTTTTGGGTAAAAGAAAGGGCTCTTCGTCAGGTGACACGGCTTAACAAATCGTTGCAAGCGAATTTCTAATCTTGGTTTTATTGGAAGTAGTTTGGGCCACGATCGTTTTGGTGATTGGGGGTATCTTCGCTAACCCGCAATCACTTGAACTCAAGCCTTATACTTGAATAGGAGAAGCAAAAAATGAGTCTAATGAACGAGTACATTAATAAAAAATTAAGTGGTCCCGATTTGGAATCGGAATTGCTAAAACTCATTGGTAAGTACAACTCTTTGAGAGAAACATATCTGTTTGTGTATGCTGCTGCAATTGGTAAACCAATTCCTTCCGTGCCTTTGGAGCAGTCAGACTTCTATATTTTCCGAGATTTATTATCTGGTCAAGGAGTGCATAATAAAGTTGATGTATATTTGGAGACGCCAGGTGGTAGTGGTGAAACTGCAGAGGAAATATGCAGATTCCTGCACACCAAGTTTGAGAATGTTTCCTTCATAATATCTGGGGAAGCCAAGAGTGCAGGTACAATTATTGCCCTATCTGGCAATGAAATACTGATGACCGAAACCGGAAGTTTGGGACCTATTGATGCTCAGATCAAAATTGGTCGTTCCATAGTATCAGCATATGATTATATGGAATGGATTAAGGATAAAAGGGAAGAAGCAGAAAAACAAGGGGCATTGAATCCTTTTGATGCAACGATGGTAGCACAAATTTCGCCAGGTGAATTGGGTAGTGTGTTCCATTCGTTAAAATTTGCTGAAGATTTAGTTAAAGATTGGTTGGCCCGCTATAAATTCAAAAATTGGAGATTTACGGAAACCCACAATAGAATTGTAACTAAAGATATGAAAAAAAGGCGGGCAGAAGAAATTGCGAAAGAATTGACAAACCATTCCAAATGGAGATCACATGGAAGATCGATAAAAATAGATGACTTGGAATCTATTGGTTTAAAAGTGACAAGAATCGACAATGATTTTGAATTAGCTGATGTTGTATATAGGATTCAAACAGTTTGTCGGCTTCTTTTTGAAACGACAACTTCTTTCAAAATATTTGCTACTCAAGATAATAAAATATTCAGACAGGCTGTTCCAACAGGACAACCAATAAAAATACCCCATCAGCAAGCACCAGATATAGCTGAGATCAATCAAGTTTGTCCCAAATGTGGGAAATCTCATAAAATATATGCGAAATTTGTCAATAATCCTAAAATTGACAAAGATTTTCGAGAGAAAGGATTTACACCTTTCCCAAGTAATGCTAAATTAATTTGCAATTGCGGATACGAAATCGATTTATCTGGCATTAAAAGTCAAATAGAAATGCAGACCAACAAAAAAATTATTACTGATTAGAAAAGGGAGAGAACCATGAAGACAAAGAAGAAAGAGAGAGAAATAATAGAAGAGGAAAAGGTTCTAATATCTTTTCTGAAAGCAACCAAGGACGGAAAGTATGCCAAAATTGAAAAAACTTCCTTGCCGTATTCAAGAATTAAGGAGAAAACAGTTATAATTGAAGATGAATATTATTATAGCCTTAGATAATTTAAAGAAACAAATTAAGTAGTTACTTCAATTGCCCTGTATATTTTGAGAACAGCATTATAAATCACTATACTGGATTTTTATTCTGCTGTGCTCCGTAAAACCAGTGAGTTCGACGACCAATGTCAAAGATAAAACACCTATCAACGTTAACCTGTCTGATTTTGTTTTCATATTTAAACGCGCAATTAAATCGACCGGAATTAACCTCGTATTTGCCTCTTCAAACAGGAAATGTATGGAATTATGGCTCCAACGAATTAGAGCACGTATCCTATATACCGGATACTATTCTGGTCGGAAATAACGTCTATTATGACTACCGTGATTCTGCCATAATCCCCGTTCCATATACTTCACACAAATATTTACGTTGGGATAGCGCCGGTTTCCTTAAATATCAAAATGATAAAATTTGGATTGATTTTACACAAGCCACGGGGGATACTTTGATTATATATCCGGATGAAAGTGACAGCAGTCTGTTTTACTACCAGATAATAGTTTCGGATACAACTGTAATAACCACAAACGCGGGCACATTCGATAGCTGTTTAATTGTATTATTTGACAACCCTGACATCCTGGATGACGAACAGACTTACAGTTTTGCGCCTGACATTGGGATAGTTGAATTTTATTTTAATTCCAATCCTCCCCAAACCGGGACATTGTTGTCTGCGGTTATTGATGGACGGATGTTGGGAGTCCATGAACCGAAATTGGCCAAAGATTATCATTTGTTAAATAATTATCCTAATCCGTTTAACAATACCTCAACAATAGTATTCAGTATTCCCGTGCATTCGTTCGTAACCCTTTCCATTTACGATATTCGTGGTAATAAAATTAAATCTTTAATCGCCGAAGAAAGGGATCCCGGATCTTATAGTATTATCTGGGATGGAACTAACAACCACAGACAGACAGTCAGTTCGGGAATGTATTTATACCGTCTTGAGACCGTCGATTTCATCCGGACCAAAAAGATGGTATTGATAAAGTGACCGGCAAAGCGCATTCCAACGGATTAAACGTATAAGACTTCGCAACCGACAGTGCATCAGCTTGCAGGTCATGGTTGTACAAGTCCTACTACGCCTGCCTGTGCTCCGCTGATTCGTTGTTAATGCATAGTCTGGGTTAAATAAGGTTTCCCCGCCGGTAATTCAATTTCCTTTCCTCTTCCCGGGCCTCACCGGACAGGATCATTGTTTCCTGACGATTGCCCCTTGTATCGGGCGGTCTTAAATTGTGATCGAAGGTATTATCGATTATGGGTAAAATGAACAAAACCAAGGGACAGTTGGAAGCGGATATCAGTATCGCTTTCACGCGCTTTGAAAAGGACCAGTTGGGGCGCGGTCCCAAGGAAGCACACACCTTTATTATTCACGACATGTTGCTTATACGTCTCAAGGGGGTATTGACGCCGGCGGAGGTCGCCCTGGCGAAAGATCGCGACGGGGCCCAGTTAATTAAACAGACGCGAATGCGTCTTATCGAAAGTTCTCGTCCCCTCCTTGAAAAAATCGTGCGCGACACTACCGGCGCGAAAGTTACTACGATACATACCGATATCAGCACCCGTTTGGGAGAAAGGATTTTTGTCATCGGATTGGATCGCGATTTGGAATCGGAATTAAGAAACCGATAATCATTGGATTATCTGCGCAATTATATTAATCTCTGACTATAAAATTGATGATGAAAGTGAGGAGTTATTTAGGGTAAAATAAATAACTCATCACCGGATGATCCCCTTTCGGACGGACGATTCAGTTCGGTGGGGATTATCTAAATATTCTGGTGGATGTACTGGATTACCGGTTCCGGACGGAAACGGTAAGCGTAGACATAAGCCGGCGCAAGACACGAAAAAGTGTCAGTGCCGGCTTTTTTTATGGAATTATCACGAAGAGAATACAGGTTAGGAGGCCTGTTATGAACAATAAAGACCTGGAATACTTCAGAACTCTGATCATCCATAATTACCTCAGGGTGATCGACAAGACCGGGGTGTCTGCGGGGCTGAGTAACAACAGCGCCGAGAATCTGAACAACCTGCTGCGGGTTGCCGGAAAGGAAGGACGTAGCGCCCGGCCGGAAGAGAAAATATATTTCTTCAAAAGGGAAGAGGAATATATGAAACATTTAATCGCGGCATTGGAACGGATTGAAAAGAAGGAATATGGTTTATGTGTCCGGTGTGGCAAAGAGATTCCCAGGGAGCGTCTGGAAGAAGTACCTCATACGCGTTATTGTGTCCCCTGTAAGAGTAATGCCTGATAAGGGACATCAATTAAGATTTTTTAATGGTAAAAGGAAGTAGGATAGCAATGGAAACATCTGACAAAGGATCGAAAGTTAAAAAAAAGCCGAAAGGGATAATTGAAAAACACCTGGGACCGCTCTTTTTCTGGATTGTCATTTTGCTTCTGTTCCTGGCGGAATGGATCAGGTGAACATATCTCCGCTTGCCGGAGGAAATTGGCAATGAATCAGATCTGGGAAAAAACGGAACCGGTTTACGGACTGTGATTCTTTAAAAACTATTGGTTATTGTCATTGTAGTATCTCATTTGATTTTATACCGGCTTTTCGGATAAGGTTAAGGGAGATTTCTTGGAAGTAATCTATTTCGGACAAATCCTGTTATCGGCGGTCTTTTTATGGAAGGGCGCCGGGCTGTTGGTGGAGAGTTCAATCCGGGTCGCCCGCAGCCTGGATATTTCACCCCTGGTAATCGGTTTGACGGTTGTGGCCCTTGGTACTTCCGCGCCGGAATTCGCGGTGACGATTAACGCCGCGTTGTCCGGGCAGGCGGATATTTCGGTCTCCAACGTCATCGGTTCGAATATTTTTAACCTGGGGTTTATTCTCGGAGGGGTCGCCATTGTCAGAGGCATAAAAACCGACAGGAAATTGGTATGGCGTGACGGGATGGTGCTCGTTGCTTCAACCATCGCCATCCTCTATTTTATTTGGGATCTCCATTTTTCGCGCGGCGAAGGAATAATCATGTTCGCCGGTCTGGTTGTTTACCTGTTTTATCTTTTTACGAAGAAGGAAAGAGATAAACCGGTCACCGAAATATCGCGCGCGCGACCAATGGATTATCTTTATCTGCCGGGAGGAATTGCCATGGTTGTGCTGGGAGGACACCTGTTGAAAACCGGGGCGATAAACCTGGCCCGGGATTTCGGCGTTTCCGAGTGGGGTATCGGCATTACGATTGTGGCGGCCGGTACCTCGGCTCCGGAATTTGTCACCTCCCTGGTTGCCGCCTTCAAAGGACAACACGGCATATCCGCCGGCAACCTGATTGGCAGCGACCTGTTTAACCTGCTGGGGGTTCTGGGATTGGCCGGCATCCTGAATCCCATGTCGGTGACCGCCTATGCTCACGGCAGCCTGGTGATGCTTGTGGGAATGGTAATCCTGGTCGTCATTTTTATGCGCACCGGCTGGAGACTCTCCCGCACCGAAGGACTTATCCTGGTTGGCTTAAACGTGTTGCGCTGGACAATGAAATTCACGTAGGGCGAAATACACGGTCTGATGGGTTGTCCGCCCCAAGGTAAGCGTTGCCGGAAACCCTGGCCCAGGAAGGTATCTCCCGGTAGTACCACAGGCAATGCCCGCGGTACCCCGTTTCCCTTTTATTACGCCGTCTTCGCGTCGATTCATCGGAGCTCCGGCGGAAAAGTCCGCGAAAGAATATTCGGTTAAGTTCACCGCCACGCGACGGAACGAAATGTGGACGTATTCAATCCGGGTGATTATCTTTCATATTGCATCATAATTGGATTTACACTAATGTTAACTGTGTTCGTAAGGAAGTCAAAATTGAACCCGTGTTTTTCGATTGAAAAATTTGCCTCCCGGACCCGGGCAAAGGCTGGGGGAAGAACCTGATTGTGTTCTCAGGTATCGTCCGGGTTTCATCAACCGATTGGCGTTTTGCTTTTATTATAGACCTGGTTTTTAGAGCGATCTGAAAATGGAATATACAATGTTAAAAGATATCGTCTACATCTTTGGACTATCCATTGTCATCCTCATCATATTTCACCGTATCCGCGTGCCCTTCATCGTGGGGTACCTGCTGACCGGCCTTCTGGTGGGGCCTTACGGTTTGGCATTAATCGGGGGCGTTGAGGAAGTCGAGGTTTTGGCCGAGGTGGGGGTCGTATTGTTGTTGTTTACAATCGGTGTGGAATTTTCGTTTAACAAACTGCTGAATATCAGGCGTTCCGTTTTGATCGGGGGACCGTTGCAGGTACTGTTTACGGTAATTGCCGGTTTTGCGATTGCCTTCATCCTGGGGATGCCCGCCGGGGAATCGATTTTTATCGGCTTTCTCCTGTCCCTCAGCAGTACCGTAATTGTGTTGAAACAACTCCAGGAAAGGGCGGAAGTCGACACTCCCCAAGGGCAGTCAGCCCTGGGATTTCTGATTTTTCAGGACATTCTTATTGTGCCCATGATGTTGTTCACGCCTTTGCTGGCGAACGATCCCGGGTATATGGCCGCGTCTCCTTACGCAATTGCCGTCAAGGGAACCGCCATTATTGTACTGGCGATCGTGATGGCCAAATGGATCGTGCCGAAAATATTGTATTACGTAGTGCGAACCCAAAGCCGGGAATTGTTTATTCTGAGCATTGTCACGATCTGCTTTTCCGTGGCCTGGGTCAGTTTCAGCGCGGGGCTCTCCCTCGCCTTGGGCGCTTTCCTGGCCGGCCTGATTGTTTCCGAGTCCGGGTACAGTCATCAGACACTCGACACCATTTTGCCGCTGCGCGATGTTTTTACCAGTTTCTTCTTCATCTCGATCGGCATGTTGTTGGATATTAATTATTTTTACGCGCACACCGGACTGATTATTCTGTTTGTCACGGGTATACTGGTTATAAAAGCAATTTCCGCGGGTATGGCCTCATTATTAATCGGTTATCCGCTGCGCGTTGCGATATTGATCGGACTTTCCCTCAGCCAGGTCGGGGAATTTTCGTTTGTCCTGTCGAAAACCGGACTCATGTACGGGTTCCTTTCCGGGGATTTCTTCCAACTGTTTTTATGTATTTCGGTTTTGACAATGGTGGTAACCCCCTTCGTGATCGCCGTCGCTCCGCGTTTGGCCGGTTATATTCTGAAATTACCGCTTCCGCAACGATTCAAACTCGTTAAATACCCTCAAATAAACAATAAGGAAGTCTACTCCAGGAATGACCACCTGGTGATTATCGGCTATGGTTTTAACGGCAAGAATCTGGCGCAGGCGGCCAGGATGGCCGGAATTCCCTACGCGATTATTGAAATGAATCCCGAAATTGTGAAAGACGCGCAGACGAAAAATGAACCGATCTATTATGGCGACGCGGTGCATGAATCAATTCTCAGATCACTGAATATTGAGGAGGCAAGAATTGTTGTTGTGGCGATTTCCGATCCGGTTACCACTCGACGTATTACCCGTACAATCCGGGAAATCAGTCCCAAGGTGCATATAATCGTGCGTACGCGCTATACGCGGGAATTGAATCCCCTGTTCGAACTGGGGGCGAATGAGGTGATCCCGGAGGAGTTCGAAACATCCGTGGAAATATTTACCCGCGTATTGACGAAGTATCTGATTCCCCGGGATGAAATTGAGGCTTTTATTGCCGATGTACGGTCGCAATGTTACGAGATGCTGCGCACGCCGTCCACCGTTTCGGCGACGTATTCGGACCTGGAACAGCACAGCCATGACATCAATATCAGTACCTTTCGAATCCATCGGGGGTCTCCGTTAAGTGGAAAAACCCTTGCCCAAAGCGAGTTACGAAAGCGCTACGGGGTTTCCGTCGTGGCGATAAAGAGAGATTCGAAAATATTGCCTAACCCCGGCGCGAATACGCTTATTCGGACTGATGATGTGCTGTTCGTTATCGGCACTCCGGAGAAGATAATAAAAGCCACCGACAAATTTGTTTCTGCGGGTAAAAAGAATGGGGAATGACGAATCAACGGTTCGTTTCCGATATCCTGGATCCTTATCCTGGTGGGTATTCCGAAAAGAGCAATCAATACGATTATCCGACGAGGGGTTTATTGAGGCAATAGACGGATTCCGGTAAAATTTGGGGGCAGTTTTAGGTCATGCCCAGGACCGCCTTCAGCAGCCGTTATCGCAATGGGCCACCCGCGGTATTGAGAATCGCTTCATGGTGATACTCCTTTCATCCTGTAGTTTATTCCGGAAAACTGGTAAGGGCTCATAACCGGTTCGGGACGGTTATATTTATATATAGATATATGTCTATTAATATTCATAAAAAAAACCATCCTTATTCTTTCGCAAAGCGATTTTGAAACGTTCCGCAACAATTGGTAATACAAATCGTGTTGAGGTAGTAATACACCTCCTTTCCGACTTTGCGATCCTTAACAATCCCGGCGTTTTTCAGGATATTCAGGTGGTGCGAAATGGAGGGTTGTTTCATATCGAAATGTTTGCAGATTTCGGTGACGTTTAATTCTCCGTCCTTTAGCAACTCCATGATTTTCACCCGGTTCGGATCGGAAATTGCCTTAAAGAATTTGTTTATGTCGTATTTCATGATTTGGTATCTATTAACATATAGAAATATATCTATATATTAAGTTGTTTACAAGTGGTAATCAGGACAACTTCAAAAAATATCTGGATTGGTTTAAGGGGCTTTATTCGACCCTTTAAGGGTCGAAGGATGTGTTCTGATCCCAACCGGTTTCACCGGTTGTTATTCATGTATATCCCCTGCGGGGATATTTCCCTTATGTACGGAAACCAGGCGGAATAGGACGTCTGATTACAGCGCGTCCGAAACCTAAATTGTTTCCCGTTGCGAAGGAGGATTATGAACCATTATTTCAAAATTGACGAAACTATCAAAATTCATGTCGAACCGACATCTGTCCAAGATAAATCTTTTTGAGAATTAATTACAGGGCTTGTACACTTACGGATCCATTGTACGATTCCCTTTCAGGGAATCCAATCGAATCATTGTGATAGTATTGAGGGGACGAACCTAAAAAAGCGTCGTAGTTATTGGTATAGTCCTGAAAGCGCGGAATAAAACAACCCGGTGCGTAGCGCCGGGCAAGGAAAGAACAACAAAACCACGTTAGCCCTGAAGGGACGGAATAGCATAAGATTTGATCGTGATTTTTACAATATCTTCGATCATGAAAACGTCTTGGACAGCATAGTTCAAGTTGGTTTCGGATTGTGTGCTCAAAGTACCAGGAAATTCTCTTTCTTAAATGCAATGAATGGAAGATGCCGGTAAGAAAGTTATCTTTTGTAATTCAACGGAAATTCCGTGAGAGAATTTTCACGATTCGCGTAACGCAAGTGATGATTGACAGAGACTCGGCGGAAATATACGGGGTTAGTACCAAAGTCTTAAACCAAGCCGGTTTCGGTGCCTTATCACCGGCAATCCCTCACCAGTACCTTCGCACCGTAGCCGGGCAATTGCAGACGGGCGATGATTTCACCCGTCCCTTCCATGTCACGCAGGCGTTCCGCGCTCAGGTCGATTACGTGGGCGTCACGAGTGAAATTCAACAGGAAAACAAACTCCCGTGATCCGTCGGTTCGAACCTGGGCGGTTACACCGGTGGGCAGGGCGCTTTGAACGGTCGCGCGAATTCCAAGTTGTCTGATTTGATGAGTGTAAAAATCGCTTAGAAAGCGATCGTCGTTGCGCGCGGCGATGTAGTAAGCCTTTCCTTTTCCAAAAGTGTTCACGGTGACCGCCGCTTTCCCGGCATAAAACTGGTTTTTGTAAACAGCTAATGTCCGGGCGCCTTCCGGATGGATAATATCGCAAAACATACGCGCGTCGTATCGACCGGAAAGACCGGCCGGGTTCGGCTCCACCGCTTCGATGATGGCTTTTTCATCGTCGTAAAGAACGTCGGTTTCTTCCGCCCAGATCCCCAGTAGTCGGCGTAGCGGGCCGGGGAAGCCGCCCGGGAAACAGAGGTCGTTTTCATTGGCAATACCGCTCAGATACGTCGTAACGAACGTCCCGCCCCCGGCGACGAAGTGCTCGATTCGTTCGGCGACGCCGGGACGGAGCATGTAGAGCATGGGCGCGATCAGCAGTTTGTAGGGTGTGAAATCGCAATCCATGTTGATTACGTCCACCGGTACGGCGGCATTCCAGAACGTCCGGTAATGGGCGACACAGGTGGGCAGGTAGTTCTTGCCTTTATTGCGTGGCCCGGCGGCCTGGTCGATCGCCCACCGGTTTTCCCAGTCGTAGATGACGGCCGTTTCCGGTGTGACGGTAGTGCCGATTACCGCATCCAGTTTTAATAACGTTTTGCCCACGTCGGTCACTTCGCGGAAAACGCGCGTGTGTTCGTGTCCGCAATGATCGACCACGGCCCCGTGAAATTTCTCACAACCGCCGCGCCCCTTGCGCCACTGGAAATACTGGACGGTATCGGCGCCGTGGGCGACGCACTGGAGCGCTTCGACACGATGCAGACCGGGACGCTTCAGTTTGTTAATCGGTTTCCAGTTCACTACACCGGGGGAACACTCCATTTGCATGTAGGGTCGACCGCCTTTGAGGCAGCGGTTAATATTATGGGTAAAGGAAGCCTCGACGGCCTGTTTCCAGTCGTCATCGCGATCGTGATAAGAGGGATAGTGGTCCCAGGAAACCACGTCCACCGCCGCGGCAAATTTCCAGTAATCCAACCCCGGATAGGTGCCCATGAAATTGGTGGTGACCGGCACGCCGGGGGTGTATTCCCTGAGCGGAGCGCTTTCGGTTTTGAAGAAATCGATGGTTTGGTCAGTACGGAATCGTTTCCAGTCCAGCATCATTCCGTGAATGCTGGGGTCAACCGGGGTAATCTGGGACCAGTCGGTAAAGGTGTGGCTCCAAAACGCCGTCCACCATTCGTGGTTCAGTTGATCGAGATCATCGTCGTACTTTTTCCGCAGCCACTGGCGGAAAGCCGCCAGGCACAGCTCGCAGTAGCAGGGGTCGCCGTTGTATTCGTTGGACACATGCCAGACGAGTAGCGCGGGATGATTCCGGTAGCGCCGGGCCAGTTCGGTGTTGATGGCAACACATTTTTCACGGTACACGGGAGAAGTGCGGCAATGGTTATGGCGCCCGCCATGATGTTCACGGATTCCATCCACTGTGACGCGCCGGACCTCCGGGTATTTGGCGCTCATCCAGGCCGGCTTTGCGCCGCTGGGTGTTGCCAGGACGGCAAAGGCATTATTGTCAGCCAGCGTACCCATGATATCGTCCAGCCAGCCGAATTCATATTTCCCTTCTTCCGGTTCCAGCGACGCCCAGGAAAAGATGCCGATCGACATGGTGTTGCAGTTGGCAAGTTTCATCAACCGCATGTCCTCGTCCCGGATTTCGGGCGTTTTTATCCACTGGTCAGGATTATAGTCACCGCCATGCAAAAAGTGGGGGAACTTGGGATTTATTGGCGGAAAGCGTTTCATTATTGTCCTCGAAAATCCATAATTGGTTGTTTGTAAAGTGTTATCACAAAACCGGTGGGAGATTGTGACTTATTATTTTTTGTACATTGTTAATAGTATGGCGGTAATTACGGCGCCGCATGCGGAAGCGATGAGTAGTCCCAAAATCGTCGCTGTCCGGGCGTCGAAAGCAAGTCCCAGACCGATGGTTAACAAGGTAATCGTTACCATAGTAATTATCATGCTTACCAGCACGCTCACCGGAATGAGCCATAACAAGGTTTTTACCTGAACTCTCATCGAATATTTTCCTCGTACTAAAATTGAATGGATACGAAACTCCCCGGGCCTGATTTTAGGATCCGGAAGGGAAAATACGGCTGTCCCTTAATCCAAGGTATGGAAAATATCGCCTGCGGAAAATTTCCGACATGAATTTACGCTCATAAAATACTATTCCCGTTATCGAAAACGGTGCTACCGAAATAAATTTCATCCTTTTAGTCGATGGTTATTATCCACCCCGGACAGTCGAAGAAGCGAAAGGTATGAATTACCAGGAAGCGATTCTGATTACATTTCCAAGTATCACGTTTTACTTAATAAATCCCGGTTTGCTTGATTATGCGGTTGATAAGAATTATTTTTCCGTTGAAGTACAGTTAAAATATTGAACCACTTGAATCGATAATTTCCGTCGGTCTTTCCCCGGGGTTTTATTTTGGCCGTTTGAAAAATCAGATAGAAATAGAATGAGAGGTGTTTGCATTGAATTACCTGCTATTCCAAATCATTAATATCATATTCCAGCTATTGTACCTGTGTCTGATTATAAGAGTCGTTCTTTCGTGGATTCCCCACGATCCGTATCAGCCGATTCTCCGATTGGTATACAGTGCAACCGAACCGATTCTTAAACCGATCCGGGAGATTATTCCGCCGTTGGGTATCGGGATCGATATTTCTCCCATTATAGCCTTTATTGCTTTGGGACTGATAAAAAAAATTCTCGTGTGGGCCTTGTTTTAGCCTGAAAATTTCAAAAAGTCGTGATTTACTTTTTCGCGGGTTTTAGCCCGATCCCTGAGCAGATAATAACATCTATCGTCAAGCAGAATGCTTGACGTGCGCAGTTTACGGCCACCATTCCCGGCTAAGTTTCGCTACACCGGGCG
>Ga0256830_1001961_pt1 | contig 14046 bp, 9 predicted proteins | sample 128326metaG_FD_190537 | JGI IMG/M metagenome (GOLD analysis project Ga0256830, IMG submission 190537) | Hydrothermal vent microbial communities from Lau Basin, Pacific Ocean - 128-326 | ecosystem: Environmental > Aquatic > Marine > Hydrothermal vents | place: Pacific Ocean: Lau Basin | collected... | reverse complement strand
CGGCACCCGCTATCTCGACGAACCGATCCTGGATCTCATCAAGCAGCAGGCCATGCAGGTGCCCTTTCTGCGCGACCTGCTGCGCCGCGACTGGATCTATATACGCAACAATATAAAAGTGCACGATCTGGGGCCGGTGCTGAGTTTCGTCGGCAAGCTGGGCGATCCGGAGCGAGGCGGCGTGCCGCTGGAGGACTTCGAGCGTCGCCAGGCGCTGTACCGCGAGGCCGAGATCGCCGCCATGCGCGACGTGCCCGAGTTCATCCGCAAGGCGCAGGAAATCTACGGCTACCAGCACTTCGTCAACGACGTGGGCGGCAGCCTGTGCGAGCTGGACGAGCCGTCGGTCATCGACCTGCTGGTCGAACATACCCTCATCCTGTACATCCAGGTCACCGACCAGGAGGAGGAGAACACGTTGATCGAGCGCGCGCAGGGCGACCCCAAGCCGCTTTACTACCGGCCGGCCTTTCTCCGTGAACAGCTCGATATCTATCTGAGGGAGAACGGTCTCGGCTATGCCGCGGAAATGGATCCGGACGATTTCACGCGCTGGGTGTTCCCGCGCCTGTTCCGCTCGCGCATCCCGCGCTACGAGGCCATCGCCCGTCCGCACGGCTACACGGTGACGTCCCGGGAAGTCGCCCGGGTGCGCGACGAGGCGGATTTCCTGGAGTTGCTGGAAACCGCCATCGCGCGGGCGGACTGAGCACGCATGCCGCTGGTAGCCCACAACGATCTGCCGACCTTCGAGCGCCTGAGGCGCGAGGGCACGCGCGTGCTGCCGCGCAACTCGGCCCTGCAGCAGGACATCCGCGAGCTGCACGTGGGGCTGCTGAACATGATGCCGGACGCCGCGCTGGCAGCCACCGAACGCCAGTTCTTCCGCCTCATCGGCGAGAGCAACCCCATCGCCCAGTTCTACGTGCATCCCTTTACCCTGCCGGAGCTGGAGCGCGGGCCCGAGGCGCAGGCGCACATCGACAAGTACTACGAACCCTTCGACAGGCTGCGCGAGGAGGGGCTGGACGCGCTCATCGTGACCGGCGCCAACGTGGCGGGCCCGGAACTGGCCGACCAGGTGTTCTGGGAACCGCTGATCGGCGTCATCGACTGGGCGCTGGAAAACGTCACGTCCACGCTGTGCTCCTGTCTGGCCACCCACGCCATGCTGCAGTTCCGCTACAGGCAGAAGCGCATTCCCCGGCCGCGCAAGATCTGGGGCGTTTTCCCGCACCGCGTGGTGGACAAGCGGCACCCGCTGGTCAACGACGTCAACACGCGCTTCGACGTGCCGCACTCGCGCTGGAATGCCATCACCCGTGAACAGTTCGACGCCGCCGGCCTGCGGGTGCTGGTGGAGAGCGAGCAGATCGGCGTGCACCTGGCCACCAGCGCCGACGGCCTGCGGGTCGTGTTCTTCCAGGGCCACCCCGAGTACGACACCATTTCGCTGCTCAAGGAGTACAAGCGCGAGGTCACGCTCTATGCGAAGGGGGCGCGCGAGGACTATCCGCCGTTTCCCGACAATTATTTTCAAACCCGGGAGAAGGCGCTGCTCGACGAGTACCGGGGCCGGCTTCAGCGCGCGCTGGCCGACGGCACGGCAGTGCCGGACTTCCCCGAAGGCCGGGTGGCCGCCCGGCTCGACAATACCTGGCACGATACCGCCGAGGCGGTGGTAGGCAACTGGATGGGACTGGTCTACCAGGTCACGCACAGGGACCGGCGCATTCCCTTCATGGAAGGCGTGGACCCGGACAATCCGCTGGGCCTGTAGCACCCTGGCTGTGGAGCGGCCGCGTGCCGAACAGGGTCGGTGCCGTGGCATCGGCCGGCTCTCCGGTCCCGCTCAAGGTATTTCCCCTGCAGTGTTGAAATCATCACGCCGCGATCCCATATAGGAGGCAGAACGGGGCGCAGGTGGCTGTCCCGGAGTTATTCCGTCAGTTAAGGAGGTGTGAGATGACACTGGTACGTTACGAACCCTGGAACCTGCTGAACCAGCTGCATACGGAACTGGACCGTTTCTTCGATACCGGCGCCGGGCTGCGGCTGGGTGACAACGGCACCAACCTGTCGACCAGCGACTGGGTGCCGGCTGTCGATATCAAGGAGGAAGACGACCGCTACGTGATCCACGCGGATGTGCCGGGCGTCGACCCCAAGGATATCGAGGTCAGCATGGAGAACGGCGTGCTCTCCATCAAGGGTGAGCGCGAGAGCGAAAGCAAGGAAGAGCGCGAAGACTACAAGCGTGTGGAGCGTGTACGCGGCAGCTTCTTCCGTCGCTTCAGCCTGCCCGATACCGCCGACGCCGGCGCTATCAGCGCCAAGTCGAAGAACGGTGTGCTGGAGATCATCATTCCCAAGCAGGAGCAGGTTCAGCCCAAGCGCATCCAGGTCGAGAGCTGATCTCCCCTGTGAAGGGCCAGGAAAGGCCCGCGCCGGCCGGGCGCGGGCTTTTTTACAGAACATCAATAAGGCGGCCTTATGCGGTATAAGGACTATTACGAGATTCTGGGTGTTTCCCGGGATGCGACCCAGGACGAGATCAAGCGCGCCTACCGCAAGCTCGCGCGCCAGTATCACCCGGACGTCAGCAAGGAGGCCGATGCCGAGGAACGCTTCAAGGAAGTCGGTGAGGCTTATGAAGTCCTGAAGGATCCCGAGAAACGGGCGGCCTACGACCAGCTGGGCAGCCAGTGGCGGGCGGGCCAGGAATTCCGCCCGCCGCCGGACTGGGATGCCGGCTTCGAGTTCCGCGGCGGTGGTTTCACCGACGCCGATGCCTCGCATTTCAGCGATTTCTTCGAAACCCTGTTTGGTGCGCACGGGCCGTTCGCGCATGCCGCCGGTGGCGGGCGCCGCGGCGATCGGCACGGCTTCCAGGCACGCGGCGAGGACCATCACGCCAAGATCCTCATTTCGCTGGAAGACTCCTATGAAGGCCGCACCCGCAGCGTGCAGCTGCAGATGCCGGAACTCGATCCGCAGGGCCACGTGGTGCTGCGCAGGCGTACCCTCAACGTGACCGTTCCGAAGGGCATCATTGCCGGCCAGCAGATCCGCCTCACGGGGCAGGGCGGGCCGGGCATCGGCGGTGGCCCGGCCGGCGACCTGTACCTGGAGGTCGAGTTCGAGCCGCACCGGCTGTTCAGCGTGGAAGGACGCGATGTCTACCTGAACCTGCCGGTGACGCCCTGGGAGGCGGCCCTGGGCGCGAAAGTGCCGGTCGATACCCTGGGCGGCAAGGTGGATCTGAAAGTGCCGGCAGGTGCGCAGTCGGGACAGAAGCTGCGCCTCAGGGGGCGCGGTCTGCCCGGCAAGACGCCCGGCGATCAGTACGTGGTGCTGAAGATCGTGACACCGCCGGCCACCACCGGGGCCGCCCGTGAATTCTACCGGCGCATGCAGAAGGAGTTCAGCGGCTTCGATCCCGGACGAGGAGTGACAGGCAGATGAGCGGATTGGCAGACAACGGAAAACCGGTGATCGACTGGTTGGGCGACGAGCGTTACCTGTCACTGGCCGAGCTGTGCCGGTTGACCCGCCTCAGCGCGGACGAACTGATCGAAATGGTGGAGGAGGGCGTGCTGGATCCGGCCGGCGGCCGGCCCTGCGACTGGAGTTTCCCGGCACCAGCGGTGAGACGCGTACAGGTGGCCGTGCGTCTGCAGCGGGACCTGCGCGTCAATCTGGCCGGCACGGCCGTGGTGCTGGAGCTGCTGGACGAGATCCGCGCGTTGCGTAGCCGTATCCACATTCTGGAAAACAGCGATTGATTGCCGAGGAGGTGAGACCATGAGTACATTGGCACAAATCAGCGAAGGCCTGGAACGGGCCTGGGATACCTTGTCGGAGGGCTGGCAACAGATGCGCCAGCGCGCTTCGCAGGCGATCACCCGCTTCAACCCGCTGCACAAGCGCGGTGAACTGGAAACGGTCGAAGACCAGCTCATGCAGCAATCGCTGCGTTGGGGTGTCATGGCTGCCGAACTTGAGGAACGGGATGACGAACTCATTGTGCGCCTGGAAGCACCGGGCATGGAAGCGGACGATTTCGACATCGCCGTAGTCAACGACGTTCTGGTGGTGCGGGGCGAGAAACAGATGCAGCGCGAGCAGAAGCGCGGGCGTTACCATGTCATGGAGTGCGCCTACGGCAGCTTCGAGCGCGCCATTCCGCTGCCGCGCAAGGTCGAGGAGTCGGGCGCGAGGGCCAGGTACCGGCGTGGCGTGTTGACGGTGCGTCTGCCGATTGCCGAGTCCGCCCGCAGCCGGCGCATCGAAGTGCAGACCTGAGGGTTTTTTTGAGGGCGAGAAAACCCGTTCCGCTACCGACACCGTCACCGGCTGGCGGCGCGGCCGCGAGTGAGGAGGCTGAGGGGTTCCGGCATGGCGATGCCGTAGCCCTGGGCGTAATCGACGCCTATGTCGGTCAGGCGGCGCAGGATGGCCTCGTTCTCGACGAACTCGGCGATGGTCTGCATGCCCATCACGTGGCCGATATCGTTGATCGAGCGCACCATCGCCTCGTCGATGGGGTCTTCTACCAGGTCCTTGACAAACTGCCCATCGATCTTCAGGTAATCGACGGGCAGGTTCTTCAGGTAGCCGAACGACGACAGGCCGCTGCCGAAATCGTCCAGCGCGAACAGGCAGCCCATTTCTTTTGTTTCGCGGATGAACTCGCTGGCGTGCGACAGGTTGGCGATGGCGGAGGTTTCCGTAATCTCGAAGCAGATATTCGCCGGATTTATGTCGAAGCGCCGGAACTGGTCGTGGATGAAGCTCATGAAGCCCTCTTCGTTGACCGATGTGCCGGACAGGTTGATGGTGAACACAGGGCCACCGGCAGCGGCGGGGTCGTACATGCCGTCGATGGCGGCGAACAGGGTGCGGATGACCCAGCGGTCGATGGCGGGCATCAGGTTGTAGCGTTCGGCCGCGGGAATGAAAGCGCCGGGTGGTACCAGCTTGCCGTTCTCATCCAGCATGCGCACCAGGATTTCCTGGTGGAGGTTGCTTCCTGAAGGATCCAGGAGCGGGGTTATGATCTGACGGTAGAGGACGAAACGGTCCTCCTGCAGCGCCTTGGTTATGCGCGACACCCAGCGCATCTCTTTGTGCCGCAGGGCCAGTTCGTTGTCGTTCTGCTCGTACAGGTGCACACGGTTGCGCCCCAGGTCCTTGGCGGCGTAGCAGGCGATGTCTGCCGCGCTCAGCAGTTCGTTTCGCGAGCCGCTGGACGAAGTGATCGGCACCACGCCGATACTGACCCCGATCTCGAAAGTCTTGTTGTCCCACGCAAAGCGGAAATCCTTGATGGTCTCCCGCAGTACATGCGCGATACTCATGGCCTTGGGTATCTGGCACCGCTTCAGCAATACACCGAACTCATCGCCGCCCAGCCTTGCCAGGGTATCGGCGCTGCGTACCTGCTGGCCAAGCAGGTTGGCCAGCTGGCGCAGCAGCTCGTCGCCGGCAACATGGCCACAGGTGTCATTGACGACCTTGAACTGGTCAAGATCGAGATACAACAGGGCGTGTTCAACTGAGGTCTGTCTCGCCTGCCGTATTGCATTGTCCAGCTGTTGCTCGAATTCCGTACGGTTGATCAGGCCGGTCAGGCGATCATGGGTGGCCTGCCAGTACAGTTCCTTTTTCAGGGTCCGCTCGGTGGTGACGTCGCGCAGTACGGTCACGACACCGGTGATAATACCCTTGCGGTTGCGGATCGGTGCCGCGGTCTGCTGAATGGCGTGTCGGGTTCCATTGCGGCTGATCAGTACGATCTGGTCCTGGTGGGTGACCACGGTATTCTGCTGCAGGCACTGTTTTACGAGATCCTCCATCGTATGACCCGCATCCTCGTCGACTATGCGGATGACATCTCCGACCGGTGTTCCGACCGCTTCTCCTGCCGGCCAGCCGCTCAACGACACGGCTACCGGGTTCATGTAGGTGACACAGCCGGCCGTGTCAACGGTGATGACGGCATCGCCTATTGAGTGCAGCGTGACTTCTGCGTGCTCCTTGGCCTCGAACAGCGCCTGTTCGGCCAGCTTGCGCTCGGTGATGTCGGTGTGAGATCCGGCCAGACGCACCGGTGCCCGGCCGGCTACCAGCGAGGCGAGTCCGCGGCACTGGATCCATTTCCACCTGTTGTCACGTGTGCGCATACGGTACTCGATGGTGAAAGATTCGCGCGAACCGTTCATGCAGTCGGTCCAGGTAACCAGCGCCTTGCCGAGGTCGTCGGGGTGGATGATGTCCTGCCAGGCACGGAAGCTGTTGCCGAACTCGCCTTCCCTGTAACCCAGCATCTCCGTCCAGCGCGGTGAGAAATAGATCTGGCCGGTTTCCAGGTTGTAATCCCAGATGCCGTCGTTGGTGCCGCGCATGACCAGTGCAAACCGCTCCTCGCTTTTGCGCAGCTGTTCTATCATCTGCTTGCGTTCCGAGATATCCCGGAACACGACGACGGAGCCCAGTTTGCCGTTACCCCGGTCGCCGATGGGCGAGACCGAGTAATCGATAATCATGTGCCGCCCGTCTGCGGATATCAGCGTCGCTTCACCTCTCTGGCAGGCCGTGCGGTCATGGTTGGTGACGGTGTCATAGATGGCGATATCCGCATGCGGTGTGGAAGTGACGAAGCACTGGAACACGCTGGCAAACGGTTTCCCCACCGCGAACTCGCTGGGATGGCCTGTCAGGACGGCCGCCTTGCCGTTGATGTAGCTGATGTGGCCCGAGGCATCCGTGGTGATAACGGCGTCGTCGATCGACTGCAACGTGACCTCGGCCACCAGGGCGTCCTCGGCCTTCGATATTTTGCGGATCACCACGACGGTGATGGCGAGGCCGATACCGAGTGCCGCCAGAATCATCAGGACCAGCAGGTGCAGCGTGTCACGGTAGGCCATGCGCGCCGCGGCCAGTGCTTCAGACGTGGTCCGCTGCTGGAATTCCAGCATGTCTTCCATCAGGTGCAACACCTTGGCCCGCGCGGGGATGGCTTCATTCACAAGCACGCTCATCGCTTCCGCCGGGCGTTCTTCGGCCAGCAGATCGACAACACGCTGATGCAGTGATGTCGCTGCCGTTGTCAGCTGACGCAGCTTCGCATATAAGGCCTTTTCCTCCTTGCGATGCAACAGCTCGGACAGTGCCTGGCGGGCCGCGATGTAGCGCGAGGCCTCTTCCTGGGCGCGCAGGAAGTAGCGGTCCCGCTCAAAGGGATCTGCCGTATGCGCCATGCGCAGCAGCAGCAGGGAGCGTTCCCGCACGGCGCGATACATGGCCAGTACGAGGTTGGTTTTCCGGTTCTGCACATCGACCAGCTGCTCAATGGTGTGCGCGCTGTCCGTCATACGCGAATAGCCGACCGCGATGACGGCGGTCATCAGCACCATGATGGCGGCAAAGCCGCTGGCCACGACGTATTTCGAGTGGTTGGAAAACATACCGGGTGTCCCCGATGGCGTGTCATCCCCGCGGCCGCCGCCGGGCGCGCCCGGCGCCTGGGATCGAAAGCCATCTGCCTGAAAACCATGCATTTCCTTTTATCGGCCCGGCAGGGGGATTCCTGAACGTCGCGCGCGCCGTCAAGCAGCAGATCGGCGCCCTGTCAAGCGATGACGTGGGGCCGGGAATGACGTTACACTGCACCGGTCTGATGAAGAAAACGATGCGAACCGCTATTTTCCTGTTTGTTTGGGTGGGCTGGCTGCTGTCCGGCCGGGCCGGCGCCACCCCCGCCGATGAGGAGTATGAGGAACTCTACGGCGAGGAAGTGCTCCACGTCGAGGAACGCCCGGCCTGGAAGGAAGGACGGGTCAGACTGCCCCCCTATCCGGATGCGGCGCGCGCCATCCCCGTCGACGTCGATCTGGGACAGTCGGCCTATCGCGTCCTCATCGACCCCGATTCGATTACGGTGGGCGAGGACAGCGTGGTGCGCTACACCCTCCTGTTGCAGTCTCCCGGCGGCACGACCAACGTCTTCTACGAGGGGCTGCGCTGCACGGCGGGCCAGTACCGGCGCTATGCCTACGGGGTGGATGGCCGTTTCAAGCTGTTTCCCCGTTCGAAGTGGCGCTATATACGCCGCGTGGGCATGGAAAAACTGCATTTCTCGCTGGCGGGCGATTTTTTCTGCCCGCTGCCGGAGCGGGACAAGGTGGCGCGGCTGATCCGGCGGCTGAAGCGTCCCAATCCGAAGACGGATTTCGCCGATCAGGAATAATGAATGTATGAGTAACGACTACGATGCCGCCTCGATCGAGGTGCTGAGCGGACTGGACCCGGTGCGCAAGCGGCCAGGCATGTACACCGACACCACGCGCCCCAATCACCTGGCGCAGGAAGTCATCGACAACAGCGTGGACGAGGCCATCGCCGGACACGCCAGCCGCATCGAGGTGACCCTGTTCAAGGACGGGTCGCTCGCGGTGCGCGACAACGGCCGCGGCATGCCGGTCGACATCCACCCCGAGGAAGGTGTGCCGGGTGCCGAGGTCATCCTCACCCGCCTGCACGCGGGCGGCAAGTTCTCCGCCAAGAACTACCGTTTTTCCGGGGGGCTCCACGGCGTCGGTGTATCGGTGGTCAATGCACTGTCGAAGCACCTGGAGCTGTGGGTTCGGCGTGGCGGCAAGGAATACAACCTGGCGTTCAAAAACGGTGAGAAGGTTGCCGGACTCGATGAAGTCGGCAAGGTGGGTAAACAGAACACCGGCACCACCCTCCGCTTCTGGCCCGATCCACAGTATTTCGATAATCCCGGGTTCTCGCTGCCGCGCCTGCGTCATGTGCTGCGCGCCAAGGCAGTACTGTGTCCCGGTCTGGAAGTCAGGCTGAAGGACGAGAAGAGCGGCGAGGAGGACGTCTGGCGCTATGAGGACGGGCTGCGCGATTATCTGGTCGGTGCCCTGGCAGATGCAGAGCGCATACCGGAAGAACCCTTTACCGGCCGCTTCGAGGGCAACCTGGAGGCCGCCGAATGGGCGCTGGCCTGGTTGCCCGAAGGCCGTGATCTGGTGGCCGAGAGCTACGTGAACCTGATACCCACCGCACAGGGCGGCACCCACGTCAATGGCCTGCGGACCGGCCTGACCGAAGCCATCCGCGAGTTCTGCGAGTTCCGCAACCTGCTGCCGCGCGGCGTGCGCCTGACGCCGGACGATGTGTGGGACCGCTGCGCCTATATTCTGTCGGTCAAGCTGGCCGATCCGCAGTTTTCCGGCCAGACCAAGGAGCGCTTGTCGTCACGCGAGTGCGCGGCCTTCATATCCGGGGTGGTGAAGGACGCTTTCAGCCTGTGGCTCAACCAGCATACCGAGGCCGGTGAGCGTATTGCCCAGCTGGCCATCCAGAATGCCCAGAGCCGCCAGCGCGCCGGCAAGAAAGTGGTGCGCAAGAAGGTCACCAGCGGGCCGGCCTTGCCGGGCAAGCTGGCGGACTGTGCCAGCAACGACGTATCGCGCTCGGAACTGTTCCTGGTCGAGGGCGATTCCGCCGGTGGGTCCGCCAAGCAGGCGCGCGACCGTGAGTTCCAGGCGGTGATGCCGCTGCGCGGCAAGATCCTCAACACCTGGGAGGTGGATGCGGCGGAAGTGCTGGCCTCGCAGGCGGTGCACGACATCTCTCTGGCCATCGGCGTGGAGCCGGGATCGACCGAGCTGAAGAACCTGCGTTATGGCAAGATCTGCATTCTCGCCGACGCCGATTCCGACGGCGCCCACATCGCCACCCTGTTGTGCGCCCTGTTCCTGCGCCATTTCCAGCCGCTGGTCGAGGCCGGCCACGTCTATGTCGCCATGCCGCCGCTGTACCGCATCGACGTCGGCAAGCAGGTGTTCTACGCGCTGGACGACGCCGAGCGTCAGGGCGTGCTCGACCGTATTGCCGCCGAGAACATCCGCGGCAAGGTGAGCGTGCAGCGCTTCAAGGGGCTGGGCGAGATGAACCCCATGCAGCTGCGCGAGACCACCATCGATCCGGATACCCGCCGCCTGGTGCAGCTGACCATCAGTGCCGGTGACGACAGCCACAAGGTACTCGATCTGTTGCTGGCCAGGAGCCGTTCCGCCGACCGTCGAAGCTGGCTTGAGAAAAAGGGCAACCTGGCCGATATATGAGGCGGGAAGGCGCTCGGCGCCGCCCGGAGGCAGTGTTTAACCCCCTGTAATTCCTGGTAAATCGCATCGTCATAGTGGGGTGGGAAGCGCCAGTATGGCCGCGTGATGGATCATGGGCGAGATCATAGTCAAGCATTACCGCAGGCCACATGCGGCTGCGTCGGAAAAGGAGCTGGTCACCGAGATCGTGGTCGAGAACTCGGCCACCGGCCAGTTTCTGAAACGGATGCACGAGTCACGGCTCACCCGGCCCTGCTTCCAGACCATCGACATGCGCGGTCGTGTGGCGGGCGAATGCAGGCGTTATGTGTTCAACGACCGTGTCCATTACCTGGATGAAATCTCCTTCCAGATGTTCGAACAGGGTCTGCGCGAGAACCGCGGTGTCTATACCGTCGGTACCTTCGAATCGATCATCGGTGGGCCGCATACCCTGCGTGCCCTGCAGGACGTCGAAGAGGCGGAGCAGCACCGTCGCGAGGAGGCCGATCGCCGCCGGCTGGAACGGGCCCGTGCCGCGGCCCGTGAACGGGCGCGCGCCGACAACGCAGAACGGGCGGCCGACGACATCGAGATCGGCACCCTCTACAACCCCGACCTGCTGCCACTGGGCTATTTCCGCAAGCGCACCCATCCTCGCCTGCAGTACGCCTGCGCGGTGACACTGGAGCACGGCAACATCAAGAGCAGCGCGCTGACGCGCGATATTTCCGTGTGTGGTGTCCAGGTTCGCATCAAAGGCGCTTCTCCCTTCAGGGCAGGCCAGGAGGTCCTGGTGTCATTTACGGGATTGAAGGACCAGACCAGCAGAGTCAGTATCAGCCGCATTGCCTACAAGGTGGTCGCCGCCGACATCCGCCAGGGCGATGCCGTCCTCAGGCTGCGGCGTGTGAATCTGGACAGGCCGGCGGGTTTCAGTGAACTGATCGAAGATCTGGTGGAGCGCTACGAGCGGCGTTACAAGATCGATATAGAGGACGAATACCAGTCCGTCCTGAGCTGGTGTTACGAGCGCATCTACACGGAGAGCGCGACCCAGATACCGTTCTTCGTCGAACAGGACGACGGCGGTGTGTTGCGCGTGCAATCGGTCGCCATGACCGAGGGCAACCGGCACATCGCGCGCTTCTTCTGTACGGACGCGGACAGCTATAACTTCACGCCCCTGTGTATTCCCGACAGGCTGCAGGCGTTGCATGACGGTCGTGCCGTCATCGTTGCCATGTACCGCGGGCGTGGCGAGCAGGACCGCTGCATGCGTATTCACTCGGCCGCGGACTGCGACCATGAATCGGAGCGGGATTTCGTACGCTTCGTGCGTCACGCACTGGCTCAGCCAGAGCACTGTGTGGTGAAACTGCACGCCGGCCCGGTGCCCGCGCTGTCCGTGCCGGAAGCCAAGGTGGAGGAGGTCAGCCAGCGTCTGCAGCACAAGTCGGAAAGCCAGATGGTGGAACTGCGCGATCGGCTGGCGCGGCTGCGTTACGTGGGTTATCTGGTGGATGTGACGCCCTACTACCGGCAGCTGGTGGCCGACGGCGACAGCGCCGGCGGGGACACCGGCAACCTGACTGCCTGGGTCGGTTCCGAGCGACGCGCCGTGACCGACGGTTCGGTCAAGGACAGGTTGCAGCAGGATATCGGCAACTGGCGGCCGGAGCTGGTCCGCTTCGGCTACGTCGAACGCCGGCGGGAGGACCGCTACCTGGCCGAGACACAGGTCGAGATCAAGATCGGCGGCAAGCTGTACCAGGGCATGACCCAGGACATTTCCACCCGCGGCATGCGTATCCGGCTGGAGCAGACGCTCGATATCGAGCAGCGCTCGGTGGTCAAGGTCGGGCTGGTGTCGCTGCAGCGGAAACGTTCATCCACCAACCTGATGGATATTCCCTACCGTGTGGTGAACAGCGTCTCCGACGGGGGCACGGTGCTGATGCTGGAGCGTATCCTGGGCGGCGACCAGAAGGGGCTCGGCAAGTTCTTCGTCGAACTCATCACCAAGAACCAGCACAAGCTGGGTGTGGACGTCGGCGATATCCGGGGCGCCACCGCCTCGCGCATCTACGAATCCCTGCTGGCCGCCAATACGCCGTCCATACCGTTCTTCCTGGCGCGCGACGAGGAGGGAGGGGCCTGTCTGCAATACATCGGTATGCCCGAGGCCGGCAACCGGCTGTCGGAGTTTTTCCTCATCGACGGCGAACACGATTTCCATTGTCTCAGCGAGTCCCGGCTGGTGACTGCCCTGTACGATGCCGTGCAGATACTGGCACGCCAGTACAAACCAGGCGACGACCGGCCGGCGCCTTTCGAGCTGGACATGTTCCTGTACAAGGAAGTGGATGAAGACAGCGGCGATACGTTCATCCATGCGGCCACCGAACTGGATTTCTCCACTGCTGCCGGCCGCGAGGCGTTCATTCACAAGGTGATGGCCTGTCCGGACTGGCGTTTCGTGCGCCTGATTGCCACCTTCGCCCAGCCGCTGAACGCCAAGGCATTCGAAAAGATGGTCCAGACGGTGCGCGCCCAGTCCAAACACCGCGCCATCAAGCTGTCCGAAATCACCGGTGCCGTGGTCGGCTGTGGTGAACTGCTCGATCTGACCGACGAGATGCTGCTGCTGCGCAAGCTGGGGTAGCCCCGGACTGTGGGGTACAATGGCGCCGGTTTCTGATTGTCACCGGGGCTGGTAATGAGCACAGACACAACGGCGGAGCGCGTCGAGCAGCTGCCGCTGCGCACTTTCACCGAAAAGGCGTACCTGGACTATTCCATGTACGTCATCCTGGATCGCGCCCTGCCGCATATAGGCGACGGCCTCAAGCCGGTACAGCGGCGCATCGTCTACGCCATGTCGGAACTCGGCCTGTCGGCGCGCGCCAAGTTCAAGAAATCCGCACGTACCGTCGGCGACGTGCTGGGCAAGTTCCACCCGCACGGTGACAGCGCCTGCTACGAGGCCATGGTGCACATGGCGCAGGATTTCTCGTTCCGCTACCCGCTGGTCGACGGCCAGGGTAACTGGGGCTCCCCGGACGATCCCAGGTCTTTCGCCGCCATGCGCTATACCGAGGCGCGGCTGGCGCCGTTTGCCGAAGTGCTGCTGGCGGAACTGGGCGAAGGTACGGTGGACTGGGGGCCGAACTTCGACGGCACCCTGCAGGAACCGCAGTTGCTGCCGTCGCGCCTGCCCACCGTGCTGCTGAACGGCGCCACCGGCATCGCCGTCGGCATGGCGACCGATATCCCGCCTCACAACCTGCGCGAGGTGGCTGACGCTGCCATCCGCCTGCTGGAAGAGCCGAAGGCGACTGTCGAACAGCTGTGCGAACACATCCAGGGGCCGGATTATCCAACCGGTGCCGAGATCATCACCCCGCGCGAGGAACTGCTGCGTGCCTACCGGACCGGCAACGGCAGCCTGCGCATACGCGCGCGCTACGAGCAGGAAGGCACGGACATCGTCATCACGGAATTGCCTTACCAGGTGTCGGGTGCGCGGGTGCTGGAGCAGATCGCTGCGCAGATGAACAACAGGAAACTGCCCATGGTGGCGGATCTGCGTGATGAGTCCGATCACGAAAACCCCACCCGGCTGGTGATCGTGCCGCGCTCCAACAGGGTCGACATCGAGGCGCTGATGTCGCACCTGTTCGCCACCACCGACCTGGAACGCAGCTACCGCATCAACCTCAACATGATCGGCCTGGACGGCCGGCCGCAGGTCAAGGACCTGCGTTCGCTGCTGAAGGAATGGCTGGAATTCCGCACCGGGACCGTGCGCCGGCGACTGCAGTACCGGCTGGACAAGGTCGAGGCGCGGCTGCACATCCTCGACGGTCTGCTGATCGCCTACCTCAACATCGACGAGGTCATCGCCATCATCCGCAAC
>Ga0256830_1001960_pt1 | contig 14049 bp, 13 predicted proteins | sample 128326metaG_FD_190537 | JGI IMG/M metagenome (GOLD analysis project Ga0256830, IMG submission 190537) | Hydrothermal vent microbial communities from Lau Basin, Pacific Ocean - 128-326 | ecosystem: Environmental > Aquatic > Marine > Hydrothermal vents | place: Pacific Ocean: Lau Basin | collected... | reverse complement strand
TTTCGTGCCCGATCTGTTCTCTGAGCCCCTGTTGCCGCGCCTGGTCGTGATCTGTGGCGATGAACCGGGCAGGATGCATTGGGGGGGTGTGTTCGATGGAAAGACGCTCCCCCGGGCAGACGTACTTGTGTTGCACAAGGCGCAGGAAAGCTTTTCCGCTATCAGGGGCAGGGTATATGAGCCGCTGTGCCTCATTGTCGATGCGAAGGGGCTCGAAGCGCGGGCGGAAGACGTTCCGGGGCTGCTGACGGGAGAGGGTGCCGGTAATGGTGACCCTGAGTCAGTCTGGGTCATGGTCAACGCGCCTGCCGTGAACGTAGAGCAGGCGAGTACGGCTGGCAGGGCGCATGGCTACCTGTGTCGTGTCGGCGGTGCGGCGGTGGATGATGTAAGGAAAGCCCTGGGTATCGCCGTGTGGTCGATGTCGCCTGGTGCCACAGTGATGGCGGGGCCTGAAGAGCAGCTGTCAGATCGCTTGCGGGGTATCACCGTCCTGGTTGCCGATGACAATGAACTCAATCGACGGGTGTTCGTGGACATGCTCGATTATGCCGGTGCCCGGGTTGTTGAAGCCCGCAATGGCGCGGAGGCGCTGGACAAGCTGGTCGAAGGCGCCGCCGATGTCGGGTTGCTGGATGTGCAGATGCCGGACTTGACCGGTATAGAGGTGATGCGGGCCTATGTCGGGCGCTGTTCCGGGAAACGGGTGCCACTGATCGCCCTGACGGCGGATACGACAGACGAGTGTCGCGCAGACTGTCTCGCGGCCGGTGCTGAAAAGGTTCTGTACAAACCTGTTGATATGACGTCGCTGTATCGGGCGTTGCGTGATGTGGTGGCGGCAGGTGAGAGCGATCGGCCGCTTGCGTCCCTGCCGGTGTCGGTTGCCGGGCGCAGGCATGGCCTTCTGGATTATGGTGTGCTGTACGAGCTTGGGGCGGCGGGCCGACGGGCGGATTACATACCTTCCCTCGTGCAGTGTTTCAAGCAGGACGGCGAGCGTCTGCTGGAGGCGTTGCGCGAGGCATCCGGTGCGCGTGATATTTCCGCCAGTCGCATGCTGCTCCATCGCATGAAGGGTATGAGCGGATCCATTGGCGCCGGCGCCCTGGCGGCCTTCTGCCACGATATGCTTTCACTGCCGGACGAGCGCCTGCGCCGGTCGGTGCCGGATATTGCCGAGGCTTTGAGCCGACTGCATTGCGAGACAGTGGCCCTGCTGGACGGGTTTATCGCTGCTCGCGCGTGATGACTGCATTCTTCAGCAGGTAGTCCTTGAGGGCATCGACGGCAGGCATGCGGCTGCCCGCATCGATGCGGATTTCGAACAGGTTGGTGATCTCCAGGCTGACATCCCTGAGGGTCAGGTTGCGGGGGCGGCAATAGGCCCTCAGCCTTTCCAGGGCCTTCATGCGCGAGATGCCGAACGCGGCCATGACCAGGCCGACCGCGACGCCGACCGCACCGGATACTTCGGCGGCCTTGGACAGGTTGTTGATCTCGTTGACACGCGCCAGCGCGGTGTCGATGGCCAGTTCGACCTGGCGCGGCGTGACCGGTTTGACCAGGTAGCCCAGGGCGCCGTGCTTGGCCGCTTCCAGAGCGACTTCTTCATCGGTGCAGGCCGACAGCATGAGGAAGGGGATATGGCGGCGACGCAGGGTGTGCGCGACTTCGAGGCCGGATTTGCCCGGCATTCGGTAGTCCAGGATGACGAAGTCGAACGAACTGGTCTCGCACATTGCTATGGCATCGAAGGCCGAATCGGTGATCGATACGGAGAAGCGCGCCGGGTCCAGACCGCCCTGCAGCAGCAGGCCGATCATCGGGTCATCGTCGACTACCAGAACGTCCAGCATGGCAGTAATGTCCCCCCGGGGTGTTCGCGGGAAACCGGCCGGGTATTACTCGGTGAATCTGACTCCACAACGCTCAAGGTACACGGTCACCAGGTCGGGCCGGTCGATGGCGCATTGGCGCAGCAGCGTCATGAACCTGTCCCGGTGGAGTACCACTGGTTCCGGTTCTTTTCTGTCCCGGCGGTTTTCCGCCATGCCTTCGGCGGCCTTTTGGGAGGCGTCGCCCAGGAGGGCGGTGAGCGATACGTCCAGACCCGCCGCGATCCGTGCGAGATTGGCCAGGCCGACATTATGCTCGCCGCGTTCCACCGCGCCGATATACGAGCGGTTCATGCCGCAGATCGCCGCAAGCGCCTGTTGAGAATAACCTTTCTCCTGCCGGTACTTGCGGACCAGTTCCCCGATGAGTTCACGCAGGCAAGTGATGTCCATAAATGTATTCCTCCAACCCGTGATCGTTATCAGCAATGGCAGGCGCTGGGGTTCCGGCCGCTCGACCCTGTTTATCAGACAGCGGGATTGAGTGTAAAAACGGGAGAAAGGGCTATCGGCCGGACCACGGACTCTCCAAGCGCGCCTGTCCTGCAGTGTGGCAGTAGTGGCTTGTAGAGACGCTGACTACTGGGGCGGATTCAGGACCGCAGCGTCAGTCTGATTCGCGGAATGACAGCATAGCTGGGGAGTATAATCAAGGGGTGCCGCCGGCTGCAAACGGGGAAATAGAATAATATTTATATATATCAGTATGATATATGCAAGAACCCTTTGCCTGGCCGGCGGCTGCCGTACGTTGGGTCCGGGTTGGGATTTTTCGTGAAAGTATGGGGATGAGCTGCCGATAGCGCCTTGTAAAGCCCGCGCACCGCCGAGTGGGCGTCGACGCAAAACCGGCAGTTCAGGAATTCAGACCAGTGCCCTGAAGGATTGGGTCCATAAGGATGGCCACAGTACTCATTATCGATGACCAGGCGACCAGTCGCCAGATCCTGTCGCAGATCGTGCGGTCGATCGATTCGACACTCCACCTGGAGGCCTTCGAGGATGCATCCGCGGCATTGCGCTGGCTGCAGCATTTTCCGGCGGATCTGATTCTCACGGATTACAAGATGCCGGGTATGGACGGTATCGAATTCCTGCAGCGCGCCCGGGCGCTGCCATCGGTGCAATACGTGCCGATCATCATGATCACGTCTCACGATCAGGGTGATATCCGCTACCAGGCCCTGGAACTGGGGGCCACCGACTTCCTCAACAAGCCGATCGACCACGCCGAGTGCCGGGCGCGCTTCAACAACCTGCTGCAGCTGCAGCAGCAGCGCCTCATCATCGAGGACCGTGCGCACTGGCTGGAGAAGAAGGTCCAGGAAGCCACCCAGGAAGTTCGTATCCGCGAGCACGAAACCCTGCTGCGCCTGGCCAAGGCCGGCGAGTACCGCGATGAGGAGACCGGCAACCACGTCATTCGCATGGCGAAGTATGCGCGCCTGATCGCCGAGAAGCTGGGCATGACACAAGAGGAGTGCGAAACCATCGAGCTTGCCGCGCCCATGCACGACATCGGCAAGATCGGTATTCCCGACCAGATTCTCCTCAAGCCCGGTGAGCTGACGGTGGAAGAGTTCGCCGTTGTCAAGCAGCATACCCGCATCGGCTACGAGATTCTCAAGGACAGCCCGTCCCGCTACCTGCAGATGGGCGCGGTGATCGCCCTCGGTCATCATGAGAAGTTCGATGGCAGCGGTTACCCGCATGGCCTGACAGGCAGGGATATCCCCTTGCCGGCCCGCATCGTGGCGGTCGCGGATGTCTACGACGCGCTGTCGTCCAAGCGCTGCTACAAGCCGGCCTGGTCGGCGGATGATGTAGTGCACCTGCTCAACACCCAGCGCGGGAAGCATTTCGACCCGGAGTGTGTGGATGCCTTCATGAGCCGTTTCAGCGAGGTGCGCAAGATCCAGGCCCTGCTGCGCGACGATCATGACGGCATGGACCTGCATGGTTCCAGCGCTGTGTAGCCCACTTGCCATTTCCGGGAAGTTGCCGACAATCCCGGTATGACGACGCAGCGACTCCAGTCAGTCGACCTGTTGCGCGGGATTGCGATTCTGCTGATGGTTGGCTATCACTTCTGTTACGACCTCAGCTATTTCGGCTTCGCCGGCTTCGATTTCTATGACAGTCCGTTCTGGACGTCCTTCCGCAGCTTGATCCTGAGCCTGTTCCTGGGGCTGGTGGGTGTCAGCCTGTGGCTGGCACAGGGCAGGCGGCTGAACTGGCGCAAGGTATTCCACCGCACGGCGCTGATCGCCGCCAACGCGGCGCTTATCAGCCTGGCCACCTGGCGGCTGTTCGGTGACAGATTCATCTGGTTCGGTGTGCTGCATTTCATCGTGGTGGCCAGCCTGCTGGGCCTGTTGTTTCTGCGTCTGTACCGGCTGAATCTGGCGCTGGGACTCGGTTTGCTTGCGCTGGGCCAATACAGCCATCCCTGGTTCGACCAGCCCGCGTGGCGCTGGCTGGGGATGATGACGCACAAGCCGCCCACCGAAGACTATGTGCCGCTGGTGCCCTGGTTCGGGGTGGTGTTGCTGGGACTGTTCGCCGCGCAGTGGTTGACACGCAGCGGGCGGCTGCCGGCGCGGGCCGAGCCGGCCTGGATGGGGCGGGCCGGGTTGTTGTTGCTGGCGGGCCGCCACAGCCTGCTGATCTACATGCTGCACCAGCCCCTGCTGATGGGGGTGCTTGGCCTGTTCAAGTGAATGCGGGGCGCTGAACGGCGGGCTTCACTGCGTTCACCCCACCCGGCGGCCACCCGTAGGGTGGCGGTGAGCGAAGCGAACCCCACCGTTGCGCCTTTGCGGTGAACGACAACGTGTTTCAGGCCTGTTTCACATACTGCTTCAGCGCCGTCACCACGGCCTGGTCCAGCAGCGGGCCGCTGATGATGCGCGCCCGGGCGTAACGGAACTGATGCGCCAGTTCGGCGATCGTCAGATTGCCGGCTTTCAGCCCCTGGCGGTCGGTGAACAGGTAGGTGCCGGTGATGGGGCTGATCCAGCTCAGCTTGGCGCGCGTCGTCTTGCCGTCGTCGCCGTGAAATTCCACCCAGGTGCCGGGTTTGAGGGTACGGGCCGCGGCCGCGTGCTCGTCGTCGACTTCGGGGGGACCCGTCTGTTCGGTCGGTTCCTCTTCGTTGATGACTTCGACCGGCACCTGCTCCTCGCTGGCCGTTTGTTCGACAATCCTGCCGGAGAAGGTCCGGTAGTCGTCCGCCGGCACCGGTGCTTCCCGGGGATCCTCGCGGGCACTGTCCGCTTCTGCCACCGCGGTGCGGCCGTGCGCACGCACCAGCCTGGCGATGAAATCATCGCGCTCGGCGGCCGGCAGCGACAGCCGTTCCATGCCTTCGCGCAGGCGCTGCAGCAGGCCCGGCTGCATGGCGACCAGCTTCTTGCGCTCCTCGGCCGTCAGCTTGGGTTTGACGCTCCAGATCAGGTCGTCCATGGTGGCCACTGCCTGCTTCCAGGCATCACTGTCCTTGCCATGGCGTGCGCAGGTGACGAACAGCAGGTTCTTCCAGTGGCTGCTGATGAAACGGCGCACGAAATCCAGGTTTTCGCGGTCGTCGACGCGCGGTCCGATTTCGTCCAGGGTCGTCGACTTGGCGATCTGCAGGCGTTCCTGACCCTCCATGACACGCGCCGAGTATTCCGCGCGCCGCTCGGCCTGCTGTTCCTCCTTGTCCATGAAATCGTCGAAGTCCGCCAGCAGGCGGTCGAAGATGCCGATGTCGTCCTCGAAATCGTCGAGGACGGTCTGCACGATGGACTCGATCTTGAGGAACAGCGGGTCTTCGCTGCCGCGGTCCTCGCTCCAGCCGATCGCAGTGCCCGACAGTCTGTTGAGCAGCTGCCGTGCCGGATGGGACTTGCGGGCGAAGAAATTGCGGTCCAGCAGCGCCACCTTCAGTATCGGGATCTGCAGGCGGCCGATGAGGGCGCGCAGTGTATGGGGGATGTTCTTGTCATCGAGGATGTAGTCGAACAGCATGGCAACGATGTCGAGGGTCATGTCGCCGACCTCGCCGAATCCCTGTGCCAGGCCCGATTCCTTGATGCCGTGGAGCACGTTGACCGTGCCGGATGTCAGGGTGGACGGGTCGATGTGTTCGCTGCTGAGTGTCATGCCCGGCACCGGTGCGGGCAGGCTGCCGTGCTGCAGGAAGGTCAGTGCGTGGATAGGCTGCTGCCAGCTGGCTGCATCGCCGGCGGTGCAAGCGCCTCCGGCCGCATGATCGTGGCCGGCTCCTTCAGCGGTCGCGCCGCCGGTCGGCGCCCCGGCGGGCGGGGGACTCACATGGCCGGACGGGTTCTTGCGCACCGTTGCCTTGATCTCCGGCATCACGCCACGGCTGATCAGGTGCTGGTTGATTTCCTTGTACAGGGCGTCGATGTGGTTCACGACGTGCTGGTCGAACAGCTTGAACACGACCAGCCGGATCTCGATGCCCGTCTCGATCTGCCGGGCGGCGGCCCTGAAAGCGTTGCAGATGGCCTCCGGCCCCAGCGGGTTGTGCCAGCGATCCAGCTCCGGGTCGCGGATCAGCAGGCCGATGCGCTTGTCGAGGGCGTACAGCGACTGGACGCAGGTGCCGCGCAGTTTGTTCACCATGTTGGTGACAGCCAGATCTTCTTCCAGGGCGTCGGTCTCGACCAGGCCCAGTTCGCTGGCGGGGTTCAGGCCCGGATCCGGCGCTTCCGCCGTGCCATTGTCACGCGGCGTGCCCTTGTCGAAACGGGTCTTGAACTCGTGGATGAAATCTTCCTCGATATCCTTGCGGATGATGCGCATCTCGCGCATGGCATCGAAATAACGGGTCTGCGCCATGTTGTTCTCGGCTTTTTCCGCCCGCGTGAACAGCGCGTCGTCGACCTTCTCCATCATGCGGGCGATGTGCTGTTCGAGCCGCCTGACGGCAATATCCCTGCATTCATGCAGGACCCTGCTGCCGGCGCCGTAGCCGCCGCCCTTGCGAAGCTGTCCGAAATCGCCCAGATTCACTACATTTTTTCGCGCTGAATGAGACATGGCTGCGTTTCCGTTTCCGGTTGCTGTTCACGGGTTGTTCCGGTCTGTCCGCATAGATAGCACAGACGGATTCGCGGAGATGTGAAGCGCTCCACAAAGCTGCCGCCCGGGGGACTCCAGAAGGCGCGCCGGCGGCCGTTAAAGACCGTAACGAAAACCGTGGAATGCGCCCATGAGTACCGTCAAGTCACCTGTTGTACGGCATCCCCGTGAAGAGGCCGTCGCCCGTCTGGCCGACGATGTCGACGGTCTGGTGTCGCCGCCGGATGTCTGCATGCGGCTGTTCGAGATGATCCATTCGCCGAAAACCGGTGCGAATGAGATCGCCGAGGTGGTGTCGGTAGACCCGAGCCTGACGGCACGCCTCCTGAGAATAGCCAACAGCGCCTTCTACGGCTTCAGCCGCAAGATCGATACGGTGTCGCGTGCGGTCACGATCATAGGTAATGGCGAACTCTACAACCTGGTGCTGTCCATCTCCGCGGTGAAGTCGTTCACCAGCATTCCCAACGACCTGGTCAGCATGGAGACCTTCTGGCGTCACAGCGTCTATGCCGGTTTGCTGGCACGGGCGCTGGCGCAGCGCATCAACGTACTGCACCCGGAGCGCCTGTTCGTGGCAGGGCTGCTGCACGATATCGGCAGTCTGGTGCTGTATTACGAGCGCCCGGACGTCATGCGCGACCTGTTGCTGGTGGCGGATGGCGACGAGGAAGTGCTGTATCGGGCCGAGCAGGAACAGTTGGGGTTCAGCCACGCCACCCTGGCGGGTTATCTGCTGGAAAAATGGCGGCTGCCGGACGAATTGCAGCAGGCCGTGCTGTGGCACCACGAACCGGAACAGGCAAAGCTGGCGCGTCTGGAGGCCCATCTTCTGTATCTGGCCGACATGATGGTGAACGAGTCGGAACAGGGCAACTTCGCCGGCTCGCCGAAGGCGGATATCCGCCTGCCCGGTCGCCTGCTGGATGAAATCGGCCTGAACGAGAATGAGCTGTTCTTTGCGTTCGAAGAGGCAGCGGAGCAGTTTCCGTCCATGTTGCGCGCGCTGCTGTAGGCAATCGATCCCACTTCGCTCCGCGCCCCTCTACTCCAGCTGTCGGGGAATTTGCCGTTATGAAGTGTGGAGTGCGGGGTCCGGTATGCTGCGCCCCGCGATAAAAAGGAAACTTTGTATAAACAAAGGGTTATGGAAGAAGCGATTGTCGCCGACAAGGTGCGGCCCTCTGATCTGCCCGCACCGCCCAAGGATGCTATCCGCATCGTCCAGGCCTGTTCGCGCCCGGACGTCGACAGCCGCGATCTGGCACGCATTGTCACCAACGACCCGGTTCTGACCGCCGAACTGCTGCGGGTGGCGAATTCCGCCTATTTCGGGCTGGTCAGCCAGGTCAAGTCGGTGGCGCGCGCCGTTACCGTGCTCGGCAATCGAGCGCTGCGCAACATGGTATTGTGCATCGCCATGCGGGATGCCCTGCGCAAGGACAGCATTCCCGGCTTTGACCTCGACAGGTACTGGGAAGATGCGTTGCGCCGCGCCGTCAGCGCAAAGAGCCTGGCGGAGATTGTCGGCCTGGACGCGGACGAATGCTTCACGGCCGGCCTGTTGCAGGATTTCGGTCTGCTGGTGCTGTTGTATATTCACCCCGAGCAGGTCGGCTACTGGGAACGGCTGGCCGGCCTGGATCCCGACCAGCGCCTGGATTTCGAGGTCGATCTGTTCCACGCGACCCATGACGAGGTGGGCTACCTGCTGGCGAAGAACTGGGGGTTGCCCCGCGACCTGGCGGTGGCCATGGGCTTTCATCATGGCGACATCCCCGATGACATCAGCCAGGACGACGCGCTGCTGTGCAAGGTGTCGGCCTGCGCAGACTGGATGGCGTCGGTGTACCACAGCGAAGACAAGCGCCAGGCAATCCAGCGCAGTCGCGGCCTGCTGGCCGACTACTTCGACATCGGCGCGGATACCGCCGACCGCCTGTTGCAGCAGGTCTCGGAGGCAGTCAGGGAGGCGGCGTCGGCGCTGGGCATCCGGGTCGGCGAACAGCTCAGCTTCGAGGCCGTGATGCGCGAGGCCAACCTGCGTCTGGCGGAAGAGAACCTGAGCTACCAGGAACTCAACTGGCGTCTGGAAAAGGCGCTGCAGGAACGGGACCGCTTTGCGGCCAGGTTGCGGCGGGAACTGGAACTGGCGCGCGAAGTCCAGCGCAGCCTGCTGCCTGACGGCATGGAAGACCTGCCCGGCGTCGCCGGTCTCAACCTGTCGGCCAGAGAGGTGTCGGGGGATTTCTACGACTTCTTCAGGCTGCCGGATGGCAGAATATCCTTCTGTCTGGCCGATGTGTCCGGCAAGGGCATGAACGCCGCGCTGCTGATGGCCAAGACGGCCAGCCTGTTCCGCTGTCTGGGGAAAGGTATCCACGATCCCGCCAAACTGCTGGCCATGCTCAACCGGGAGATTTCCGAAACATCGATTCGCGGCATGTTCGTGACCATGGTGGCGGGTGTGTCAGACCCGGAGTCCGGTGATATCGTACTCGCCAACGCCGGGCATCTGCCGGCACTGCACATGGGCTGTGCCGCCGTTATTGCCGAGTACCCGGCACAGTCGCCGCCGCTGGGCGTTTGCGCCGATGCGGCGTTTGACAATGAAGCTTTCAATCTCGATGGCGGTTGTCTATACCTTTACACGGATGGTCTGCTGGAAGCGCGCATGGAAGATGGCCGGCGGCTGGAGCAGGACGGACTGCTGCGCCTGCTCAGGGACTATGCTCATCTTCCTCCTGCCGAGCGGGTGCGCCGCGTGGCGGATGCGGCGCGGGGGGCGGACGGCGCCGTGGAGGACGATCTGACATTGGTACTGGTGGAAGGGAGCAAGCGGCATGGCCTGCGGTGACGAACTGGCGACGCTGAGTATCTGCTCGCGCGCCAACCGCCTGAAACTGCTGCGCAGCGTGGTGCGGGATGCCGCTTGCCTGGCGGGGCTGGACGGCGAGGATATCGATGCCGTGGTCCTGGCGGTCAACGAAGCCTGCACCAATATCATACAACACGCCTACGCAATGGACCCCAACGGCCGCATCGACGTGACCATCCTGAGTGAAGGCGATGCGCTGGTGGTACGGCTGCGGGACTATGCGGAAGAGGTCGATGAGCGAACGGTGTGTTCGCGGGACCTGGACGATGTCCGGCCCGGCGGCCTGGGCGTGCACCTGATCCGCTGCCTGATGGACGAGTATGGTTTCCTCGAACCGCCGGACGGTGGTGGCAATCTGTTCCAGATGAAGAAGTACACAGCTCGCGACAGGGGATGACTATGGGTTTTGCGGTGGAAGACATACAGGGCTTTGCGGTGGTCAGGCTGACCGGCGAGATCGACCTGAAGAACTCGCCGGACGCGCGCAAGGTGATTCTCACCAACCTGAAGAAACACAAGCACGTAATGGTAGATCTGTCCGCGGTCGAGTACATCGACAGCTCCGGTGTCGCGAGTCTGGTTGAGGGGTTCCAGTATGCCCGTTCCAATAACCTGGAATTCGGCCTGCTGGGGGTCAGCGATGCCGCCATGAACGTGCTCAGGCTGGCGCGCCTGGACAAAGTGTTCCGGATCTACGATTCGATAGAGGAGCGGCTGCACAGTGATCGTTGATGCCGTGCCCAACAGCCTGCGACGTCTGACCGAGCGTATCGGCCGGCGCTTCGTTACCGGCGTCGAGGACTTCGGCTATGCCACGGCGCTGCTGGGCGAGAGCCTGTTCTGGATTATCGCGGGTCACTGGCTGCGGCAGCCGGTGCGGCTGCACGCGGTGGCTGAGGAAATGATGGACATCGGTGTGCGCGCGGTGCCGGTGGTCGCTATCCTGGCATTCGCCAATGGCGCCATGATGGCACTGCAAGGCATCTATACCCTGCAGGACTTTGGCGCCGAGTCACAGGTGATCCCGGGTATCGCCATGTCGGTGACGCGCGAGTTTGGCGTGCTGATCGCCGGTATCGTGGTGGCCGGCCGCTCCGGTTCGGCCATCGCCGCGCGTATCGGCACCATGAACATGTCGCAGGAAGTGGACGCGCTGAGGGTCATGGGTATCGAGCCGGTACGCTATCTGGTGGCCCCCCTGCTGCTGGCCATGCTGGTCATGATGCCGATGCTGACTATCCTGGCCGATGCCATGGCGATACTCGGCGGCGGCATTATCACCGGTCTCAAGCTGCACATCGCGCTGCCCGTCTACTACGACCGGGCGCTGGCGGAGCTGGTGCCGTCGGATCTGGGCCAGGGACTGGTCAAGAGTCTGGTGTTCGGCATGCTCGTGACACTGGTGGCGGCCAGTAACGGCTTCTCCGCCAGCGGCGGGGCCGAGGGGTTGGGGCGGGCGACCACGCGCTCCGTTGTCCTGTGTATTGCCGCGATCGTGGTGGCAGACATGATCTTCACACTGTTCCTGAGCCGATGAATATTGCCGCTGCACCCACCCTTGCCGCACAGCCCGTCATCCAGGTGGAGGGGCTGGTGACCTGCTATGGTCAGCAGCGCATCCTGCACGGCATCGACCTCAGCGTTTACGAGGGCGAGATCATGGTCATCATGGGCGGCAGCGGTTCCGGCAAGTCCACCCTGCTGCGCTACCTGCTGGGCCTGCACCGGCCGGACGCCGGCACGGTGAGGCTGTTCGGCAGGGACATCAACCGGCTGGGCCGCCGCGAGCAGCTGGACCTGCGGCGCCAGATCGGCGTGTCCTTCCAGGGCGGGGCGTTGTTCAACTCGATGACGGTCGGCGAGAACGTGCGCCTGCCGCTGCGTGAGCATACGCGGCTGGACGAGAATACCATGCGCATCATGAGTCGCATGAAACTCGAAGTCGTCAACCTGGCCGGCGCCGAACACCTGATGCCGTCACAGCTGTCCGGCGGCATGGTCAAGCGAGCGGCGCTGGCGCGTGCCATTGTCATGGATCCCAGGATTCTGTTCTTCGACGAACCCTCGGCGGGGCTCGATCCGGTGGTGGCCGCCGACCTCGACAACCTGATCCTGCGCCTGCGCGACGCCATGCAGGTGACCATCGTGGTGGTCACCCACGAGCTGGAAAGCGCGTTCAAGATCGCCGACCGCATCACCGTTCTCGACAAGGGGCGTATCCTGATGACCGGCACAGTCGGGGAAGTGCGCGATTCGGACAATCCCCGCATACGGAATCTCCTCAGCCGGACCGCCGAAGAGGCGCCGGTCGATGTGGACGATTACCTGCAGCGCCTGACCGAAGGGGACGGGCAGGAATGAAGCGGGACACCATCAATTATTTTGCCGTTGGCCTGTTCGTGATCGTGGCCATGAGCGTGCTGCTGGTGGTGCTGTACCGGATGACGGGTGCGGGAGGCGAATACGACGCCTATTACACCTACTACAGAAACGTCACCGGGCTGGCCGAGGGAACGCCGGTGACCTATGAAGGGTATGCCTTCGGGCGCGTGGCGTCGATCGAACCGGAGCGCCGTGACGATGGCACCTATTACCGGGTCGGGTTGCAGGTGCGACCGGGCTGGAGGATTCCGGACGACAGCGTGGCGCGCATCTATTCCGAGGGTCTGTTGGCGGATACGGTGGTGAACATCGACGAGGGCGGTTCTACCAGCTACCTGTCGCCCGGCGACACCCTCAAGAGTCAGCCCGCTGTCGATCTGTTCGCACTGCTGGGACAGGTCGCCGGCGACTTCGACGAGCTGAGCGAGGGGTCGATCAGGCCGTTGCTCGACACGCTGCGCGGCAGCCTCACAAGGGTCGGCACCGAGATCGAAGGCAAACTGCCCGTCATACTGACACGGCTGGAATCAATGGCGGGCAAGCTGGATGACAGCGCCACCCGCATGGCGGCCATTCTGGACCAGAAGAGCGTGGAACAGTCGCGGCGTATTCTCGCCAATGCCGATCTGGCCGCTGCTGATTTTCGCAAGCTGTCGCAGAGCCTGGTCAGCATCAACAGCGACATCACCCATCTGATCACCGAGCTGGACGGACTGGTTTCGGAAAGCCGGCCCGACGTGCAGCGTTCCCTGATGGAGCTGCGCCATACGCTGGAGAACGTGTCGCGCTACAGCGGGGATATCCTCATGAACCTGGAAGGTGCCAGCCGCAACATCAACGAGTTCTCCCGCGCCATACGCGAGAACCCGGGCCGTCTGCTGGGCGGCAGCGCGCCGCGTGACAAGGGGGACCGGCCATGAGCGGCCGGCTGCAGCGCCTGCTGATGCTGGCGGCCATTGCTGTTGCGCTGACCGGCTGCGCAACCAGCGCGCCGGTGCCGGAGGACCGTTTCTACGATATTGAGGTGCCGGCGCCGGCCGCCAGGAGCCGGACGGTGCTGCGGGGCGGGCTGCTGGTCGAGCGCCTGCAGGCCGATGCCCTGCGTGCCGGCCGCGCCATACTGTACCGTGACATCCGGCGGCCGCTGGAACTGAACCGCTACCACTACCGGTTCTGGAGCCAGCAGCCGCACCGCCTCATCCAGCAGCGGCTGGCCGATTACCTGCGCATCGCCGGGGTGGCGGATCACGTCTACACCGGTGAGGAAGCCCTGCCGCACCGCTACCGTCTCACCGGCCGCCTGCTGGCGTTCGATCGCCAGGTCGGCGACGGCCGGGCCGGCATGAAGGTGGTCCTGCAGTTCACGCTGGGCCGCCACGGCGGCACGCAACCGCTGCTGGAGAAGACTTACCGGGCCGAGGTTCCGGCCGAAGGGGATGACATGCACGCGTCGGCGCTGGCCGCCCGGCAGGCGCTGGCCGGCATATTCCACACACTTGCAGAGGATCTTGCCGGCCTGGCGTTGGTCAGCGGCCCATAGCCCCCATATTGTATGGAGACGGGCCGTTTCCGGACCCTGTTCTGCGAGCAGTGGTCCAATGGCCTGAAATCGGATGCCTGGTGCATCAAGGGAACGAGGGAACTACACTCTGGAGTATGGTAGCGCGCGCGGAGACAAACACCCCACAGCAGCAGGGTGAGCCACTGGATCTGAATGCCTGGTTCGACGCCGTGGCAGGCTCGCGCGATGAGAAAGAAAAACAACTCATCCGGGCCGCCGTGAGCAGGGCGCAGGCAGCC
>Ga0256830_1001959_pt1 | contig 14052 bp, 12 predicted proteins | sample 128326metaG_FD_190537 | JGI IMG/M metagenome (GOLD analysis project Ga0256830, IMG submission 190537) | Hydrothermal vent microbial communities from Lau Basin, Pacific Ocean - 128-326 | ecosystem: Environmental > Aquatic > Marine > Hydrothermal vents | place: Pacific Ocean: Lau Basin | collected... | reverse complement strand
TCATGCCGCTTGAGACAGGGCACTATCAACTGCCAGATCTGCGTATCCCCTACTTTGACCCTGAACGCTCAGAGATGAGCGAGGTGGTTTTACAGGGACAGCAGTTCAATGTAACACCTGCTGCAATACCTGTCAGTGCCACGTCCCTACTACCAGCTGAGGCCACCGCTGAAATAACAGACCAGCTCGGCTCCATAAACAGCAACACTGCACTTTCATGGCAAGTGGCAACTTTAATCCTTGCACTGGCATGGACAGCTACGCTATTGGCGTGGTGGAAACAGCAGAAAACGAATTCTATACCAGGAAACGTAAGCATCAAACCAGCAGCACAGGCAGGCAACTCAAAACACCCGCTACAAAACAGACTGCTTACTGCGTTTGGTACACCAACTCTTGAACAGGGGCTTACTCAATGGGAATCACAACACGGTATTGATGATGAAATGCGTACAGTCGTTCAACAGGTGCAACTTTACTGCTATGGACCAGCGGCAAAACAGCTCTCTATTGAGCACTTAGTAGATGATGTTGACCGAATCATCAAAAAAATTAGACATAAAAACAGCGCTCAGGAACCACATGATAAGTGGCGACCTGCGTCATTTTCAGCACCACACAAACCAAACTAGTTTCAGTTTGTGATGCAATACAAAGTATCAGTAAAAATAGTTTTTATTCTATACCATTATTTGATGGAAGCCTTGATTGCATCCGCAATTATATTATTGCTACTATCAAAATTTAGAACTGGATTAAAACAATGAGTACAAAGCAATACATGGGAATGTCGATAACGGATCGTCTCACTCAAGCAGGTTCGTTAGATGCCTTTTCAAAAGCGCTGAGCGAGAAAGATGAAGCCAGCGCGCTGACCATACTGATGAGTGTAGAATTCACCCATGAACAGGCGAGTGATACAGTAAAGAGCCTGTTACTTGACCCCAACAGTTATCAGAACTTCAAATAGATACACCTATCATCGAACCAGTAGATCTTCATCCTGTTCCAGCATTAGGCATAGATGCGTTACCTGCCCCGTTGACCGGGTAATAATCTCTTCCATCGTGAAGGTTAGCCATGCAATGGGGGTTGAGAGCATTGCAGAGTTTGTTGAGAACACTGAGATTAAACAGGCGCTATTAAGGGCGTTTCGTGGTGAGCACTCGGGTCACTAGAAAATCAATCACCTCGATAAAGCGACGTGGGCTGGACACCATCGAGGGATCAACCAGATACTGTCCATCGACAATCACAGATGGCGCACCATTGATCCCGTAGCGTTCGCTCATCATTCTGGCACGACGTAATTTACCACTGACATAATGACTGTTTAGTGCCCGCTCAAAATCTTTCGCTGCGACTCCCTGCTCTTCAAAAAAATCAATCACATCGGCTTCGCTGGTGATCTGCCGCCGTGATTCATGAATAGCGGCAAACAATGGCTTGTGTATTCGCTCCTTCACCCCTAACACTTCGGCAGCATAATATGCCCGCGCCAGCAAGACCATACTCTCTTCTGTTACCGCCGGCATCTTTCGGTAAGTGATGCGTTGCCCTGCATTTTTAGCCCACTGTTCCAGCTCTGGCTGCATCACATAACAGGTCTGGCAGCCGTACCACAGCATCTCCACAACATCGACCTTCCCGCCTTGATAGGTTGAGCTGGCCCCTTTGATCGCTTTGTAGCTCACCCCTTCCTGAAAAATTATTGGTGATGCAGCTACCTGCACTGCAGTGGTCATCAGGAACAGGCTTAGAAAAATAGTTATCAGGTGCTTCATGTATCAAAACTCAGTTAATTAAGATCTTTATACGAAACTGGCGCAAATTGTATCGTGCAAAGATCGTTTATTGAATGGGCTGTACCTGCAGTGGTTGCTCGCCGCTATTAGCCTCATCACGAGGGGTATTGCGTGACTCCCACTGCAGGGCGCCACGCTCCAGGAACTCTTTCTCTTCCTCTGCCAGCGGCCCACGTGCGAGTGTCTCTTCCCACTCCCACAGGGCAGAGCGGGCGCGGCGTGCGAAATTATCATTGCCGGGAGAGAGATGTAAAAAGGTGCGCATCGCCCCTAATGCACCCGCCAGATCACCACTGCTTTCCAGTGCGACGGCCATCCCCCAGTAAGCATTGGCCTGCTCTGGCTTTAGCCTTGTGGCGGTCTCAAAAAAGAGCAGCGCCTCATGAGGCAGTGTCTGCCCCAGCTTCGCATAACCCATATTCACATAGACTTCAGGCATGCGCGGCGATAGCTCCATGACGCGGTGAAAGGCGGTTGCGGCGTGCTCAAACTCTTTGGCGTGCAGCATCACCACCCCCTGTTCAAAGCGGGTTGTAATTTCAGCAATGCGTTTTTCTTCGGCGCTCAGCGGAACAGCTGGCTGCTGCTCGCTAGTGGTTTCAGGCGCTGATTGTTCCGCTGCAGTACCATTCGGTCCAGTTTCAACCGGCAGCGCGCTCGCTTGCATGGGTAACGACGAGCTGGCTGGTGCCTCCAGCACCATCCCCTGCTGAGCCGGGTCTTCGCGCATCATCAACATCACAATGGCTGCGCTCACCATCACTATCATCACAATAGATAGTGTTGTGACTGTCGATTCATTACTGCTTTTCTGCTTGCCAGCCACTCAGTCCATCCCCGTTAGTCGATCGTCAAGGCTATTTCGTCGCGCACTAGATAACACCTTTATGTGCGGCCTCACTGTAAAAGGGGGTGCCAAAATAGGTGACAAATGCAAACACAAAAACGCTAATAATTAATATTGCACCCAGCCGAATCGGTACTTTATAAGTGGTTCGGGCATGAATCGCTGCACCCAGTAACAGCCAATTAAGGAACGATGAGGTCTCCAGCGCATCCCATGCCCAGTAACGCCCCCAGGCGTCCTGCGCCCAGACCCCGCCGGCGATCAACATCAGGCTATCAAACACCAGCGCCAGCAGCATAAATCGCCACGCCAGCTTATCGAGAATCACATCATTCGGCAGGTGGCTGAAGAGCTTCCTGAAAAAGGGCCAGCCACGCAGTAAAATCACGCCAGCCAGCCCCGTACCGATAAGGCTGAAGGCGAGGAAAAACTTTCCAAAACCAACATGCGCCCACAACCAGGGGTTATGGTATGTTGGAGGAAAGACACTGTCTGAAGGCTCCAGCGCCAGCACCCAGACACCCAGCACCCACATCAGTGGCAACACCACTACCGCGGTGGTCCGCAACACAGGGATTCGCCAGTAAGCGATGGTGTATACCAGCCCCAGACTAAAAAGCTGGCTAATCAGCAGCTCAAACAGATTAACAAACGGGCCATGCCCAATGCGAACCCAGCGATCGGCTAGTGTAACTACCAGCAGCACCACGCCGGCGGTCATCAATGCAAGCACCAGCCTTTCATTATTTCGCTGGCTTTCCGAGATGCCTGCTGCCGCTAGCGAGGGAGCAGTGGCTGCGACTGCACTACTCAACCGACCAATCCCCACCATCGCAACCACTGTTGCCAGTGCGTAAGCCAGCAGCCCCGCATATAACCATGGTAACTCTGTCATGACACTAACTCTCCTGCACTGTTTCCGCACGCGATACGGCTGTTGAATCCTGTGCGATCTTACGCCGCTTCGTCTGTTGTTTATCATCGAGCCCTAACGGCTCGGTCGCCAGTTTACGCCAGAAGTGTATACCAAGGCCCACCACTGTCATAAATGCCGTCAGGAACATCCACTGCAAAGTAGGATCATAAAATAGCTTGTACCCCATCCAGGTGGAGAGCTGTTCATAGCGCAATGTTCCACCCGGCATTTTGACACTCTGCCCCGGCAGTAGTTCCGTGCGCTCTCCGGCAACATTAACCACGAGTGTCCCGGTTGCATTGCGACCATCAAGCACCCACGCCTCCTTGTCTGTCAGGCCGGTCTCCAGCTGTAGCCAGAACTTGATCTCTTCCCCCTCCTGCGGCGTCCAGCTATTGGACTGTTTGAAATCAAACAGTGGGTATGACGGCATATGAACGGCACCGGTCTCGACCGGTCGGCCATCATCTGCGATCCAGCTCAGGATAGGTGCAAAGCCTTTGTTGAAAGTTGTATAGAAGCGGTACCCTTCAAGCACCAGTGGACGGTCATCACCCACGACGAGTTCGCGCCACCCCCCCTCACTATCGGGGACCGCGACGTAACTATGGGTCAGGCCACGCATCATCCGCGCACGATACTCAACCGTAAAAGGCCCCTGTACAAAGCGAACCTGATCAAGTGCCCCGTTATGAAGTGGACCACTACGAACATCACTCAGTGACTCGCGAGTAAACTCGCTGCCAGTGACAATCTCAACGCGCCCCTCCATATGGCTAAGGCGGCCAATTGCTGCCAGCAACACGATCCCTAACAGCCCCAGATGAAAAACCAGCAGACCACCGCGACGGTTTATTCGAGGGTTACTAATGATCGCCGCGATCAGGTTAATCGCCAGCAGCAACATCGGTACAACCAACACCCAGATAGAAGTATCGGCGGGGTTGTCGTAACTAAGTGCCGCCCCAATCGCTAACAGCAACATCCACAGCAGTGTTAACCTGGTTGATGCGAGCGTTCGCAACGCACCCCTTATGGGAGATTTGCGCATGTCTCATCTAGGCTAGTCATCCAGCCGAACCCCTTGATTCCGTTTCCAGGTGTCCCTGAAGAGCCACAATTCGCATCTGTCCAGAGACCACTTCGCGAAAAGGTATCGACCTTCAGCGCTGCGCCGTTGTAATAAGGACCCGCATAATAACGCCCAGTACCATTGGGTTTATTGGTATTACCTGAAAATCCTAAATACCGCACCTGAGTGCCTGGAGCCAGTCCTGCCTCCTCTCCAACATCATTTAAGTTGGCAAGGAACACCTTATTTTTCCAGCCATGAGGTACTGCAATATGACACAGAGTGCAACGAAAATTATTAACACCCAGACCAAGAGAATTATTATGCCCCAGATGCAGGTTTACTGTGCGGAAATTAAGGCAGCCAGAGCTTCCACCAACGGCTTTAAAGCCACTCGCGATGGCATTCGGACCAATCAAATCCCCATTGTTTATCGCCCCTAAAATATCACGCCCATACTGGTTATAATCGTGACACCTAAAACAGAGACCATCGGGTTGCGCCCGCCCTGTCTGATCATCCCACGGCCCTTTTAACAGGAAGTTATTCTGTGATCCATGCGGCCCCCACACCTCGCCATTAACGCCGCCATTAGGGATTACCGTATCATTCGCGGTGTTATTACCGTGGCAGTCAGTACAGTACATCGTCTGATTACCAACCGCACCGTTAATATTAAACGGCGTACGCCATACATCAGAGGCAGCCCGGCGCTCACCACCCGAAAAACTACCCACGCCTGCCGTACGGCCTGTTCTATCCATAACGGGGTGCCATGAACGGTGGTTTTCCGACTCAAAATTCACATCATTACCAAAAGCATCGACACCGACAAACGGCCCCCAGCCAGGCGTTGGAAATGAACTGGTCTCCCCCATATGTGAAGGCGGCGCCTGATACTCCATCGCCTGATTAGTGTATTCAAACATTTCATTGGTCCCTACAGGTGTACTGCCACCATGCAACCCTAACGGTGGCGGGGTGTCGTAGGAGTAGTTTGAATGGCATTTGAGACAGACCTGATACTCACGCGTCACATATGGTGCATCCACATCCGTTCTTCCCCCCGTACCTGGGTCGCCACGCTTCAGAGTAAAACTGATCGGCTCACTGCCAAATGCGGCAGAGCCGTAAACCGGCTCGACTCCGGTGATGCCTCGTAACACCCCTGATGCCAGGTTGCTATGCATAGTCAGGCCATTGGCTGCGATATCGGCAGGTGTATGCGGGTGAGTACCGGCATCATCTGGAATCGCATTATTAGCATTAAACATACGGTTTTTTGCGACACGATGCGGGTTATGGCAATCAGTACATTCCACATGGCGATTCATCAGGTTCCCTTTACCCAGCTTTTCGGGTGACTCGACAAAGTCCTGACCTCGCGTCAACCCTTCAGGCCCATCACTACCAGTACCGATTGAATGCACTTCACGCCCAGCACGTTGGTCGGCGCTCTGAAGTGGCATATGGGTATTGCCCGGTGTCACAAAGTCTGTTTTCACATCGGGTACCTGGAAACCAATCCCTCCCTGCCCCGCTAACACCCCGCCATCCTGCGAGTGGCAGGCAAAGCAGACCTCTTCGATTGCATGCTCACCACCCTGCTTAAACTTGGCACCAGTCACTGGATCTATGGTTGTTGGGCCATCTGTTCCTTCGCGCAAAATACGGCGTGACCCCTGAACGGTGTGTGGATCATGACAATTCAAACAGGCCGCCTGCCACACCTGTGTATCACGCGGGAATTCACGCAGGTCACCGGCGCTCACCTCGTATCGCTCATCAGCCGCCAGGCGATTGGCGTGAGCTGAGCCGACCCAGCCCGCTTTGTCATGGCAGGCAATACAGATGATGTCGTTATCCGCATTAAACTGTTTATCAACAGGCTCGGCATTACGCTGCATACGGTTAACACGCAGAAATTTGATGTTCCCTTCATTTGGATCATCCGAACGAATATGGGGGTCATGACAGGTGATACATTCCACCTGCCCATCTTCGAGCGGCAAATACCCCTCCACGCCCGTATGCTGCGCCTGCGGAAACGGCGGACCACTACCGGGGCGACGCTCTTTGATGTGTGACTCAGCGGCAGGGTTGAATAGTTCACCGTCGCGTGTCGCCTGTGCACTGTCGAAGGTAAATGAGATCGGATGATCATTACTCAGGTCAACACCAATACGGCGGGTGAAACCGGTGGTCTCTCCCAGCCCATCAGGAATCGTCCCATCCGGGCGTGTTCCCTGAAATGGGAGGCTACGCCCCTCTTTCTTTAGCTCCTCGCGGTTCAGTACATTGACCGAACCGAGCGCAAGGGTACCGTCATGGCATGAGAGGCAGAGTTTTGATTTTCCTTCAGGCTGCCCCAGGTCAATGGCATCCAGAGAGGTTGATGAATAAGGGGTGTAGGTCGCATTTGAGAGGGTACGATTCCAGAGCGGTGTTCGCGCTTCGTTGGTTGCGCCATGCGGGGTATGGCAAAAAGCACAGATCTGAGACTCAGAGACAGCTACAGCATCGCGTGTCGTCTCGCTCGGTGCAACCGTGGCAGAAAAATTGTGTTTGGTATTTGAAATGTCTGAAATACGTGCGGCATCGGCCGACTCTACCGTCGATAAAACAGCAAACAGGATCAGTAACGTGCCTGTAAAGTGACGTCTCATGCCCCCCCCAAATATTGCAAAATCACGACCCGACCATTAAAACTATCGGCCACATATATTCTGTCACGCTGGTCTGTCCAGACGCCTGCGGGTAGGTAAAACTCTCCTACGCCACTGCCCGAGCCCCCTATTGGTAACAGCAGATTCCCCTCTTCGTTGAATACTAACAGATGATCATAATAGGATTCCACCACATAGACATTGCCGTCTTTATCGACAGTTACCCCTTTAGGGCGGGGTAAATCGCCAACAAAGAGACCTCGACGACCAAAGGTACGAATAAACTCGCCCTCAGCACTCAACACTTTAATCCTGGAATTGAGTGTGTCGGTCACATAGAGCTGACCGCGTGCAAAAGCGAGATGGGTTGGCGAATTAAACTGCCCCTCACCCTCACCGCGTCCTGCCGCGCCAACTCGCCTGAGCAGGCGACCTTCAGCACTAAAAATTTTCACATCATGGGCGTGGGTGTCGGCCACATAGAGGTTGCCTGTGACAGGGTCACGTGCAAGCCCTGTTGGACGAACCAGCACATCAGAACCAAAATGGCCGACAGGCTTGCCGCTCTGGTCCAGTCTTACGACTCGTTTAAGATCGGCATCCGCAACCAGGATTTCTCGCGCCCCCTCGCCCGATTCAACCACAACGATCCCAATCGGCGTTTTGAAGCGTAGCTGTTCAGCAGCCATCTCCCACACCTCAAGCTGGCCTGCTGGTTGATCGAATACATAAATTGCCGCGCGACTCACATCTGTCACATAGAGGCGCCCATCACGATCCACCGCCCCTGATTGCGGACGCTGTAACACCACTGGAATCGTTTCACCCGCGACAATCCCCACCATCCAGTCAAACAGCTTGCGCCCCATCGCACCATCATTGTTTTCTTTAACGAAATTCTCTTCGCCTGTCAGCTGCCCAATATATTGATAGCGAGCAACCTCCGGGGGCGATGGCCAGAGATGGCCTTCAGCACCCTGAAGATTGAGGTTTAAGGTGGCCGGGGATGAGGCGCAGCCTGCGAGAAATAGACACAGGCTCGCCGCCAACCAGGATCGGGGTTTCATAATCATAGTGAGTTTATTCCTGACTGTTGAGATCAGGTGTCGCATCCATCTGAGATGGAGCTGACTGAGGGGCAGCAGGGAGCTGCGCGTCCCCCTCCTGTTTATCTTTCGCAGCTTCTAATTCAGCACGCGCACTCTCCAGCTCTGCCTGAAGCTTTTCAAGCTCCTCCTGGGCTGTCTCTAACGCTTGCTGTGCTGATTGGCTTTCGTCAACGGGTACTATTTCTGAGGCCTCTTCTTCGCTAGCTGGGGCGTTATCACTTTCTCCCTCCGTCACCACCCCTTCAGATTCAGCAGGCAGAGGAACCACTTCGGCCTCCTCTGCCACTACCTCATCCGCCATCTCAACGGGCACTTCGGCCTCAACCATTTCGACCCGCAGGATCTGGATTCGTCCGTTCAGACTATCGACCGCATAGAGAAAGCCACCGTCATACCAGAGATCACTAATCAGCTTGAAACGCCCGGGTCCTGAGCCTGAGCCACCGATGCTTTCAAGAAAGAGTCCATCACGAAAAACCTTGATTGAGTTATCGAGATAATCGCTTACGAAGGCATTAAGCCCCCGGTCTACCGCTACCGCCAGTGGGAACACCACTGTATCTGGCTGAAATGTATCAACATGTGAACCATCGCGCCCCATCACCTGAACCCGATGGCCAAGGCGAGCCGTGACATAAATCCCGGCGCCACCCGTGGTGATCGCAGTGATATTGAGAAATCGCCCATCTGACAGGCCACGGGAACCGATCACCCCCTGCAACTGACCGGTAGAAGTAAACACCAGAATATCGTCACTGGAACCATCGGCAATCAGGAGACGCCCCATCTGTTCATCGTAGGTGACCGCAACTGGGCGTATCAGATTCAGGCTATCTTCAATGACCCTGATCAGTCGCCCATTACGGTTAAAATGCAATACGCGCGCTGAATCGGGATCCACCAGTAAAAATGAGTGATCCTGATAAACATAGATATCCGACACCTCGCCGGCAGTCACCCCTTTGAGATCCATCACGACCTTCAGCTGATCAATTGAGAGATCATAACGATAGAGCAGCTGGGCACCCGCATCGACTACGAAAACAAAGTTACCGCGCGCGGCCACCTGTACAGGTCGAACAAAACGGACATACTTCCGGCCGGTGAGCGTCCCCCCCTCAAAGCCGCCATCAAGCGTACGCCAGCCATAGAGCGCCTGGTGCTTTGGTGTCGTTTTGCCACTACCTGGCGCACCCTCTCTGGAGAGCATTGAACACCCCCCAAGCAGGAGAGCGGAGAGCAGCGCGATTAACGCCGTAAGTTGGCTTGGTTTGGAACGGAATGACATCGGCCACAATTCATCGTAGGTGGAAAGGCGACCTTACCATGACAGACACCACAATATTCACCCTGAATAATTGCAGACATGGAGACAGGGTTCCCGCCTTTTTGAGGAATAAAGATCAATGGGTGACAGTTCGCACAGGTCAGCCATTCTGTATGTTGCAGGTGAGGAAAGCGTACATGCGGCATCGAGCCCGTGTTTTTAAAGATGATGTCGAAATCGGCGGTATACATCTCTTCCTCACCGGTCAGACTCATCCTGGGATCGATCAACCCCTGGCGTAATGTCTGGACCCAGTCGATGATGCCCTGCGAATCACGAGGAAACTCAGCCATCGATTCATACGGCTCCTGTAACAGATGGACGGCATCATTTGTCGGGTCGTGTATCCCATCTTCAGCCAGCGGCACCACCTCTCCTTCTGTCTGAAAGTGAAGGCCACGTGACCATACAGCAGTGATTCCTGGCTCAGAAGGTTTGGAGGCATCAGAAAAAACAGAATCCACTGCGAGGCTCTGCTTACTCAAGGTTAAACAGGCCATCAGCGCGAGCACACACCACCAACCACCTGGTCGTGTCTTCTGTGATCGTTCACTCATGGCCTGCATCATGCTATCTCACTCCCACCATCCGTAATGCGCGTTGTATCTGGAAGGTTGCCCCCTGCAACATCAGAATCGCATTCTTATAATCCTTCTGCTCTGCTACTGGTTTTGACTGCTGGTAAATATCCTTTCCTTTCACAACAAACTGGTCCATCAATTCAATCGCCCGCTTGGATGGGCGCTTCTGCTCAATAGCCAGCGGTACGAGCTCTTCATAGCTCAGGTAGCGCGCCAGCTCATACTCATACTCTTCCTGAGGTGACTCAAAGGTTTTATCATATACCACAGTCTGGTTATCAAGTATCTTACCCAATGCCGTGGTAATTGTCCTTTGCAAATTCATCATCAAACGATTCGCGGCGCTAATCTCTTTCATATCGCGCAGGCTTTCAGCTGCCTCAATCGTACTTTCGAGCTCAGCGTAGCTCAAGTGGTCACGCACATCTGTTCGACCGCTCTTCTCCATCCGCTCAACATTGCGTTTGTAAGATTTTTCAAAAACCTTAACTTCCTCCATTAACGCGGCAAATTTTAATTTCTGCTCTTCTAGCTGTTCTGGTGTAGGCACCAGTCGGGCTGCGGTGCTCATTGAACGCAGTGATTCATCAACCTCTTCCAGCGCTAACACCAGATCACCCGCCTCCAGTGCTATTTTAGCTTTATTGAGTCGATCATGGGCATCCGTGTAGGCGACCTTAGCTTTATCGTTGTCACTGTTACCAACACGTTTGGCAGCAGAGGACTGACTAACAAACATATCCGCAAAGCTTATTTTCTGTTTAACGGTATGTTCAGAGACGGGTCTGGGTGGTTTAGTGGGTGGTAATTTGGAGATGTCGATTTTACCCAACTCAACCTTATCCTCCTCCCCCGCATTTACAAGATGGATCTTGCCGCCCATATATTTATGGTTACGACAGGCGTAATAGAACTCTCTGGGTGTCTTATTCGTTGTTTCAATGGTGACAATACCGTCATAGGTAAAATTACCTTCGACCCCTTCCGCTAGTACCGACGCGCCCCAGCCGACCGCTTCAGTCGATAGATAGAAATCATGTTTGATATCAGTATCAACCCTGAAAGCGTAGTTTTTCCCGCGCGTCAGCACGAGTTCTTTACCTGGAACGCCGTCAACATCCATACCGCGTTTGTGGCCAACACCATAAAAGGGGTGGGTAGCGGGCTTGTCATCTGCAGTAACCACAAAAATACGCTCAATCTCAAGCGTCTCTTCATCATCCCCCCAATCATCAGAATGGGCCGATAGCGTCGTCAGACCAAGCAGGATAGCAATCACCCCTGGCTTCATAGGAACGTGCGTCAGAAATGGTATTTTCATGGTTTCAATAATCCTTAAATTAACTAAACAATTAATCCAGACTGAAACACATTATAGGGAACGCCGGACGAAGAGCTCGTCCGGCGTTAGTTTTATCGCCTTAGAATATGTACCAGCTCGAACTAATTATGTCGGTTATTTCCAAGGATTCTTCAGTGTCGCTTCACTCAAAGGTGGCTCCCAATCAGCAGGCTTTGGCTTGGAGTGACACTTGCGACAGGTTTTGGTCTCAACAGGAAATGAGACTTTACCGTGGCATAGGCCGCACTTCTGACCGAGCAGGATAGCAGACATGCTGATCTGGTTTGCCAGACGCTGTGGTACAAAGACCGCTGGATGGCAGTTTGAACATAAAAGCCACTCTGTGTGCTGACGATGAGGGAAAACAACGTCAGGTACTGAGGCTTTCACTGGGCGAACGATATCCAGATCCATCACAAACGGCTCTGAGTTAGGGTCGGCGCGATCCCAGCGTGGGCGTATTTTGCCCTCGTCTATCGCCTTCACCCAATCAACATAGTTACCGAAATCACTTGGCGGCAACCCTTTGTAGGCATCGAGCGGATGCTGTAGCGAATGGGTCGCTTCATTTTCCGGGTCATGAATGCCATCTTCTGCAGGTGGCAGATTGCGTGACTTTGGTTTTTTCAGGTTCACGTTAAAGGTGTTGACAGATGAAACCTCGGCCAACATCAAAGGCGACTCTTTCTCGCCCACCTCAGCTGCGTGACTTTGTGTATTCCACATAAATGCAGCCATCATAACTGCACATGTCAAGGAAATAGCTTTTGTTTTCTGATTCATGGCTAGCTTCCCTTATTTGGTTGTGTCTTTAACTTGAAGCGGCTTGTATGCCGGCGCGATCAGACGCTGCACCGTGCTACCGTGAAAATGGGTTGGTTGTCCCGGAACCCCCGAATGGCACATCGCACAGTTCTCTACTGACCATGAGATTTCACCATTGTGACATGCGCCACAGAACTTACCGTCGATGATTTTCGCCATCGTGATCTTGTTACCACCGGCCTTAAATGCAAAACCCAGATCTGCATGACAGACCTTGCAGCGGAAACGAATACGGTGGAACCAGTGCGGGAAAACTGCAGGGCGCATGCCTGCCGCATCGGCATAGTTATTGATCACGACATCGGCATATTCTGCTTGCGCAGTCTGCGGGACCCCCAGAGCCCCCATATAAGCCAACACCCCTATGATCATCGATTTCAACACATTACGCTTGATCTTAGATGACATATCAAACTCTCTCCTCGTAATTTACTCTTATTATATGAGGCCTACGACGCCTGTCAGAAACGTCGTGTAACCTGAAAGTACACCAAACTGTATTCCTGCTCCCCAGCATCTATCAGGCGCCAACTTGCCCTAGTATCTACTAGACCGACACTATAATCCAGTCGGTTTTCCCATTCAGAGCGATCTACCCCCCTATCGTCGGAAGCCCGAGAGACTCGAACATCCGATCCAAAACGGAGTCGAGGCGCTCCAAACACCCTGGAATGCTGATAACTCAGCGATCCTGTGGTGGTTGTAGACGTCTCACCCCCATCCTGCCCATCAAATTTCTGGCGCACACTCTGCCCTGTCAGATTCCCCGTTAGCGAGCTGCGCCGAGTGAAATTCTGTGTTCGAGACAGCTGAAAGTTGACCAGTTGTTGATCACTCTCCCGATCACCAATCGTGCGCGCATCTGAAATCGTCAACTGCGAGTATGTACTGCCGCCATGACCATAACTGTCCCAGCCAAATGTCATTGAGAGGTCATGCCGCACATCATTTGCATCATTATCGCCCGACTCAGCGATCCCGTTCAATGCCTGACTTATCGAGAGGCGGGTCGTTGAGCTTTTATCATCATTCATCCACGCGCGATTGAGGTCATGGCCCAGGCGAAGATTGCCTGAGGTAATGTCGTCAGTCTCGGTGCCCTGATATTGCAGCGCGCCTGAAGCATACCACTGATACCCCATCCCCCAAAAGAGTTCATGAATATCAGACTGTAGTAAACCACCCACTCGACCAAGATAAGCGTTATTGCTTGTACTTCCATTATCATTAGTTGAGAAGTTCAGGTTCGCATCGAAGCGGATATTTTTACTGAACTGGTACAGCCCCCCTGCCGTTGCGTTGAGGCTCAGCAGTTCAGTTTCGTTACTGATAGCGGTCGGCCCCGTATTGCTCGAGCCGGCATCACTATTCAGATTAAACAGTCGAACACCTGCGCTCGCAGTCACTTTGCGATCGACAGGGCGCCAAAAAACAAAGCTGGACACCTGCTGACTTGTCGTATCTACCTCGCCATTACTAAATACAACAGATGAGGCCTTCCCTTTTGTATTATATTGGTAATAGTCTGCTGAGGTGTCCACGCGAATCGCATTTTCTGGATC
>Ga0256830_1001958_pt1 | contig 14057 bp, 10 predicted proteins | sample 128326metaG_FD_190537 | JGI IMG/M metagenome (GOLD analysis project Ga0256830, IMG submission 190537) | Hydrothermal vent microbial communities from Lau Basin, Pacific Ocean - 128-326 | ecosystem: Environmental > Aquatic > Marine > Hydrothermal vents | place: Pacific Ocean: Lau Basin | collected... | reverse complement strand
GGCGACCACGGCCGCGTGTGAGGTGGCCCCGCCCTCGCTGGTCAGGATGCCTTTGGCGGCCAGCATCCCGTGAACGTCGTCCGGTTTGGTGAAGGGGCGCACCATGATCACGTCCTGGCCTTCTTCTTTGGCCTTGTGTTCCGCGGTGTCCGCGTCGAAGTACACCCGACCGACCGCCGCGCCAGGGGAGGCATTCACGCCGGTGGCGAACAGGCGGCCATCGGCCTGCGCGGCTTTCTTGGATGCGTCCACGAACTGGGGGTGCAGCAGGGTGTCCACCTGTTCGGGGGTGACGCGCAGCACCGCCTCCTCGCGGCTGATCAGGCCCTCGTTCGCCATGTCCACCGCGATTTTGACCGCGGCTTTGGCGGTGCGCTTGCCGTCACGGGTTTGCAACATCCACAGTTTACCGCGCTCGATGGTGAACTCCACGTCCTGCATCTCGCGGTAGTGCTTTTCGAGCTTGTCGCATATTTCCACGAATTCCCGGTAAGCTTCGGGGAGGTCCGAGGCCATTTCGGAGATCGGCTTGGTGTTGCGGATACCGGCCACCACGTCTTCGCCCTGCGCGTTGAGCAGGTAATCGCCGTACAGCACGTGTTCGCCGGTGGACGGGTCGCGGGTGAAGGCCACGCCCGTGCCGGAATCCCAGCCCATGTTGCCGAACACCATGGTGACGATGTTGACCGCGGTGCCCAGGTCGTGGCGGATGCCAGCCGCGTTGCGGTAGTCCACCGCGCGTTTGCCGTTCCAGGATTTGAACACCGCCTCGGTCGCCAGCCGTAGCTGCTCGTAGGGGTCTTGCGGAAAATCAAAACCCATGTGCTCTTTGATCACCGCTTTGAACCGTTCGGTGAGGGCTTTCCAGTCCTCGGCGGTCATATCGGTGTCGTTCTGGTAGCCTTTGGCCTGCTTGTACGCTTCCAGCGGATGCTCGAAGGCTTCGTCGTCGATGCCCAGCACCACCGAGCCGAACATCTGCACCAGGCGGCGGTACGCGTCGTACACGAAGCGCTCGTCGTCGGTCAGTTCGACCATGCCCCCGGCGGTCTCGTCGTTCAGGCCCAGGTTGAGCACGGTGTCCATCATGCCGGGCATGGAGAATTTGGCGCCGGAGCGGCAGGAAACCAGCAGCGGATTGGCGGGATCGCCGAATTTTTTACCGGTCTTCTGCTCGACGGCTTTCATGGCCTCCAGCACCTGCCCCCACAGCCCTTCGGGAAACCGCTCTCCGGCCTCCAGATAGGCGTTGCAGGCCTCGGTGGTGACGGTGAAGCCAGGGGGGACGGGCACGCCGATGCGGGTCATTTCGGCCAGATTTGCCCCTTTGCCTCCCAGCAGAGCGCGCACACCCTCCCAATCGCCGGCGTACGCCTCGGCTTCTTCGACTTCTTCGAACAGGTATACCCATTTTTTTTCTGACATATTGTTGCCTCCAAATTTGGTTGGTTAGTTTCTTGGTTGGTTAGTTTCTTGGTTGGTTAGTTCTTGCTTGGGTGATTATTTGGTTGCTTGGTTATTTGGTTGCCCGGTTCGTTGAGTGGTTAGAACGTTACTTCCTACTTCCTACTTCCTACTTCCTACTCCTTACTCCCTACTCCTTGCTCCCCCCTCCCCACCCAATTACCCAAACTGACCACTGCTCACTGAATACTGACCACTGAATACTGAATACTGAATACTGAACACTGAATACTGAACACTGACCACGGCCCGACTTGACATGACAAAAGCCGGGCGAAGCCCGGCCCTTCCTCCTGAACGAGGGGAATTTTACCACGCGCATCACTGCCTGAAAATGGAAATGATCGGGTTTTGAAGGTATACTTATAATCGAGAATTGGGTATTGGGTATTGGGTATTGCATCCTGAGCGGAGGGCGGCGTAGCCGCTCGTAGTCGAAGGATGGGGATAGGGATAGGGATAGAGAGAGAGAGAGAGAGATAGAGAGATAGAGAGATAGAGAGATAGAGATAGAGATAGAGAGATAGAGATAGAGAGAGATAGAGAGAGATAGAGAGAGATAGAGATTGGGTATTGCATCCTGAGCGGAGGGCGGACGGAGTGCGCCTGAAGTCGAAGGATGGGTATTGCGTAACCAACAAACAAATCAACAAACAAGGAGCAACTATGTCCGACAATTTCCGACTGACTTATGCAACCATGTTCGATCCTCCCGAGGAGCTGCACACGCGCTATGAGGAGGAAGTTGCAAAACTCCAGGCCAATATGGGGCGGGAGTTCGGCATGATCATCGGAGGAAAAGAGCGTTTTGCCGATGAGAAATTCGAGTCCATCACCCCTGCGGATACCGGCCAGGTGTTGGCCGTCTTCCAGAAAGGCACCGGGCAGGACGCATTGGACGCCATCGCCGCGGCCCGCAAGGCTTTCCAAATCTGGGGGCGTATGCCCTGGCAGGAGCGGGTGGAGATCATGCGCAAAGCCGCCAGCATCATCGACCGGCGCATCTTCGAGTTCGGCGCGGTCATCTCCATGGAGGTCGGCAAAAACCGCATGGAAGCCCTGGGCGACGCCTCCGAAGCCGCAGACCTGATCCGCTACGCCTGCGATCAGATGGAGGCCAACAACGGCTACGTCGTCCAGATGGGCCAGGACCCGCTCAAAGGTTACAAAGCCACCAACTTTTCGGTGTTGCGCCCGTATGGGGTGTGGGTGGTGATCAGCCCGTTCAACTTCCCGGCGGCCCTGCTGGGCGGCCCCTCCGGCGCGGCCCTGGTGGCCGGTAACACCGTGGTGATGAAACCCGCCACCGACACGCCCTACACCGGTCGCCTGCTGGCCGAGTGCTTCCAGGAGGCCGGGCTGCCCGAAGGCGCGTTCAACTTCGTGACCGGCCCGGGGCGCACCGTCGGCCAGACCCTGATCGACAGCCCGGAGGTGGACGGCATCACCTTCACCGGCTCCTACGACGTGGGCATGAAAATCTACCGCACCTTCGCCAACGGCAAGTACCCGCGGCCCACCGTGCTCGAAATGGGCGGCAAGAACCCCGCCATCGTCACCCGCAACGCTGATTTGGACCGCGCCACCGCGGGCATCGTGCGCTCCGCGTTCGGCCTGCAAGGCCAGAAATGCTCCGCGGCCTCCCGCATCTATGTCGAAGAACCCGTCTACGATGAAATGGTGGCGCGGCTGGTCGAAGCCACCAACAGGCTGGTGATCGGCGATCCGACCGCGCGCGAGACCTTCATGGGGCCGGTGATCAACCAATGGGCCTACCAGGACTTCAAAAATTTCACCGAAGACCTCTCGCAAAGCGGGCGTTTCCTGACCGGCGGTAAAGTGCTCACCGAGGGGGACTACGGCAAAGGCTACTTCTGCACCCCCACGCTGGTGGCCGATACCCCGCTGGACCACCGCTTGTGGAAACATGAGATGTTCCTGCCGATCTCCATGATCCACAAGGTGAACAGCCTGGAAGAAGCCCTGCAGCTCGCCAACGACGTGGATTACGGCCTGACCGCGGGCATCTACGGCTCGCTGGAAGAGGCCGAATACTTCTTCGAGAACATCGAGGCGGGCGTGAACTACGCCAACCGACCCCAGGGCGCCACCACCGGCGCGTGGCCCGGGTTCCAGCCGTTTGGCGGCTGGAAGGGGTCCGGTTCCAGCGGCAAGAACGCCGGCGGCCACTACTATCTGCCACTCTACATGCACGAACAGAGCCGCACAATCATCGAATGACCGAACTGGGTAGGCGTCTGGGACAGTTTTTCTTCTTTTTGGGCGTTTTCCTGCTGGTGCTGTTTTGGGGCAGCGTAGAGAGCGGCGCGGCGATGAGCGACTTTCTCCTGGGCGGTGTGGGCAGCGTTTTGGTGGGCATCTGGTTGTTGTGGCGCAACCGCCCCCCGCCGCCGGAAGTCGAACGCTTCAAAACCCTGCGCAAAATCCTGTCTGGGCGGGGCAAGGACAAATAAATGCCCTCCCCGCCCGCTTCTCCCGCTCCCGAACGCGGCTTGTTGCCGCGCATCTTCCTGTCCTCGGACGAAAACCGCCTGCGGGCCGGATGGCGCCTGCTCGCGCACCTGATCCTGCTGGGGGTCTGTGCGCTTCTCTTCGGGGCTGTCATCACCCTGCCCCTGATGCTCACGGGCAACATGCCCCCTGTGGACGACCTGGTGCTCAACCAGGCCATCTTCATGCTTTCGGTCACCGCGTCCACCTTTATCGCCCGGCGGTGGATAGACCGCCGCGCCATCTCCAGCCTGGGTTTGCGCTGGGATGGCAGCGCAGCCCGCGATCTGCTTGTGGGGGTGGGGATCGGCGGGGTGATCATGGCCGCCATCTTTCTGATCGAGTGGGGCGCGGGGTGGCTGACTCTGTTTGGGGCTGCCTGGCAGTTTCGTCCACCCCTCGAAGTGATGGGTAGCACGCTGATCATGCTGGCGGTATTCGTGCTGGTGGGCTGGAACGAGGAATTGCTGGTGCGCGGCTACTGGCTGCAAAACATGGCCGACGGCACCAACCTGACCTGGGGGGTGCTGCTCTCTGCGAGCATCTTCGCCCTGCTGCACCTGGGCAACCCGAACGTCTCGGCCATCGCCATCGTGGGGCTATTTCTGGCTGGCGTGTTTCTGGCTTACGGCTACGTGCGCACCCGGCAGTTGTGGCTCTCCATCGGACTGCACATCGGCTGGAATTTTTTCGAGAACACGGTCTTCGGCTTCCCGGTCAGCGGGCTGGATACGCCCGGACTGCTGGTACACAACGTCGCCGGCCCGGAGTGGTTCACCGGGGGCGCGTTTGGCCCGGAGGCGGGGCTGGTGGCGGTGCTGGGCATGGGGCTGGGAGCCTGGCTGATCTCCCTGTATACACGGGGGAGAATCGTCCGAGATGCTCCTGTTGGATGATGTCACAACAACGCCAATGCCGCTTATAATTCCTCCAGGAGCCGCCATTGAATCGCCGTGTATTCGCCCCCGTCCTTATCCTGATCCTGTCTTCCCTGGCCTGCAATTTCATCATGCGGCCTTTTTTGCCGCCTACCCCCGGCCCGGTCGCGCCCCCCGAACGCGGGGGGGACCCCTATCGCTTTACCCCCATCCCTCCCCCGACCGGGGCGCCCCCCTCCCAGGTCACCCCCACGCCGGTACAGAAAACCTCCCCGGACATTGATCCCGACGACCTCGCGCACCCCGACCGGCCCCAGCTGAGCGGGGAGGTGCGCGTGGTGGATACGCCCCACTTTCGCATCCATTACACCGAATCCGGACGCGATCAGGTACCCCCGCGGGACGATAACAACAACAGCATCCCCGACTATGTGGAGCAGGTGGCCGAGGCGCTGGAGTACTCCTGGGAGGTGCAGATCAACCAGCTCGGCTGGCCCGCGCCGCCTCCCGACCGGGGTATCGGCGGCGATGATCGTTATGACGTGTATCTCGAAGACCTGTACGACGACGGCACCGCGGGTTACGCGGATGGGGGCTATCGCGAGACCATCGTGGGGGACAACCCCAACACGCCCGGGGTCGTCGAAGAAGCCGCTTCCTATTCCTTCATCTCACTGGACAACGATTTTGCAGAAAACGACGAGTGGGGCACGCCTGGCGTATCCGCGCTCGACGCCATGCGCGTCACCGCGGCCCATGAGTTCAATCACGCCATTCAATACGGCTTCGACGCGCTGGAACCCGCCAACTGGCTGTGGGAGTCCACCGCTACCTGGATGGAAAGCATCGTCTATGACCAGATCAACGATGGCGATTACTACCTGGAGTCCGTCTTCCGCTCCCCCGACATCTGCCAGATCGCGGAAGGCGGCGAGGAACGCATCGAAGATGAGGGCCACTGGTATGGTATGTGGATCTTTATTCGCTATCTATCGGAGCAGTACGGCAACGATGTCGTCCGCGCCATCTGGGAGCGGGCCGCGTTTGAGGATGGTTATGCCGCGCTCGAACCTGCTTTGATCGAGGCCGGCACCGATCTGGACCAGGTTTTTCAAGGTTTTGCCATCGCGTTGCTCACCCGTGATTTCGAGAAAGGCGCGGCCTATCCGCTGGTGCGTTTGGAGGGGGCAGTCAGTGCCGGGGAGCGCTTCGAGCCGGAGAGCGGTGTGCAGCAAATGGCTGCCGATTTTGTGCAAGTGTACGGCCAGGGGCCGGTTGCGGTGCGGCTCGACGGCCTGGACGATGCGGTGTTGGTTGCGCTGCGCGTGGGTGAAGGCCAGGCTGAGGTGTATCCTTTGCAAGATGGGCAGGTGGCGGTGGATGCCAGCCGGTACACCCATTTGTATCTGATCGTGTTGAACCTGGAGCGCGTCGAACAGGAATACGCCTGCCGCACCACGGACTACGCGGTGACGGTTTCACCGGCTTCCCAAACGGATGTCCCCGCTCAGTCGCTCTATGTCCCCAATTTCCGCCCTCCTTTTTTGGAGCTGTTCTTCGAGCAGGAGTAGGGAGGGATGGGGAGGAGGGGAGGAGGGGAAGAGGAGCAGAGGGGAGGGGGGGACTACAGGCTCACTCCGCTCCCCTTCCGCTCAGGATGCAATTACCCAATTACCCAATTACCCAATTACCCAATACCCAATACCCAATTCTCGATTCCCGATTTTTTGATATAATGCCCCCATCTTGAGACCAGCACGGAGACGAGTAGCCGCCCAACCTTTCAGAGAGCTGCCGGAGGCTGCGAGGCAGCAGGGCAAGCGGTGAAATCCCCTCCGTCGGCTGCGAGGGGTGTGAGAGGGGCAGCCGGGTCGCTCCTGCAGGGGAACGCGATGTTCCGTAAGGGAGCCGGGATCGCCCGTTAGCGCGAGCAATGAGGCTGGCAACCCTGGTAGGGGTTGCTGGCGAACGCAGGTGGCACCACGAGCGCCTCCCTCGTCCTGCTGGATGATGGAGGCGTACTCTTTCTTTCATCGTTGGAGGTGCAACCATGTTAGACATCCATTTGATCCGCAACGAAACCGAACGCGTGCGCGAGAACATGCGCAAACGGCAGATGGACCCCGCGCCCGTGGACCGGGTGCTGGCGCTGGACGCCGAACGCCGCGCCCTGATCGTGCAGGCCGAAGCGCTCAAAGCCGAGCGCAACAAAGTATCCAAAGAGATCGGGCGAATGAAGGACCCGGCTGAGCGACAGGCCAAAATCGAGGCCATGCGCAAGGTGGGCGATCAGATCAAAGCCCTGGACGAACAACTCCGGGAAATCGAAAGCCAGCTCCAGCAGGTGTTGGCCGGTATTCCGAATATGCTCGACCCGCGCGTGCCTTATGGGGTGGACGAAAGCGAAAACGTGGTGACGAAAACGGTGGGCGAGATTCCGGAGTTCGACTTTACGCCCAAGCCGCACTGGGACCTGGGTCCCGAGTTGGGGATCATCGACTTCGAGCGGGGCGTCAAACTGGCCGGGTCGCGCTTTTACATCCTGAGCGGGGCCGGCGCGCGGCTGCAACGCGCCCTGATCGCGTTCATGCTCGATTTGCACATCCGCCAGGGGTACACCGAAATCTACCCGCCCTTCATGGTGCGGGAGGAGATCATGTTCGGGGCCGGGCAATTGCCCAAGTTCGAGGACAATCTGTACCGCGATCACCAGGACGACCTGTGGATGGTGCCCACCGCGGAAGTGCCGCTGACCGGGATGCACATGGACGACATTTTCGCGGAGGCCGACCTGCCGCGGCTGTACGCGGCGTATACCCCCTGCTTCCGGCGGGAAAAGATGAGCGCGGGCCGCGACGTGCGGGGTATCAAACGCGGCCATCAGTTCGACAAGGTGGAAATGTACATCTACTGCCGCCCCGAGGAGTCGAGCAAGATGCTGGACAAAATGCTGGCCGACGCGGAGGAGACCTGCGCGCTGCTGGGGCTGCCCTACCGCATTCACCAGCTTTGCACCGGCGACATGGGCTTTGCCATGCAGATCACGTATGACATCGAGGTGTGGGCTGCCGGGTGCGGCGAGTGGCTGGAGGTCTCCTCGGTGTCGAGCGCGGGCGACTACCAGGCGCGGCGGGCCAATATCAAGTACCGCCCGACCGGCGGGGGACGGGCGCGGCTGGTCAACACGCTCAACGGCTCGGGGTTGGGGCTGCCGCGCACCCTGATCGCGGTGTTGGAAAATTACCAGCAGCCCGACGGGTCGGTGGTGGTTCCCGAGGTGTTGCGCCCTTGGATGGGCGGGGTGGAGGTTATCCGGCCGGGGGAGGAGGGATGATGCCGGCAGATGCGACGTGCTTTGAACGTGTGCCGCGCCCGCATGAGAGAGGTTGATGGATATCGAACGCTGGATTGAAATCTTCGTCAACGGCTTCGCGCTGCTGGTCATGCTGGTCAGCCTGTTGGGGTTGCTGGTCCCGATCTTTCCGGGCACGGTGGTGATCTGGGTGGTAGCGCTGCTGTACGGGATCGTGAGCGGTTTCGGCACGGTGGGCTGGATCATCTTTGCGATTTTGACGATCCTGATGATCGCCGGCGCGCTGGCGGATAACATTTTCATGGGCGCCAAAGCGCGCGAGCAGGGGGCCTCCTGGGTCTCGATTGGGCTGGCGTTGGGGGCCGGTATCGTGGGTACGATGGTGTTTCCGCCGGTCGGGGGGCTGATCGGTGCACCCGTGGTGCTCTTCCTGGCGGAGTATTACCGCCTGAAAGATCAGGCCACCGCGTGGAAAACGGTCAAGGCGCTGGCAATCGGTTGGGGATGGTCCATCGTGGCCCGCTTCGGGATCGGTGTGGTGATGATCATTCTGTGGGGAATCTGGGCGTTTGGGAGTTGAGGCTGGAGCGTAGTGCGTAGTGCGTGGGGTATGGAGCGGCAATGGGAAAATGTTGGGTTCCGCGCTGCCCCCTCGTTTGCCAATCTACCAACTATCAATCTACCGTCAGGAGGTATGCTATGTCGAAAGATCCGATCAAAGAAGTTCTCAATCTGCTGCCCTACGGCTTCTATGCCATCACCACTACAGATGGGCAGGAGGATGTCAACATCATGGTTGCTAACTGGTTGACGCAGGTGGCATTTACCCCGCGACTGGTGGCGTTGGGGCTGCAAAAGACGTCGTATTCCTACGGGTTGGTACAAAAAGGGCGCGTTTTTGCGGTCAACGTGTTCCACAAAGCGGATGCCGACGTGCTCAAGGCGTTTACGAAGAGCCGCGCACGCAATCCGGACAAGGTGAAGGCAGCCACTTTCACGCTCAGCCCGACCGTCAAATGCCCGGTGATCGAGGCGGCTGCCGCCTATCTGGAATGCTCGCTGGTTCGAGTGGTGGACGTGAACGCAGACCACGATGTGGTGATCGGGGAGGTGATCGGCGCGCAGGTGCTCAAGCCCGGTGATGTTGGCGATACGCTCACCCTGCCCGATTTGGGTTGGAGCTACGCGGGGTAAGGAGGGGGAGGCAGTGTTCAGTGGTCAGTGTTCAGTATTCAGTGGGCAGTGTTCAGTATTCAGTGGGCAGTGTTCAGTGATCGGTGGTTGGTGGATCGAAATTGTGGATTTCGGAAGGGGGTGGTTCGTTGGTGAGAATATGTGTAAACACTTTTCGCTCTGCCGCGTATCGGAAAGCGCTATGTAACCTGAGCTTGGGATCGGAATTGTCATTGCGAAGCCCCGCAGGGGCTGAAGCAATCTCCTCCACGGTGTAGGGGATTGCTTCCGGTAGTGGCTGTAAAGTAAGTGACAGAAGTTACACAGTTCATGCCTGTTGTTACTTGTGTCATGCTGAGTAACCGGCTGTTGCTTGTGTCATTCTGAGCGACAGCGAAGAATCTCGGCGACGGTGGGGGAGACGGAAGTGGATGACGGAGGACGGATGACCGGGGACGGGGGACGGCGCGTGGTTATTGGGGGTCGGGGCGACCGGCCGGTCGCCCCGACGGTCGCTGCGCTCTCAGATTCTTCGGTCGTTGCGCTCTCAGATTCTTCGGTCGCTGCGCTCTCAGATTCTTCGGTCGCTGCGCTCCCTCAGAATGACAGGATGGGGGTGCGCTTTTGCGATCTGTGTAAGCTCTGTAAGTAAAAGACGAATGTTAACGAACCTGCCCCGCCATCACCTACTCCGTGACCACTACCTTGTTTCCCTTCGCCCGCGGCTCAGGGCATGGCTCAGGGCAGGCGGATGGGGTGCATCCCCGCCATGGCACCTTCCATCGTCATCCGCAATGCAGGTCTGTGTAATGAAAAAACGCCCCGTTGGAGGGGCGTTTTGTTTTCCCATGCCGAGGCTTTCACTCGTCATCGTCTGCGATCATGCCGGGTTGTTCAACCTCTAACACCTCTCCGTGGACGTTTATCCGTACCCGGAAACCCATCATGCCCATGTAAGCGCGTTGTTCTTCCGGGAAGCCGATCTCCAAAACTTTATCGAAATATTTGTCCATGTTCTTGATCTGTTGGGCAATGGAGGCGCGGCTAAAAGGGTCATCCTGTCCCAACATTTTGGCGGCCTGCTCCGAGATGATGTCTTCGTGCCCTGCGATCATTTCTTTCATGGCGTTGAGCACCTGGCGGTCCACGATTTCTGCGTCGATATGGCGCCGGAACCCGTTGTCGTCCACCACGTAACAGGGGTCCTCGCCGACGTATACCACCTCGACCGGGCGGTCGTATTCATCCACAACCAGGCCTTCAAAGAGTGCTTTACGCATGTTGTTCTCCGTGTCTACCAGTCTTTAGCAGCGCGTGCAAAAATGCTTGAGATTGCGAGCGGGGTTCATGGGGTGCTGGTTTCGATGGGTGAGACGTCCTCGTTGTAAATGTAACACAAAATTCCCGCGGTGATGCCTTGAGCGGCGATTTCCGGGTTTTGTTCCAAAAGTTGGCGGTCCAGGTTCAGGAATCCGGTTTCGATAATGACCGCGGTGGTCTCGTGATTGATCTCGTCGAAAGCGTGATAACTGGTCATGTCTACGGTAATGCTACCGGCATGGTAATCCAGGCCAGTAATGCTGCCATAACGGCTGCGCAAACAGGCCGCGAGACGTTCGGCCTTCTCGGGGTTGGTGGTCGAGAGCGCGGCCGCAACTTTGAAACCGGTGGCCTGATCGTTGAGGTATTCGCACGAATCTGCATGAATGGAAACCAGCGCCAGGGCGCGATAGCCTGTCAGACGAATGTCGAATTCTTTCAGCAAATCCACGTCAAAGCCTTCGGCGACCAGCTTTTCCTTGACCAACGTGGCGATCACCAGATTGACGTCTGCTTCGGTCAGGCCGTCCGGGCAAACCGCGCCCGAGTCGCTGCCCCAATGCCCGGCCACGATGCCCAATCGGGGGCGGGGGCGGGGGGTCGGTGTGGGGAGGTCGTTGTCGGGCGGCACGCCTACGACCGGCACTGCTGTACTGCCGAGCTTCCCAACCAATGTGTTGGCAACCAGTTCGCGGGAAGTCCACGCACTGAACAGGGTTGCCAGCACCACGCCCACGCTAAGCACAAGGAGCACCTGCTTGAACATGCTGGTTGGGCCTACGCTGGAGGGTGTAGGGGGGGGAGGGCTATCTTGTCGGCTCATCTTCCTTTATACTACCCCAGATAGGGGGTGGATGGCAAGGAAAAAGAGATGTTCCACTTCCATTGTTGGATAGACACAATATCTCCCCCAATATCACTCTTGCCTTCCTTTGACAATGCAGGGGGCGGGATTGGTAACGGTTACGGTCACTTCATTGGGGAAGACGATTTCCGTGGAGTCAAGCCCCCGATCGACCAGCAGGCCGCGAAACCGGATTTTGACCGGCCAGGGGAAAGGATTTTTTCCCACCAACCCGACCTTCCAGGGTGACATCAGGCGCACTCCGAGCACATCCAGAAACAGACTCAACGGCGGCAGCCCCGGCAGCGCGTTCCGTTCCCCAATCCCTTTTCCGGTTTTGGCGTGGTACTGCCTCCGAAAGATGCCATCCACTTGCAGGCACTGCGTCACCGCGTCCATCAGCCGCGAAACCAACTCCGCTGCCCACTGCCGGTGCCCGTAAGAAACCACCCCCTTCCCGATCAGGCTGTTCCACGACATCCAAACGCTGTTACAAATATGGGCCGCTTCCGCCGCGCTCTTTTCGGGATTCACGCAGGCAGATAATCCATAACTTTGCCAGTAACGATTGGGCTTCAAAAGGTGATTTTTTATCATGGCCTCGGCTTTCTCAGCAGAGGGCACACCAGCCCACAAGGGAAGCAGCAGGGTTTGATCGTGGAACCCATAATCCACCGTCGAGATGACCACCCGCATATCGCCATGGGGGCTATCGATCTCCACCATTTCCAGAGACTTGTATGCCTTTTTCGAGACCGCGGTTCCAATACCCATAGACCAGTGCAAATGTTCCGGGGTGATTTGTTCGTCTGTGGCTTGCTCGCGGGCATCCACGCCCCGGACCAGGATGGTGATTTCCCGCTCGCCCTCCTCTCCCGGATGGACGCGCACCAACAGGCGTGCCGGCTGCTCGAACCGTTGTGCTCGCAACTCGATGCGCCCCGCGCCGCGGCGTTCGCCCAATGTTTGTCCCGGGCTGGCGGTGTGCGTTTCGTAATCCTGGTAGGTGTAGGCGGCTTGTTTTTCGTCCCAGCCGCGTTCCAGCGCGGCGCGCAGCCGGGAGAGCTTCAATTCAATGTCCACCACCGGGCCTAAGCGTCCCAATAGGCGCGCGATCTTCAACAGGCTTTTGGCCTCCCGATACAACAAGGCGTTGAGGGCCGGGCTTTCGAACAGCCAGATGGGAGCACCGTGCGACCACGGCTGCCAGTAGGCAAATAGGGGATTGTCTTCGAATCCGGTTTGTAACGGGTGATCCCACTCCGGTATCCCGTCCTGGTCCCGATCGTGTTCGGGATCGAACCAATGGTTGAAGAAGTTGAGCAGGGGGGTAAACGCGTCCTCCAAAAATTTTTGATCCTTATCCGTTTCGTAAATCCGCCAGGCCAGCGCGCCCAGCAGAGGGGTGGCCAGAAAGCCGCTGCGTTTGCCGTTCAAACCGGGCTTCCAATCCACAAACCCCGACTCTTCCTGGGTAGCAAGGAAATTGAACAAAAACCCTTTTGCCAGATCAGGATAAGCGGGCAAAAGCTGGTCGCACAGGTGCCAGGTTTCCAACACCGACTGCCCGTTCCAAAGGTGATCGTACTCGGTGCCGTCCCCTTTGAGCGAGAAGCCCTGATCGGGCAGGCGAGTCTGTACCCAGGATGGGTGAGGCAGATGTTCGGTGGGGCCGTGGATCAGGTTGAGGGCGGATTTTTGCCCCAGGGCAAAGGCCAGGTCCCATTCGGGTTTTCCGGTTTGAATTTCGATTTGGGAGGCGTTGGTCAACTCGATGCGGGCGTATTCTGCATCCCAATCGCGGGCCGCGGTGGTGCGCGCCAGGGTGAACGAGGCCTGGGGATCGGCCAGGGCGGCATGCACCCAGGTGTATTGCCTGTCAAGCCCTGGCAGCAGGTCTATCTCGAGGCGCAAGCTGGGATAGGGGCTGTGAAGGGCTTTGGCCCCGCCGGTCATGAACACCACCGGCGCCAGGTGTTCCAGCCGTCCCTGCAACACGTTGACGGACTCGATCTTCTCCGGCGTCATGCGGTGTCCCTCGCCAGCCGGCACCAGGATGGAGACCCATTCCAGGCCGATGTTGCGCGGGGTAACACCGCTGTTGAGCACCCGTATCCGCCCGGTGATCACGTTCGAGAACGGCACCCAGTATTCCAGAATGGCATCGATTCCCTCGAAGGGAGAGCAGGTGATCAGCGCGTAGTTGGGGAAAAAACGGTGGATGGCCGGCGGGGCGCGAAATTCGTCCGGGTCGCTGACCGCGACGTCCCCCTCGATAAACCGCGGAAAGAGACGCATATTGCGCGCTCTCAAGCCGTAGGTGGTCTGTAAAGACAGCGCAGCCGGTTCGCCGCTACGCAGGTGCAGCTCCCAGATTTGATCGTCGAAATAATTGAGCGGACTCAGCCGCGCGTCCGCTGCCAATATCAACGAGGGTAGCTCTTCCCTTTGCAGGTGCCATTCACGCATGGCACTATTGTAATGGCTGGCGCTCATTTTTGGGAAAAAGGTTGGTGAGAAAGCCCCTACCAATGCACACTGATTTTCGGTCATT
>Ga0256830_1001957_pt1 | contig 14062 bp, 16 predicted proteins | sample 128326metaG_FD_190537 | JGI IMG/M metagenome (GOLD analysis project Ga0256830, IMG submission 190537) | Hydrothermal vent microbial communities from Lau Basin, Pacific Ocean - 128-326 | ecosystem: Environmental > Aquatic > Marine > Hydrothermal vents | place: Pacific Ocean: Lau Basin | collected... | reverse complement strand
TAGATCTCCGCGTCCCTGACGCGGTCCTTCAGCCCCGGCGTGATCACCTGGTAGTCGATGCGCCAGCCCACGTTCTTGGCCCAGGCCTGGCCACGGTTGGACCACCAGGTGTACTGGCCGGCCTCGTGGTTGACCACGCGGAAGGCATCGACGAAGCCCAGCGGGCCGAACACCTGGTCCAGCCAGGCGCGCTCCTCGGGCAGGCAGCCGGAGTTCTTCTGGTTGCTCTTCCAGTTCTTGATGTCGATTTCCTTGTGCACGATGTTCCAGTCGCCGCAGATGATGAATTCGCGGCGCTGGCGGCGCATCGCCTTGAGGGTCTCGGTGAAACGTTCCATGAAGCTGAACTTCACCTGCTGGCGTTCTTCCTTGCTGGAGCCGGAGGGCAGGTAGAGTGACACCACGCTGAGCCTGCCGATGTCGGTGTCGAAATCGGCCTGGATGAAGCGGCCCTCGGCGTCCATGTCCTCGAAGCCCTTGCCCAGCTTGGTGACGACCTTCAGCGGCTCCTTCCTGCTGTAGATGGCGACGCCGCTGTAGCCCTTCTTCTCCGCGTCCACGTAATAGCAGTGATAGCCCCTGGGGTAGAAGTGCTCGGCCTCCAGCTGGTGCTCCTGGGACTTGGTCTCCTGGATGCAGACCACGTCGGCAGCTTGTTTCTCCAGCCAGTCGAAGAAGCCCTTCCTGGCGGCGGCGCGGATGCCGTTGACGTTGACGGTGATGACTTTCATGGCTGTCCTCCGGGCTGGCAAGAGGCGGGATTATAGCGCAGTGAGCGAGCCGCGCGGGTCTGCTAGAATGGCGCCCCTTTCACTTCCCTTGAGAACGGACGGACACCCATGCAAGACTACCAACGCGAATTCCTCGACTTTGCCATCGACGTGGGCGTGCTGCGCTTCGGCGAGTTCACCCTCAAGTCCGGCCGTCTCAGCCCCTATTTCTTCAACAGCGGCCTGTTCAACACCGGCGGCAGCCTGGCGCGCCTGGGGCGTTACTACGCCCGGGCGGTGATGGATTCCGGTATCGAGTTCGACATGATCTACGGTCCCGCCTACAAGGGCATCCCGCTGGCGGCGGCGCTGGCCATCGCCCTGGCCGACCACCACGGCCGCGACCTGCCCTACGCCTTCAACCGCAAGGAGGCCAAGGACCACGGCGAGGGCGGCATCATCGTCGGCGCGCCGCTCGCCGGGCGCGTGCTGATCATCGACGACGTGATCTCCGCCGGTACCTCGGTGCGCGAGTCCGTGGATATCATCAAGGCCAGCGGCGCCACCCCCGCCGGGGTGGTCATCGCCCTGGACCGGCAGGAGCGCGGCAAGGGCGAGACCTCCGCCATTCAGGAGGTGGAGCGTGACTACGGCCTCAAGGTGGCCAGCATCGTGCAGCTGGGCAACCTGGTGGAATATTTGAGCGAGTCGTCAGATATGGCAGGGCATTTGGCGGCGATACGCGCCTACAGAGAGCAATATGGCGTATGAGAGTGGTGGCGAGAGGGCTATAATCCGTGGCTCCATTTTCCGTTAACCCATTTTCACATTCTCAAGGATCGACCATGAACAGAAGCATTCTTTCCCCGGCCGTTCTCGCCGTCATGCTGATTTCTCCCGGCCTCGCCAGCGCCGCATGGAAGGGGGAGGCCGAACTCGGCTACGTGAAGACCGGCGGTAACACCGATACCTCCACCATCAATGCCAAGGCAATGGCCGAGCAGGAAGTCGACAAGTGGCGCAATACGCTCAAGGCCGAGGCGCTGAACAACTCCACCGATGGGGTGAAGACCGCCGAACGCTACTTTGCCAGCGGCCAGACCAACTACAAGTTTACCCAGCGCAGCTATTTGTTCGGCTTCCTCGGCTACGAGGATGACCGGTTCAGCGGCTACGATTACCGTGCCTCGGCCAGCGTCGGTTACGGCAACCGCGTGGTGGACAACAAGGCCGTGACCCTGGACCTCGAGATCGCCCCCGGCGGCAGGCAGAGCAAGTTCAGCATCGGCGGAGAGACGGAAAATGAGTTTACGGTGCTCGGCGGGCTCAAGCTGTTGTGGAATATCAGCGATACCACCAAGCTGACCGAGGACCTGTCCGTCGAGGTTGGCGACAAGGAAAAGGGCGGTACCGTGACGCGCTCCACCACCGCCCTCACCTCGCAGGTGGCGGGCAACCTGTTCACCAAGATCAGCTACATGATCCGCAATTCCTCGGTGGTGCCCGCCGGCAAGGAAAAGACCGACGACGAGTTTGCCGTTTCCCTGCTGTACAAGTTCGGGAAATAGCACGGGCAGCCGTCCTTCTTTCCCGCTGGGAAAGAGGCGAAGCAAGGACCGGCGATGCCGTTATGGCAGCGCCGGTTTTTTATTGCCGCCAGGCCGCAAGCAGGGGGGCGACGTGGAGGCAGGCCGCCGTCTCGTCCACCGTCGCCCGTGGCGCAAAGGGAACCCGGCCCAGCAAGGGCGCGGCGAGGCGCTCACCGAGGCTCTGCACATTCTCGTCGGCGCGCGGACTACTTGGCGTTATCTCATTGGCTACCCAGCCGGCCAGTTTCAGGCCGCGGGCGCGAACGGCCTGTGCCGTCAGCAGGGCATGATTGATGCAGCCGAGGCGGATGCCGACCACCATCACCACCGGGAATGCCAGTGCTGCGGCCAGGTCGGCCAGGGTCTGTTGCCCGTCGAGCGGTACCAGCCAGCCGCCGGCGCCCTCGACGACCACGTAGTCCGCCCGCGACTCGATTTGTGCGCAGGCCTCCAGCAGGGTATCCATTTGCAGTTCGAGGCCCGCTTCCCGGGCGGCGATGTGCGGTGCGATGGGCGGTTCCAGTGCATAGGGATTCAGCAGTTCATAGGGCAGCGCGATGGAAGACTGTGCCTGCAGGGCCAGGGCATCGTCGTTGCGGAGGCCCGCCGCGCTCCGTTCACAGCCGGCCGACACCGGCTTCATGGCCGCGACGCGCAGGCCGTGGTCCTGCAGCGCGGCCATCAGCGCCACGGCGATGCGAGTCTTGCCGACGCCGGTATCGGTGCCGGTGACGAACAGCCCGGCCATCAGGGAAACTGCAGCCTGATGTCATTGCCGGCGGCCAGTGGCCCCCAGGCGTGGCCATAGACCACTTCGTAGCTGGCCGGCAACATGCCATCGCGGCGCAGCGTCTCGTAGGCCGCGAGCATCTTTTTCAGCTCGCCCTTGCCCGTCAGTCCCTGCTTGCGGTGCATGGCGGCATTGTGTGCGCCGATGATCTTCAGTTCGCGCATCAGCTGCATGGCGTCGGGGTAGGTCAGGGTGAAGTTCTCCACGTCCATCACCGGGTCACAGAGACCGGCGCGCAGCAGGGCATCGCCGATGTCGTGCATGTCGAGGAAATCGTGCACGTGCGGCGCATCGTCCACCGCGCGCCAGCTCTGTCGCAGCTCCTTGAGGGTGTCCGGGCCGAGGGTGGAGAACATCAGCAGGCCGCCGGGCCGGAGCACGCGGCGGAACTCGGCAAAGGTGCGGTCCAGTTCGCTGCACCACTGCAGGGTGAAGTTGGAGAAGATCAGGTCGATGCTGGCATCGGCGATGGGCAGGCTTTCGGCATCGCCGCAGACGAAGCCCTGGCGGCTGAACCAGCCCTTGCGGCGGCGCGCCTGCGCCAGCATGCGCGGGGCAAGGTCCAGCGCCAGTACCCGCGACTTGCCATAGCGCCTGCTCAGGGCCTGGCTGAAGACGCCGGTGCCGGCACCCACGTCGAGGATGGTGGCTGGCTCGATGCGCACGTATTCCAGCCGCTGCATGATGCGTTCGCCCACCTCGCGCTGCAGCACCGCCACTTCGTCGTATCGTTCGGCGGCACGGTCGAAGGCGGTGCGCAGGCTGTGCTTGTGCAGGGTTGTCCGGGTGTCCACTACTTCAGGTTATCCAGAAATGCTTGCAGGGTTTCAAGGAAGGCGCCCGGGTGGGAAAGAAAGGGCGCGTGCCCGGCGCCGGCGATGACTTCGAGCCGCGCATCATGCAGCAGCGCCCGGGTGCGGCGGGCTGCGGCAAGGGGAAACAGGGTATCCCGCTCGCCACTGACGAGCAGTACCGGGCAGCGCAGCGCGGGCAGGCGCGCGCGCAGGTCCGCCCGCATGAGAATGTCCAGCCCGCCGGCCAGAGCCGCGGGGCGGGGTTCGCCGTGGCGGAACACGCGCTCGCGCAGCAGGCGCAGTTCGTCGCGCGCATGTTCGCTGCCGAGGGCCTGGATGGCGAGGAAACGATTGATGGTGCGCGCGTAATCGGTTTTCAGCTCGGTGGCAAAGCTTTCCAGTATCCCGGCCTGCATCGCTTCGGGCCAGTCGTCGCCGCATACGAAGCGTGGGCTGCTGGCCACCAGCACCAGTGCCTCGATGCGCCGTGGAAAGTCCAGTGCCAGCTGCTGGGCGATCAGGCCGCCCAGCGACCAGCCGATCAACACGCTGCGTGGCGGCAGGCTGTCGGCGATGTGCGCCGCCTGCGCGGGCAGGCAGTAGTCGTCCAGCGTTCCGCTGCGGCCGTGCCCCGGCAGATCCAGCGTGGTGACGCGTCCGCCCTCGGCCAACGGCGCGGCCACCGTGTCCCACACGTCGCCGTTCATGCCCCAGCCGTGCAGCAGCACCAGCTCCGTGCCGCTGCCGCTCGACTTGGCGAACAGGCCGCTGCTCATGCCGGCACGCCCGTTTCCTGCAGCGCCTCGAGCAGGCGGTCGATGTGTGCCTCGCTGTGCGCCGCCGAGAGGGTGACGCGCAGCCGCGCGCTGCCGGCCGGTACCGTCGGCGGGCGGATGGCGGTGACCAGGATGCCGCGTTCGAACAGGGCGGTGCTGAGACGCAGCGCGTCCGCCGCCCCGCCGACCAGGATGGGCTGGATGGGGGTCCGCGAAGGCATCAGTGACAGGCCCAGCTGTGCCGCGCCCTGGCGGAAGCGGCGCACCAGCGCGTGCAGCCGCGCGCGCCGCTCGTCACCCTCCCCGCCGCCCAGCAGGCGCAGGCTTTCACGGCCGGCCACGGCCAGGGCCGGTGGCAGGGCGGTGGTATAGACATAGGTGCGCGCCAGCTGGATCAGGGTCTCGATCAACGCCTCGCTGCCGGCGACGAAGGCCCCCGCGGTGCCGAAGGCCTTGCCCAGGGTGCCCATGAGGATGGGCGCGGCTCCGGCGTCGAGGCCAAGCTGGTCGAGGCTGCCGCGGCCCTGCCGGCCCAGCACGCCGAGGCCGTGGGCGTCGTCCACCATCAACCAGGCGCCGTGCTCGCTAGCCACCGCCGCCAGCTGGTCCAGCGGGGCGATGTCTCCGTCCATGCTGAACACGCCGTCGCTGGCCACCAGCCGCCGGCCCAGCCCGCTCTTCCGCAGCTGGGCCGCCAGCGAGCCGGCATCGGCGTGCAGGTAGCGGCGCAGGCGGGCGCCCGAGAGCCGCCCGGCGTCGATCAGCGAGGCGTGGTTGAGGCGGTCTTCGAGCACCGTGTCGGCCTTGCCCAGCAGTGCGCAGAGCACCCCGAGGTTGGCCATGTAGCCGGTGGAGAACAGCAGCGCGCGCTCGCGGCCGGTGAACGCGGCCAGTTCCTCCTCGAGGGCGTGATGGGCGCGCGAATGGCCGTTGATGAGGTGCGCGGCGCCGGCGCCGACGCCGTATTCCCCGGCGCCGCGCCGGAGGGCGTCGATCACCGCCGGGTGATTGGCCAGGCCCAGGTAGTCGTTGGAGCAGAAGCTCAGCACCTCGCGGCCGTCGACCACCTGCAGCGGAGTCTGCGGGCCGTCGACGATGCGCCGCGAGCGATAGAGATCCTGCGCCCGGCGTTCGGCCAGCGCGGCGGCGAGTTCGACCTTCATCGGGCGTGGGTGGTCAGGCTTCCGTGGCGGCGCGGCGGCGTTGGGTGTCGCCGCGGATGTCCAGCTTGAGATCGTCGAACATCTTCAGGTCGTCGTCGACGCTGCGGCCGTGGACGGTGAGGTAGTCGCCGATCATCACCGCCGAGGCGCCGGCCATGAAGATCATCGACTGCATGTCGCCGAGGAAGTGGCGCCCGCCGGCGATGCGGATCTCGGCGCGCGGCAACAGGTAACGGAAGGTGGCGATGCACTGCAGGATCTCGTGGGGCTGCATGGGCTCCACGTTGGCCATGGGAGTGCCCTCCGCCGGGTTGAGGAAATTCATGGGCACGGATTTGACGTCCAGCTCGCGCAGGGTCAGCGCCAGCTCGATGCGCTGGTCCAGGCTTTCGCCCATGCCAAGGATGCCGCCGGCGCAGACCTGCAGGCCCGCCTCGCGGGCGTGGCGGATGGTGTCGATGTTTTCCTGGTAGGTGTGGGTGGTGCAGACCTGGTCGAAGAAGCTCTCCGCCGTCTCCAGGTTGTGGTGATAGTTCTCCAGCCCCATGGCCTTCAGCTCCGCGGCGGTGTCGGGGGTCAGCACCCCGAGGCTGGCGCAACGGCCGATGTCCGACCGTTCGCCCATGGCGGCGAAGTATTCGCTCAGCTGTTTGCGTTCCCTGTCCGAGCGCACGCCCCAGCCCTTGGAGACCACGCCGAAGTCGCTCACGCCCCAGCTGCGTGCGCGCTGGGCCTGCGTCACCAGTTCCTCGCTGGAAATGTAGTCATAGACCGGCGCCGCCGTCTTGTAATGGGCGCTTTGCGAGCAGAAGGAGCAATTTTCGGAGCAGTTTCCCGAGCGTACGTTGGAGATCGCGCAGACCTCGATGTCATTGCCGCGATAGGTCTTGCGGATGCGGTCGGCCCCGGCCATCAGCCACGGCAGGTAGTCGTGATCCAGGCCCAGCAGCCAGCGGCCCTCTGCGGCGCTGATCTCTCCGCCGTCGAGGATGCGTTGGGTGAGGGCGTCGATGCGGCTGTAGGTTTCGTTGTCCATGCGGGACTCCTCTTTGGCTGGGGTGACGAAATGAGTGATACTCGGGGGCGTGCCGCATCATAGCGTGCACAGGATAGGTGTCAACCAGGGAGGGTTGCCATGGTCGACAAGCGGTCAAACATTGACCATTTCTTGTTGCTGGAGCCGGTCTGCGTGCTCTGCGGAGATGCCGGTGACGGCGGCCTGGATCTGTGCCGCGACTGTCTTCGCGACCTGCCTTGGCTTGACAGTGCCTGCCAACGCTGCGCCATCCCGCTGCCTGGCGGCGCCCACTTCTGCGGCGCCTGCCAGTCCTCGCCGCCGGCCTTCAGCCGCTGCCTCGCACCCTTTGCCTACGGCGCGCCCTTGGATCGTCTGCTGCAGGATCTCAAGTTCAGCGGCCGCCTGGCGCTGGCGCGCAGCCTGGGGCTGTTGATGGCCGGTTGGCTGGCGCAACGTGCCCTACCGCTGCCCGATCGCCTCATCCCCGTGCCCCTGCATTCGGCTCGCCTGCGTGAGCGTGGCTTCAACCAGTCGCTGGAACTGGCCCGCCCCATTGCCCGGCGGCTCGGTGTGCCGCTGGCGGCCCGGGCCAGCCGGCGCCGGCGCAACACCCCGCCGCAGGCGGAGCTTTCCGCCCGGCTGCGGCGTGGCAATCTCAAGGGGGCCTTCGAGGCAGTGGGGGCAATGCGGGGGCATGTGGCCATCATCGACGACGTAATGACCACCGGCAGTACGGCGCAGGAGCTGGCCAGGACCCTGCTCAAGGCGGGCGCGACCCGGGTGGATGTGTGGGTCTGCGCCCGCGCGGGGAGGGGTTGAAGCCGTGGATCAGAAGGTGATCTGGATGCCAAGCATGCCCGTGTTGTCGATGCTGCCGGAACCCTTGTCCTTGTTGAAGGAGGCATAGATACGCCGGTAGCCGACATAGGCGGTGGCGGTGGGCAGCACCTCGTAGCCGAGTCGTGCCTCCAGGTAGTAGGCGTTCTTGCTGTCCATGAAGGAAGTGATGGTGGGCGCGTAGTAGCCCTCGATGCCGGCGCGCATGCGCTTGAGCTTCTGCGGCTTGTAGTTCAGGCGGCCGCCGAGGGAGATTACCGCTCCCTTGGCGTCACGGTCGTTGTCCCACAGGACCATGACCCTGGGGCCGATGCCCACCTCCAGCCCGGGGGCCTTGCTGCCGGCCTGGTCCACCACCAGCAGGCCGACGTCACCGTAGCGGTTCTTGTCGCTGTTGTAGAGGAAGCCGAAGTTGAGTTCGGTGCGGCCGAAGGTGGAGCCGCCGACGAAGGCATTGTAACGGAAGGCGGCGCTCTTGTTGCCGAGGTTGATGTCCATGCCCTGCGCCGCGGCCAGGCTGGAAGCGGTGGTCAACAGGGCGGCCATGAGAATTTTGTGAAGTGACACGGAGAGACTCCTCTGGATGGATGCGAAAACGGCGGGCTTTCGTCCCAGCGCCGCAAGGCGGCCATGATGCCAGAAACGCGGGCAAAAAAAAGCCCGGTAAATCACCGGGCCTGATTCAGGGATTCGACGCCCTTACTTGATCTTGGCTTCCTTGTACATCACGTGCTTGCGGATGACGGGATCGAACTTCTTGATCTCCATCTTTTCCGGCATCGTGCGCTTGTTCTTGTCGGTGGTGTAGAAGTGGCCGGTACCGGCGCTGGATACGAGTCTGATCTTGTCACGCATGATTGAAGTCTCCTTAGACCTTTTCGCCGCGGGCGCGCATTTCGCTCAGTACCGCGTCGATGCCCTTCTTGTCGATGATGCGCATGCCGCTGGCGGATACACGCAGGCGGACATAGCGGTTCTCGCTCTCCACCCAGAAGCGGTGATGATGCAGATTCGGCAGGAAGCGGCGCCGAGTCTTGTTGTGGGCGTGGGAAACATTGTTGCCGGTGACGGGACGCTTACCGGTGACCTGACATACTTTAGCCATGACTTCAGTCTCTGAATATACGTTGTTTGTTGCGTGCGCCGGACCCTGTTAGGCGCGCGAGCCGCGCATTACAACAAAAAAACATTGCCGCGTCCAGCCCCTGCCGGCGAAATATCCCCTGCCAGCGCGCGCGCCGCGACGGCGGCTGAGCCAGGCCACGTCTTGACATGGGCGGGGATTTTCCAGAAGGTGTTGGTTCAATGTGCGTTATGCGGATCATGACTTCGAGGGGGGTAAAAATGCCAATCAAAACAATCCATCAGCTTGTGGTTGCGCTGTTGTTCGCGTTTCTTGCGCTGGGCGCGCAGGCAGATACGCCGGTCAAGGTGGGCGAGTACACGGTGCACTTCAGTGCCTTCAATACCGACACCTTGCAGCCGAACATGGCCAAGGCCTACAACATCACGCGAAGCAAGAACCGTGGCATGTTTACCATCTCGATCATGAAGGAGGCCCCCAGCCTGTCGCCCATGGGCAAGCCGGTACGCGCCAGGATCAAGGCCAGCGCCAGCAACCTGACCGGCCAGCTGCGCGATTTCAAGGTGCGCGAGATCGATGAGGGCGATGCCGTCTATTACATCAGCGTGTTTCACGTCGCGGCGGGCGAGACGCTCGACTTCGACATCAAGATCAGTCCCGACGATGGTGGCAAGCCCTTCTCGGTGAAATTCCGCCAGCAGTTCTATACGCGCTGAGCCGCAGCGGTCGGCACGAACGGGGACGGGCGTGATGCCCGTCCTTTTTTTTGTCCTGCGTTATTCCCCGGTCTTCAAAAGCCGAGGGAGAGGGTGACGCCGAAGTTGCTGGTCTCGCTGCGCGGCTCGTGGATGACCAGGTAACCGACGGTGACGTCCGGGCTGCGTCCCAGTTGCCAGTATTCGTAGAAGGGCGCGACTTCCAGCCGCCGGCCACTGGCAAGGCGCAGGCGCCAGGGAGCCACCAGGCGCAAGCCGGGCCGCGAGCCGAGGTCCAGGGTGACCTCGCCGCTGCCGTCCAGGTTCAGCGCCATGGTGGGGTTGAGGGGGTAGGTCAGCTGGGCATCGAGGCTGAAACGGTGCCCGCCGCCCTGCCACAGCAGCTGCTCGCCGCCCGCCAGGAGAAAGAGCCAGGTATAGCGTTCGAACAGCCCGGCAACGCCGCCCGAGGGCAGGATGTCCCGGTCCCACAGGCGAAAGCCGCCGCCCAGGTAGACCTTGCTCGCCGGAGTCAGCTGGCGCCCGAGGTGCAGACGGACGTCGACGAAGGTTTCGTCGGTGCGGGTGCGATGGGGGCGCCCATCCTGCAGCTGGCCATCGTAGTCGACGCGACCGCTCAGGTAGCTGCCCTCGATGCCGACCAGCAGTCCCCCCCGGTGCGCGAAACCGCTGAGGCGAATGCCCGGCACCGGCCCGTCCTCGCGGTCCAGCAGCACTCCCCGATCGGAAAATTCCTTGTATTGAAAGTCCATCAAGCTCAGCCCCAGCCAGGCCTGGTCGGCATTGGCAGCGTTGTCGGCAGCCACCGGCAGGGCAACGAGGGCCAGGCAGGCGGTGAGGACGGTGATCAGCTTCATGGCCAGCGATCCTGCGTGATGGATACACGAAAGGCGCGGAGACCGCGCCTTTCGTCGGGAGTATACCGCAATCCACGCGGCCCGCGGTGCAGGCTCAGGGCGTCGATTCGATGTCGGTCCAGGTGACGGTGGCCGAGTTATCGATGGTGCCATCGGCGCCGACGTCCAGGTCGAGCTGTACGCTGTTCGGATCCAGTGCCGTGACCGTCAGCCTGGAGTTGGCGCCGCTGATCTCGAGCACGCCAGAGGAGGGGCGCTCATCGCCGTTGACGGTCACCAGGGCGGTGGTTGTGCGAATCGTCACGAGGCCGTTGAGGCGCGTGCTGGCCAGGTCCATGGAGACCGTGACGGATTCGCTGCTCTGGCCCTTGACGCTGGTGATGGTGAAGTTGCTCAGGTGCACGCCCCGTCCGGTGGTGTAGAGATAGAAGTCGCTACCGCTGACGGTATCCTGCGCACCCACGCGGGTCAGGGTGAAGCCGCCATCGGCAAGGACCGTTTCGCCCATGCCGGAAGCCTGCAGATCATTGAAGCTCATGCTCAGGGTCACGTCGCCACAGCCCTGCACGGTCTCGCCGCAGCCCTGCTCCAGCGTGCCCGAATCCAGTGTTGCGGTCAGGCTGCCATTGAGGGTGGTGCCGTCCGTGTTGTCCTTGCAGCTGGAAAAGCTCATGGTGAAGGAATCGCCGGCTTGCAGGGTGGTCGCCGACGGGTCGGAGACATTGATGGTCATGGTGGCGGTGCCCGAATCGCAGGGCATGGTCAGCACCAAGGCGCTGGGCAGCGCCTGTTGTTGCCCGATGCCCTGGCTCGCCATGTTCAGGGCGCGGCCGCCGGCGAAGTCAAAGATGCTGAAAGCGGCGGCGCCGGGCTGCTCGACAACGGCACTGAGCGGAAGGCCGCCGGCGCCCATGGTGCCATCGACGCTGTCGGCGGTTTCAGAGACGACGGTATTCTGGTTGCTGTCGGTGATGGTCGTTTGTGCGCTGGGGATGGCAACCTTTTCGATGGTCGAGGTAGTGCCTGTCCCGTCCAGGTTCGCGCCGCAACCGGCGAGGGTCAGCGCCATGCCCCCCAGGGCCCCAAGCAAACCGACCTTCAGGTAAGTGCTCTTCATGCTGTACATCCTTTTTCCAAAGTGTGCGTGATTCGCCGGGGCGGAAGCGTCCCGGTGCCAGGTACTAAACGGCTTTGCCCATGAAACCGTTCCCGCCGGCGTCACACCGGGATCCGGCATGCCAGGGCGGGTCATGGGTATGTAACGGCGTAAGCGGGAAATGCTTCAGAGATTTGTGGGGAAAACGATGAAAAAGCCGCATTCGGCGGACCCCGGGCGCTCATGCCGCAGGGCCGGGAGGGTTCCTGGCATGCCAGCGCAATGGCGTGCCGGGGCGTGGGGGGTGATCCGAGGCTGCTTGGGCGCAGAAATGCAAAAGGCCGCATGCGCGGCCTTTTGTCACCGGTTGGCTCGAAGGCTCAGGCGGCCAGCGCGCCCTTCATCTTCTTCATGGCGTTCTTCTCCAATTGACGGATGCGCTCGGCGGAGACGCCGTACTTGTCGGCCAGTTCATGCAGGGTGGCCTTCTTCTCCGACAGCCAGCGGCTCTGCACGATGTCGCGGCTGCGCTCGTCGAGGCCGTCGAGCACCAGGCTCAGGCGCTGGTGGTTGTGTTCTTCCCAATCCTCGGCCTCCAGCACCCTGGAGGGCTCCATGCTGGTGTCGCGCAGGTAGCCGGCCGGCGAGGGGCGAAAATCGCTGTCGTCGTCGGCATCGCCGTAGCCGTCGAAGGAGGTGTCCTGCGCGCTCATGCGCTTCTCCATCTCCAGCACCGTGGCGGGGGGTACGTCCAGCTCGCGGGCCACGGTCTCGACCTCGTCGCGGGTGAACCAGCCCAGGCGCTTCTTGTTCTTGCGCAGGTTGAAGAACAGCTTGCGCTGGGCCTTGGTGGTGGCCAGCTTGACGATGCGCCAGTTGCGCAGAATGTATTCGTGGATTTCGGCACGGATCCAGTGCACGGCAAAGGACACCAGGCGCACGTTGACGCTGGGATCGAAGCGCTTCACCGCCTTCATCAGGCCGATGTTGCCTTCCTGGATCAGGTCTGCCTGGGGCAGGCCGTAACCGCTGTAACCGCGTGCCACGTGGATGACGAAACGCAGGTGCGACAGGACCAGCTGGCGGGCCGCATTGAGGTCGCCCTGCTCGCGCAGGCGGGTGGCGAGTTCGCGTTCCTCCTCGGCACCCAGCATGGGAATCTGGCTGGCAGCCTGCACGTATGCCTCCAGGCTTCCGCTGGGGACAGCAAGATCAACAGTGAGACTCTTGTTCATGGTGAAACCTCCCTCATCGATGTTTGACCCCAACTTCCTCATGCACGGAGAGCTATGTGCACACGAGAGTTTAGCAGTCAAACGGTGAGAGTGCCAAAGGAAATCAAAGTTCCCTAATATTGAATTTTTCTATCGCCCATAAACGCCCGGGCGCGTCACCGAGCTGGGGAAAATAATCACGTGGGTTCAATGGCTTGCAGATGTCGGCCGACGGCCAGCCAGGAGCCGGCGAGACCGAGGACTATCCCTGAGAGGAGCAGGGAAAGACTGGTATCCAGGCCCAGGCCGGCGAGGCGGAACTGGCTGTCGTAGAGGAAGGAGAGCTGGCTCACGGGCCCGCTGAGCAGGCCGAGGAAGCCGGCCACCAGCAGCCAGGCGATGAGCGCACCCATCAGCCCGTACCAGAAGCCGGTGTAGAGAAAGGGGCGGCGGATGAAGGCGTTGGTGGCGCCGATCAGCTTGGTGATGACGATCTCCTCGCGGCGGGCGAAGATGGTCAGGCGGATGGTGTTGCCCACCACCAGCAGGATGGCCATGGCCAGCAGCACGCCGAGCAGCAGGGTGCCGCGCTTGCCCACCTCGATGATGCCGTTGAGGCGTCGCACCCACTCCATGTCCAGCTGCGCCTGGTCCACGGCGTCCAGCCGGCGCAGGCGCTCCAGCAGTTGCTCCATGGCCGCCGGCTCGGCCTGCGCCGGGGTCGGGCGCAGCACCAGCACCGCCGGCAGGGGGTTCTCCGCCAGCGAGTCCAGGGCGTCGCCGAAGCCCGACAGCTCGCGGAACTCGGCCAGTGCCTGCTCGCGGGAGATGTAGCGCACCTCGGCCACGCCGTCCCAGCCGCGCAGCCTGTCGGCCAGGCCCTGGATGCGCTTCTCCGGCACGCCCAGCCTGATGAACAGCGACACCTGCGCCGAGTCCTCCCAGCCCGAGGAGAGCTGTTGCACGTTGCTCAGCAACACGTGCAGGCCGGCGGGCAGGGCCAGGGCGATGCCGATCACCGCCGCCGTCATCAGGGTGGAGAAGGGCGTGCGCCAGAGCTGGCCCAGGGACGACACCAGCACCCACAGGTGGTGGGTGAGGTAGGCGTTGACGCGCCCGCGCGGCTTCTGTGCCTTGGCGCGCGCCTCCGCTTCGGGGGGGCGGGCCGCCGTGCGCGGCTTGCGGGCATTGCGTGAGCTGCGATTCATGCCGTGGCCGCCAGCTCCGTGGTGCGGCCGTCGCGCACCAGGCGGCCGCCGCTGAGGGTCAGCAGGCGGTGGTCCAGGCGCGAGATGAGGTCGTGGTCGTGGGTGGCGATGAGCACCGTCACGCCGACGCGGTTGAATTCCTCGAACAGGCCCATGATCTCCCGCGACAGCGCCGGGTCGAGGTTGCCGGTGGGCTCGTCGGCCAGCAGC
>Ga0256830_1001956_pt1 | contig 14065 bp, 12 predicted proteins | sample 128326metaG_FD_190537 | JGI IMG/M metagenome (GOLD analysis project Ga0256830, IMG submission 190537) | Hydrothermal vent microbial communities from Lau Basin, Pacific Ocean - 128-326 | ecosystem: Environmental > Aquatic > Marine > Hydrothermal vents | place: Pacific Ocean: Lau Basin | collected... | reverse complement strand
ACTTTCCCATCGCTGACCGCCAATGGTAAGATTTCCCTCTATCTTACCGCGGGGACACCCTGCCCGCCACTATTTTATACAAGCGACAGCGAAGAATCTTGCTTGCGATGGGGGGAGATTCTTCGGGCACTGCGTGCCCTCAGAATGACAGGGGCCGTGCGGATTCTGACAGAACACTCGAAAACATACTAGTGGAGCTTACGCAGGTGTTCGTAATGACACAAAGATTTCATCAACTGCGTCAGTCCGGCCCCTTATTCCTCCCGTAATTCCGGGATGTCCTGGGGATAGAGGGCGATGCGGCGCATTTTTTCGATGATGCGTGCACGCTGTTCCGCGTTGGTGGCCGCGGCCAGTTTCTGGCGCAGTTTGCGGATTTTGCGCCGGCGGCGCTGCACACGGCGGATTTTGCGGTCTTTTTCTCTGCGACTCATTTTTTGAAACCTCCTGTTGATGATGGGTGTTTTTGTGTGAGGCGTAAGACGTAAGGCGTGTCTACCCCGTTTACCCCGCTGCCCAGCCTACCCGCCCCCACCCCCTGCACTGACCACTGAACACTGAACACTGAACACCCCCTACTTCCTCTTCTTTTTGCGCGCCTGCGGCCCGCCGCGGTAGGGCGGGACGGTGATGGCGAGAATGGTGCATACTCTGGGGTCGAGCATCCGGCTGGCGAGGCGGGGTTCGCTGCGTTGCAGCTCTTCCAGGGTGTCGGCCATGGTGATGATGGTGGGTAATTCCGCGATGTAGCGGTGGTTGAACAACTGGTAGAGTTTTTCGCGCACCCAGGGGGTCATGGATTGGGTGCCCAGGTCATCGAGAATGAGCAGGGGGGTGGTGCGCACTTCGTCGAACAGGCGGTCGTAGCGTACGTTGCTATCGGGCGCGAAGGTGGCGCGCAGGTGGTCGAGCAGGTCGGGCACCATGACGAACAGGGGGGGGATGCCCAGCCCGGCGCGGTAGTTGGCGATGGCCGCGGCCAGGTGGGTCTTACCCGTACCAAAGGTGCCGAGCAGCACCAGCCATCCAGAGGGGTTTTCCGCGTAGGCCTGGGCCATGCGGAAGGCTTTTTCCAGGCTGCGCCTGTCGGCGGCGGGCAGTTTTTCGTTTTTGCGCAGGTTGAAGTTGCCGAACGTCAGGTGGCTGAGATGTTTGAGAGCCGAGAGTTCGTGATGGCCGGTGTCGTCGTAGGGGCGGCGGTAGTCCGGGGCCATGATCGGGACGCGGGTGACCAGGTCGGGGTCCTGCAGCCGGGAGCGGATGCGGGCTTCGATCTGGTCGAGGGCCAGGTTGGTGGTGACGACCAGCGGCAGGCGGTTGATGTAGCGGAAGTTGATGATCTGGAACAGTTTTTCCTGTGCCCAACTGGTGGCGTTTTGGGTGCCGAAGTCATCCAGGATCAGCAGCGGCGCGCGGCGGATTTGCTCGAAACGCTGCTCGAAGGTGGCGTGGGGGTCGTTGTACGCGAAGCGCAGGGTGTCGAGCAAATCGGGAACGGTGATGAAGAGGGCCGGAACGCCCATCTGGACCGCGTAGTTGGCGATGGCCGCGGCCAGGTGGGTTTTGCCGCAACCGTATTTTCCCTGCAAGAGCAACCAGCCTTGCTGGTTTTGGGCGAACTGGCGTGCCTGGTTATAGGCTCTTTCGATGGAGTCGGCTTGAAACGGCCCGAGGCCGATCTGGCCGCGGGGTTTGAAGGTCTCGAAGGTCAGGTTGGCGAGTTCTTCGAGGTTGCTGAGGGCGTAGAGTCGCTCGCGCACCTGTTGCTGAACGTCGGCCTGGCGGCAGACGCAGGGTTGCAGTTTGCCGAAATCGGGGTGGCCGACCGGCACGTCGGCGCGCAAATAGCCTGCGCCGTGGCAGTGGGGGCAGTCGGGGTCTCCGATCATGTCGGGTTGGGGCGGGGGCGGCATCGGCTCAGTGCTCGATGTAGTCGGAGAATTTTCCCTGGATGTATTTGCGGTAGTCTGTGCCAGCAGCTGATCGATCTTTTTGGTCATCGCGTCCTTGTTGTTGCCAGGATTCGAGGATGGCTTCGATGTAGCGCCACTTTCGCACATTGTTGGCGACCGCGATCTGGAAGGCCTCTTCGATCCATTCGGCGGGGTAGGTGGCTTCCGCGTCGCGCAGGGTGTCGGCAATCAGGGGGGTGAGGGGGCCGAGGTTGGCTTCGTAGAGCTGGAAGATGTTGGGGCGTTCGTGCGCCAGTTCCACGGGCAGGTTGGGCAGGTCTTCGGGCTGCCATTTGCCTTCGGCCAGGCCCTGCACCGCGGCGCGCCCTCTGGGGGTGTTGAGGAAGTACAGGGTTCCGTTACCCCTGCCGGGTTGGGTGGGGTGTGCGGCGAGGAGGGTGCCGCGCAGCAGGGCGCGTTCGAGGGCCTCGTCCAGGGCGTTGTTTTGTTCGGTTGTGGTCGCTCCCAGGCCTTGCATGAATATCGCATCTTGCGCGATGTCCTCCCGGCGCAGGAAACGGAAAGTGCCTTCCATGCGGTGGATACGCCAGAAGAGGTACAGGGTGAGTTTGAGTTCGGCCAGATGGTCGATTTGCGGCAACAGTTCGCTGAAGAAGGTGGCCGGGATGGGCGTGTGGCGGACTTTGCCGGAAGGGAAGCCTGGGAAGGGAGGCATGGAGTTCGAGTGGGGGGGTGGGTAATTGGGTAATTGAGTAATTGGGTATTGCATCCTGAGCGGAAGGCGAGCGGAGTGAGCCTGAAGTCGAAGGATGGGTATTGGGTAATTGGACTTTTGCCTGATTGCAAATGCCCGCTTCTCGATCTCCTACCCCATCTGTGCCAGATCGACCTGGCGGGTGGCGGCGTTCTCGAATTTGGCGAGCGAGGGGCGGAAGATGAGTTCGACGCTGCCGGTGGGGCCGTTGCGGTGTTTGGCGACGATGATTTCGGCCACGTTTTGTTTGACGGTATCTTTTTCGTATTGGTCGGGGCGGTAGATGAACATGACGATGTCCGAGTCCTGTTCGAGCGATCCGGATTCGCGCAAATCCGAGAGGACGGGGCGTTTGTCGGCGCGCTGTTCCACCGCGCGGGAGAGCTGCGCGGCGGCCAGTACGGGCACGTTGAGTTCCTTCGCCAGGATTTTCAAGTGGCGGGAGATGTAGGAGACTTCCTGGACGCGGTTTTCGTTGCGCATCCCGCTGCTCATCAGTTGGATGTAGTCCACGATGATCAGGTCGAGGTTGAATTCCATGTGCAGGCGGCGGCATTTGGTGCGCAGCTGGAGGGGGGTGATGGCCGGGGTGTCGTCCAGATAGATGTGGGTGTCGCTGAGCACTTCGATAGCGTGAGCGAAGAGCGGCCACTCGTCTTCGTTGAGTTTGCCAGTACGCAGCCGTTGGGAGTCGATGCCGGTTTCCTGGGAGATCAGCCGCTGGACGAGCTGTTCGTTGGACATTTCGAGCGAGAAGATGGCGACATGCTTTTTGTACAGCGCGGCGTTGCGCGCGATGGACATGAGCAGCGCGGTCTTACCCTGGCCCGGGCGCCCGGCGATGATCAGCAAGTCGGAGGGCTGTAGACCGCTCAGCAGGCGGTCGAGGTCGATGAAGCCGGTGGGTACGCCCAGGATGTCTTCGTCGCGGTTGGCAAGTTGGTCGATGCGGTCGTAGTATTCGCTCAGCACGTGCTGGATGGGTTGCAACGCGGTGTTCAGGCGGCGTTCGCTGACTCCGAAGATGGCCTTTTCGGCCTCGTTCATGGCGGTTTCGACGGCCAGGTCTTCCTGATAGGCGATTTTAGCGATGTCGTTGGCTGCGGCGATCATGCGGCGGCGGATGGCGGTCTCTTCGACGATGCGGCCGTAGGCCTCGGCGTGCAGGGAGGTGGGGACGTTGTTGATCAGCGCGGTCAGGTACGCGGGGCCACCGATTTCAGCCAGTTGCCCCATCTGATCCAGTTCTTCAGAGACGGTCAGGAAGTCGATGGGCATCCGCCGTTCGTGCAGGCGCACGAAGGCCTCCCAAATCCATTTGTGGCGGTGGATGTAGAAGTCGTCGGCCTGTAGGAACTGGGCTACTTCGTAGTAGATTTCGGGGTTGATCATCACCGCGCCCAAAACGGCCTCCTCGGCCTCACGGCTTTGGGGGACGATTTGGGGCGGGGCGGTGTTGTCAGTTTCCGGGGGATAATCGCTCATATCACTTTTGGCATCGAATGGCACAAGAACACGAATTCAGCACAATAATCTTAATCGAAAAACCGGGGCTGCGGGTCGAAAAGCCCGGCCTTCCCCGGTCATCGTGGCAGCCAATCTCCTGCTATTCTTCTTCATCGTCTTCTTCGATTTCCAGTTTGTCCAAAAAATCTTCGAAGACAGATAACCTTTCCTCGATAACTTCGTCTTCCACTTCGTCTTCGGCGAGTTCCGGGGCCGTTTTCATACTTTCTTCCAGATTTTCTTCGGGGATGATTCCGGCAGCATCCATCACGCTTTTGGAAACCAAAATAGGAATGTGGGCGCGAACCGCAAGCGCTAACGCGTCCGAGGGCCGGGAATCCACATCAAGGGTCATGCCGTCCACCTCGGCAACGATGTTTCCGTAGTATACCTCATCGCGCAAGGCGGTCACCTCCACGCGAATCAGACGGGCGTTGAGGGCGCGAAACACGTTGTTGAGCAAGTCATGGGTCAGAGGTCGGGCAACCTCTACTTCTTGCAAAGCGATGGTAATGGCCTCGGCCTCGTATGGGCCGATCCAGATTGGCAAGTAACGCTCAGCGCCCCGTTCTCGCAAAATCACTATTCTTTGTTGTGACATCAGACTGACTCTGATACTATCGATCACAACTTCAACCATTTGGTCGGGCATATTTGCCTCCGGGTTGTCTCACTTGTCTTATTGGTCTTACTTGTCTTACTTGTCTTACTTGTCTTGTCTTGTCTTGTCTTGTCTTATTGGTCTTGGTTGTCTACCCAGCCACACACATCTCTCGTGCTTTCATAAAATTGCGGGACAATCAATTCTATCACGGGGAGGGATGTGTTGCAACTAGGTGTCAAGAATTTTACAGAGGGAATTAAGGCATGTTCAACTCGTTAGAAAACGTGTATAATCCTGCGTTGCAGAAATGTTAAAACAAAAATGTTAAAATTTTAAGCTAGTGGGGAACGGGGTTTGATCGAGTTTTCGAGGATGTTTTGAATGCACGCAAAAATTCTTTGGATCGAAGGCCGGCGAACAGCTACACCCGCTTTTATTCCCGCGCTGCGAAAAAAAGGATACCATGTCGAAACCGTTATGACCGGTAAAGCCGCGGTGGAGGCACTGCCTGTAGTGGGGCCGGATATTGTGGTCATCAACGCGGCTTCGTTACGGTCCAGCGGTAAACGGATATGCCAGACGATGCGAGACGCGGTGGATGGCACCCCCATCCTGTTGATCGCTAATCCCGAGCATCCTGTATCCGGCGACGTGGATGTCAATGTCATTCTGAAGCTGCCTTTTACCATTCGTAAACTGGTCAACCGTATCGAACCGCTTTTGCCGCGCGAAAGCTCCAAAGTGCTCACCGCGGGCGCCATCTCGCTCGACCTGGAGCGAAACCTGGTGCGCTGCAATGGTGTGGAAACGCGTTTGACCCCCCGGCTTACCGAACTGCTCAAAATGTTGCTCGAGAAGCCTGGGGAGGTGCTGGAACGCGAAAAACTGTTCAAACGGGTGTGGAAAACCGATTACATGGGCGATACCCGCACCCTGGACGTCCACATCAGTTGGTTACGCAAGGCAATCGAGAAGGACCCGCGCAATCCCGAATGTTTGAAGACCATCCGGGGAGTGGGATACCGGCTGGATGTCGATGTGGAAGAATGAAGACGGGCGAACCAGAAACGGTTCGCCCGTTGGTCTTTTGGGGAGAGCTATTTCCCGAATTTTTCGGCCAGCAATTCCGAGAGCGTGGGCTGGCCGATTTCCTGCAGCTCGTAGCGCACCCGCTGGCTGGGCTTGTTGAGGTCGAGCAGCCGCCCCAGGTCGATGGGGGTACCGATGATGACCAGGTCGGCATCCGAAGCGTTGATGGTGGCCTGTAGTTCCAGCATTTGTTTCTGGCCGTAGCCCATGGCGGGCAGCACCTGCCCGGTGGTCGGGTACTTGCGGTAGGTCTCGGCGATGGAGCCGACCGCGAAGGGGCGCGGGTCGATGATCTCGGCGGCCCCGAAGCGGCGGGCGGCCACCCACCCCGCGCCGTAGGCCATCTCCCCGTGGGTCAGCGTAGGCCCGTCCTCGACTACCAGCACCCGCGTGCCGCGGATCGCGGCCGGGTCCTCCACAAAGATCGGGGAGGCCGCTTCCACCACAATCGCAGCGGGGTTGAGGGTGCGCAGGTTTTCGCGCACGGTGATCACGTCGTCGGGGCTGGCGGTATCCACTTTGTTGATCACGAACACGTCTGCCAGGCGGGCGTTGGCCTGGCCCGGGTAGTACGTCAGCTCGTGGCCGGGCCGGTGGGGGTCGGCGACCACGATGTGGAAGTCGGAGGCGTAGAAGGGCAGGTCGTTGTTGCCGCCGTCCCACAACACCACGTCCACTTCCGCTTCGGCCTGGCGCAGGATGCGTTCGTAGTCCACCCCTGCGTACACGATCACGCCGTTGTCCAGGTGGGGTTCGTACTCCTCGCGCTCTTCGATGGTGCAGTTGTGCCGCGCCAGATCGTCGTAGTCCGCAAAACGCTGCACGGCCTGCTTTGCCAGATCGCCATAGGGCATGGGGTGGCGGATGGCCGCCACGCGGAAGCCCATCTCACGCAGGATTTTGGCGACACGGCGGGAGGTCTGGCTTTTGCCGGCGCCGGTGCGCACCGCGCCGATGGACACCACCGGTTTGGTGGAGCGAATCTGGGTGTGGCGCAACCCCAGCAGGCGGTAGTCCGCGCCCGCGGCCAGCACGAGGGAGGCCTTGTCCATCACGTAGTTGTGGCTGACGTCGCTATACGCGAAAACGACCTGATCGATGTTCTCTTTTTGGATCAATGCGACCAGATCGTCTTCGGCGTAAATGGGGATGCCCTCGGGGTATAGCTCGCCCGCCAGCTCGGGGGGATAGCGGCGGCCTTCGATGTTGGGGATTTGCGTGGCGGTGAAGGCCACCACTTTGTAGTCCGGGTTGTCACGGTAGAAGACATTGAAGTTGTGGAAGTCGCGGCCCGCGGCTCCCATGATCACGGTGCGAATGGGTTTCATGGATGAACTCCTTGTGGTTTGTATCGAACGGCGTTGTCTGCATCGAATGACGCGAATGCGCGCCTTTACGCCTACATCCGCTCTGGCGCGGGGATGCCCAGGATGTTCAGCAGGTTGGCGATGGCCTGCCGCGCGGCCACCACCAGGCGGATGCGGAAGTTGCGCACTTGCGGCTCCGCGGTCAGCACCGGGCAATGGTGGTAGAAATCGCTGAAGGCGCGCGCCAGGTTGTACGCCAGGTTGGCGACCGGCAGGGTTTTGTATTCCGCGGCGGCCTTTTGAATTTCGTCTGGCAGCCGGGAAATGGTCTCGATCAACTCGATCTCGGCGGGGTGCAGCTCGTGTTGCGGGGTGATGGGGCCGGGGATGGGTTGTTCGAGTTTGCGCAGGATGCTGTTGGCGCGCACGTGTGCGTATTGGATGTAGGGCGCGGCCTGGCCGTTGAAGTCCAGCGCGGTTTGCCAGTCGAAGGTGGCGATCTTGGTGTTATCGCGCGCCAGCAGGGGGTATTTGATGGCGCCCAGCGCCACCGCGCGGGCGACCGCGTCCTTTTCCTCCGCGCGCAGGGCCGGGTTCTTCTCCTCCACGATCTCCCGCGCCCGGCGGACGGCCTCGCGGATGAAATCCTCCAGCCGCACGATGGTGCCCTCGCGAGATTTCATGGTGATGTTGCCGGGCAGGTTGACGATCTCGTAGGGCAGGTGGTACAGCCGGTCGGCCCAGGGGTAGCCCATCAGTTCCAGGGTTTTGAACACCTGTTGCAGGTGCAAAGACTGGCGCACGTCGATCACGTAGATCGATTTCGCCAGGTCGAAGTCTTGGAATTTGCGCACCGCCAGGGCCAGGTCCCAGGTGGAATACAGCGAAGTGCTGTCCGAGCGCAGCACCACCATAACGCGGTACTTTTCCTCCTTCAGCCCCAACAGATCGTCCAACCGCACGATGACCGGGCCCTCAGGGCGCTCGTCGATGGCCAGCCCGCGGGCGATCAGCTCCTCCACGATCTGTTTGCCCGCTTCTTCCACCTCGCTCTGAAAATAGTAAATGTCGAACCGGATGCCCAGCGTGCGATAGGCCTGCTCGAATCCATCCAGGGACCACGCACGCGTCTTCTCCCACAGGGACATGATTTCGGGGTCGCGCGCCTCCCAGCGGCGGAACAGGGCGCGCATCTCGCTTTCCAGCTCGGGGTTTTCTTCGAGTAGTTGGTTGGCCTCGGTGTAGATGTCGCCCATCCATTGGATTTTGTCCTCCCCCGGCTCTTCTCCGGCGTGATTTTCGAGGTAGTTCCACATCCATTTGATCACGTGCAGGCCGGTGTCGCCGGGATAGTTGGCGCGCACCACCTGGTACCCCGCGGCCTCCAGCAGGTTGCAGATGGCCGCGCCGAAGATCATGTTGCGCAGGTGCCCGACGTGCAGCGGTTTGTGCGTGTTGGGCTGCGAGTATTCCACCATGACCTGTTCGCCCTTCGCCGCGCCGTGGCCGAACGTTTCCCCCTGCTCGAGCACGGTGTCCACGACCCGCCGGCTGAACTGGTGGGCCGAGAAATACAGGTTCAGATACCCGCGCACGGCCTCCACGCGGCTGAAGCCGGGCGGCGTGCCAATGCGGGCCGCCACGCCCGCGGCGATCTCCTGCGCCCGCTGGGGGACGTTCACCCGTTTGCCGGCGCGGGCTTCCTGGGCCGCGGTTTTGAAGAATGTGGTCGAAATGCCCCACTCCCCAGAGAAGGGGATCGGCAGCCACGAAATCTCATCCGGCAGCGGGATGTCGTTTTCGCTGAGGTAGGCGATGATCTGCTCTTCGACGGCTTGTTTTTCTTGATCGAACATCACGAGTACGCACAAAAAGCGGGAGCACAGCGGCTCCCGCGGGGGTGTGGACAAAGGACAAACGTTTTGAAATTACGCGTTTTGTTTTTCAAGCGCGGCCAGTTGTTTCATCAGCCGGCTCTTGCGCCGTGCCGCGTTGTTCTTGTGCAGAATGCCTTTTTCCGCGGCCTTGTCCAACGCGCTGACCGCCTCGGTGATGGCGGCGCGCGCCGCCTCCAAATCCTGGCTGGCGAGAGCCATACGGGCTTTTTTGACGAATTTACGGGCGCGCCCGCGAAAGTAGCGGTTGCGCAACCGGCGCTTTTGATTCTGGCGTATGCGTTTGAGTGCGGATTTTGTGTTAGCCAATGCTGCTCTCCAAATCAAGGTTGATTCCTGTTCTCATTCGGCTGGTGATTGTACATGAGAGGCGGAATTTTGTCCAGACTTTCGCAAGTGTGACCAGGGCTTTTCAATGTTTCGATGAAACGCCCTGCTTACCCTCCACGCTGCCTCCTTCCCCGCTCATGACAATTGTCCCGAAAAAACAGGGACATTTGTCCCTATTTTATTTTGAGAAGGGCTGGGATAATTTAACCGTCGTTAGTACGACCAGGTCATGCTCAGCCCACGCATGACTTGCCATAGCTCCCTCCCGGCGTCCTTCCCTGATCTCACAACACGGTCAGGGAAGGATGTGTTTAAGCACAAGGCGTAAGGTCAATTACAATATCCACGACGAAAATCCGCATTTGTACCCGGCTGGTGATCGCTTTTTTGGTTACTGTGCTGGTGCCCCTGATCGGCACTGGATTATACGGCAACTGGACGACCAGCCGCGCGTTGCAGGCCAAATCGCTGGACAACACCCGCGCCGATCTGCAATGGCGCGCCGGGCAGATCGAAGGCTATCTGCAACGGGCGCAACTTACTGGCTGAGCAGTTACGAATTGGGAGCCGAAATCGAAAATCAAGACGCTTTACGTTGGAATGCACGTTATGGCCGGGATGGGCAGGGCTGGCTGGCAAAACCACCCGCGCAGCTGCTGATGGACCACCTTTGGTTGCTGCCAAAATCCGGCTGTGCCCTGGATGCTGCCGCGGGAGTGGGCACGAACGGGTTGTTTCTTGCCCGGCGCGGGCTGAATGTGCTGGCGTTGGACGTGTCCCTGGTCGGGTTGCGCCTGGCTATGGAACGCGCCCGCCAGAACGGGGGCAATTTCGCCGCAGTGGTGTACGACCTGTCACGGCTGTGGCTGCCGGAAAACCATTTTGATCTGGTGCTCAACTTTCGCTTTTTGATCCGCTCCACATTCACGCAATACCGCAGGGGGTTGAAGCCGGGTGGTGTGTTGGTCTTCGAGTCGTTTGTTTCGTCCCCCCATGCAGATCATCCCTCGCCGTACCATCTGAAGCCCGGTGAACTGCTGGACGCTTTTGGCGATTTCGAGATTCTGTTTCACCGCGTTGTTCCCGGCAAACGCAAGTATGCCGACCGCCCGCGGTGGATCGAGCAATTGATCGCCCGTAAACCGAAGAAGACGGCTTGAAGGGAGGGCACTTGTCATCCCGCGCTGGGGACATTTGTACCTGGAAATCCCTGCCGGATGGCCTTAAACTGACAGTACTTACGCAGTTGGGACCTCACAGGTCTACTACCACACGATGCAGGAAGATTTTTGCATCCGGGCGTCTCCATGCGCTTCGAGACCTGTGAGGTCTGGGTGCGACTTTTCAAGTGCGTAAGTCCTAACCCTGAGCGGAAAAACGCCGCTTCGCAATCACGTGCCTGAATAGGCCTGTAGGTTAGCTCTTCGAATATCTTCGAAACCGGCCACTTGATGTCATTCTGAGGGAGCGTAGCGACCGAAGAATCTCCCTCACCACCGCCGAGATTCTTCGCTGTCGCTCAGAATGACGCAAGCAACAGCCGGTCGCTCAGAAGGCATGAACTGTGTAAGACCTGTAATAGGGACCACCAAAGCCAACAAAGCCGAAAGTCAGCGATTTTTGCAGTTGTATGCGTGGGAGCAAGTAAATGGTAAAGAAAACACGGTGGATAGCGTATTTCTCTGTCCTTCTGCTGGGCGGGATGGCGCTCTCAGGGTGTGTGTCGCCTCTTCCAGCGTATGGCGCGCCATACATCAACCTGGATAATCGTGCCCCCCTGCCCCAGGCAAAAAGCGGTGAGATCAAGCCGTTGAAAGTAGCCATTGCCGCGGTCATTTCCCCGCAAGGCCTGGCTGAGAGCTATGCACCGTTACTCGAATATCTGGAAAGTGCCCTGGGACGCCCGGTGGAAGTGGTGCAGCGACGCACGTACAGCGAAATCAACGATCTGTTGGTTGCGGGGGAGGTGGACGTGGCGTTTGTGTGTACCAGTTCGTATCTGGCCGGGCGGCAGTTTGGGTTGCAGTTACTGGCCGCGCCGCAAGTAGACGGCAAAGTTACCTACCGGGCGAAGGTGATTGTGTCTGCCGGCAGCCTGGTGCAGTCTATGGAAGATTTACGCGGCAAAGTATTTGCCTTCACCGATCCGATTTCTTTCACCGGGCGCGTGTATCCCACATATCTTTTGCAGCAAATGGGCGAGCGACCGGAAACCTTCTTTGCCCGCACGTTCTTCACCTACAGCCACGACGACGCCATTTATGCGGTGGCGCACGGTGTGGCAGATGGGGCTTCGGTGGATGCGCTGGTACTCGATTTTGCGCTCAAGCGCGATCCAGAACTGGCCTCCCGGATTCGAGTGATTCACACCTCCGAGCCGTTCGGGATGCCGCCGGTCGTGGTAGGCCCGCACATCAGCCCGCATCTTAAGGTGGAATTACAGGAAATCATGCTTTCGATGCACCTCGATCCCGCCGGGCAGCGCGCCCTGGACGTGCTGGACTACGACCGTTTCGTGATGGTGCAGGATCAGGATTACCGCACCGCTGAAGTGGTGGCGAGCGCAGTGGAAAGCATTTTGGATGTGAAGCAATGAAGACCTCCCGGTGGCGCGACTGGGCACAATGGTTTTGGGCCTTTGCGGGCAGCGTCAGCATCCGCACGAAAATCTTCGGGATCGTATTGGGCAGTACGTTGCTGCTCAGCGTAGCGTTTACGCTGCAATTCCGCGCCGTGCAAATCCGATTGCTGGAGCAAAAAGCGCGAGAACAGGGGGTCTCGGTGGCCCGCGATGTGGCTGCCCGCGCCACAGACCTGATCTTGATCAACGACCTATACGCTCTGCACCAGCTTTTGTTGGAGACCCAGTCCAACTATCAGGATATTCGCTACATTTTCGTCATCGATCCCCAGGGAGAGGTGCTGGCACACACCTTTGGCGATGAATTTCCCATTGAATTATTGGATGCCAATTGGGCAGCGGGGGATGATTTTCAGAACACTCGCGTCTTACAAACCAACGAGGGCATGGTGTGGGATGTAGCCGTGCCGATCTTCGATGGGCGCGCTGGGGTGGCCCGCGTGGGGGTGTCGGATACCAGCCTGCGGCAAACCATCACCAACCTGACCACCCAACTCTCTGTGACCATCGTCGCGGTGCTCACCGCCAGCCTGTTGGCCGCCACTTTTCTGACCTGGCTGCTCACACGCCCCATTCTGGCGTTGGTCTCTGCCACCGAAGCGGTTTCCAAAGGCGATTTTTCGCAACGCGTGCCCCGCTGGGCGGACGATGAAATCGGAGACCTGGCAGAGGCCTTCAATCAGATGACCGCAGAACTGGCCCGTGCGGATGAATTGCAACGCGAACGTGAGCAATTGCGCCGCCAGCTTTTGGAAGGCGTGATCGCCGCACAGGAGGACGAACGCCGCCGCATCGCCCGCGAACTGCACGACAGCACCTCCCAAAGCCTGACTTCTCTGATGGTCAGCCTGCGCAACATCGAAGCGGTGTGCGAAAAGCCGCAATTGCTGGAGCAAGTCACCAACATGCGCCAGGTGCTTAGCCAAACACTGGACGAAGTACACAACCTGGCGGTGCAACTACGGCCCGCCGCGTTGGACGATCTGGGGTTGGAGGCCGCGTTGGGCCGTTTCGTTCAAGAGTGGCAAAGGCAGCACCGCATTCAAGCCGACCTGACCGTGCATATCGGCGAGAATCGGCTGCCCGAAATCATCGAAACCGCGATTTACCGCATCGTCCAGGAAGCCCTGACCAACGTCGCCCGCCACGCACAGGCCACCTCTGCCAGCGTGCTCGTCCACCACCGGCAGCGAGACGTGGTCACGGTGATCGAAGACGACGGAATCGGGTTCGACCCGGGGACCGTGAGCGCCAATGGCCACTTGGGGCTTTTGGGTATTCGCGAGCGAGCCGAGCTGCTGCAAGGGCGCATGACCATCGAAAGCGCCCCCGGTAAAGGCACCAGCGTTTTCGTGTCCATTCCGCTCCTCACGCCTGAAGAGAACGGAGAAATCACGTGAGCGATAAAAAACGCGTTTTACTGGCCGACGATCACGCGGTGTTGCGCTCCGGTTTGCGCTTGCTGCTGGAGAACGAACCTGAATTCCAGGTGGTTGGGGAGGCCTCCTCCGGCCTTGCTGTGCTCGCCCTGGCCGAAGAGTTGCAGCCCGATCTGATCTTGCTCGATCTCAGTATGCCTGGATTGGGGGGACTGGAGGCCCTGCCCACGCTGCGGCGGACCGCGCCGCAGGCCAAAATCCTGGTGCTCACCATGCACGACAACCCCCAATACCTGCGCCGGGCCCTGGCTGGAGGCGCGTCGGGCTACATCCTCAAAAAGGCCGCGGACGTGGAACTGCTCTCTGCCATGCGGGCGGTCATACGCGGGGATGTGTACGTGCATCCCTCGTTGACCCGGGTGCTGATCGACGAGGTGATCGCTCCCAGATCGAATGACGACCAGGACCCCTGGGAAGTGCTGAGCGAACGCGAACAGGAAGTGTTACGCCTGGTTGCGTTGGGACATACCAGCGCGGAGATCGCGGAAAAGTTGCGTCTTAGCTCCAAAACGGTGGACACCTACCGCAGCCGGGGGATGGAAAAATTAGGCCTGAAGACCCGCGCCGCGCTGGTGCGGTTTGCCTTG
>Ga0256830_1001955_pt1 | contig 14069 bp, 11 predicted proteins | sample 128326metaG_FD_190537 | JGI IMG/M metagenome (GOLD analysis project Ga0256830, IMG submission 190537) | Hydrothermal vent microbial communities from Lau Basin, Pacific Ocean - 128-326 | ecosystem: Environmental > Aquatic > Marine > Hydrothermal vents | place: Pacific Ocean: Lau Basin | collected... | reverse complement strand
AATCTTCTCAACGCCGGGGAGCTCGAGCAAAGTATCACCGAAGCAACACGCGTCGTATATTTTGAAACACCGGTGAATCCAACCATGGAGATCATCGACATCAAGGGCGTGTGCGACGTGGTGGCCGAGCACAACAAGTCCCGGTCTCCAGAGAACCGCATCGTGACCGTGGTGGACAACACGTTTGCCACGCCGTTCTGCCAGCGTCCGCTCGAGTTCGGCGCCGATTTCGTCGTGCACTCGTTGACCAAGGGTATCGGGGGCTTTGGCACGGACATGGGCGGCGCGGTCATCGGCCCGGAATCCGCGCGCGACATGTTGTTGCTGTACCGGAAAGACTTCGGCGGCGTCCTGGCAACGAAAAGCGCCTGGCCCATCCTCGTGTACGGACTTCCCTCCCTGCCCGTCCGTATGCGCCAGCAACAGGCGTCTGCCGCCCGGGTCGCGGAGTTCCTGTGCCATCATCCGAAAATTGAACGTGTAAACTATCCGGGCGCGGAATGTTTCGATCACAGTGATCTCGCCAAGAAACAGATGCGCGATTACCACGGCAACTTTGCGCCCGGCTCGCTACTGTACTTTACGCTGAAAGCCGATTCACCCCAGGCACGGAAGGATCTTGGCGAAAAGCTGATAAACTACATTGCCGAAGAGGCTTACACCATCACATTGGCCGTGAGCCTCGGACACACGCGCACGTTGATCGAGCATCCCGGCTCAATGACCCATTCCGCCATTCCACCAGAGGAGCAGCTTGCCAGCGGGCTCGATCCCGGGGGAATCCGCCTTTCCATCGGCCTGGAACAAGTAAACGACATCATCAAGGACCTGAACGAGGCGCTGGAAATTGTCTGACATGTTTCCCATCGTTCGCAGCACACTGCTTTCACGCTTCTCCGGAATCAGCGCGGGCATGAGCACACGCCAGGGACCGCCCTCAAGCACCGTGCGGGATTTTGACATGAGCGACAACGCTGAAACGTCCGCGCACAACCGGGAACTGCTGTTGCGACGCCTCGGTTTCGCCCCGGACCGCCTCGCCGTCCAGGAACAGGTACACTCCGCAACCGTCACCGAAGTGAACGAAAGCGGCCTTGTGCCCGCTTCGGACGCCATGTTCACCGTCGCGCCGGGACTTGCCCTCGGTATCAAGACTGCCGACTGCGTACCGGTGCTTCTCGCTTCACCGCACAATCACCTCGTCGCGGCAGCGCACGCGGGATGGCGCGGCTGCATCAACGGTTTGCTGCCCGCGCTTCTCGAAAAGCTCAACGGTGAGGGCATTCCACTGGACGAGTTGTTCGTCTGGATCGGTCCCGCCGCCAGACCGGATCACTACGAGGTGTCGGACGACATTGCCGCGCAGTTCCCCGACGAATGCGTTATTCACACGGAAGGTCAGAATCCGCGCGTCGATCTTCAGCGTACGTGCCGCGTGCAATTGAGCGCGGCCGGCGTTCCGGAAGAGCAAATCGAAATAAGCCCCTACTGCACCGCGTGTCACCCGGCCCTGTTTTACTCGTACCGGCGGGACGGTGACAGAGCCGGACGGATGCTTGCCGTTATCGGATTGCGGGAACCATGATAAAAGCAACATTCGCATTCCTGGATACCGGTCGGAGGCCCGGTCAGTGGAACATGGACTTCGATGTCCGCCGCGCCGAAATGCTGGATCGCGGGGAGTGCCTCCCCACGGTGCGTGTGTACGGCTGGGATCCCTGGTGCATCTCCCTCGGCCGCAACCAGAACCCGGAAGACATCGACGCCGAGGCCTGCCGAAAGGACGGCATCGACATCGTGACACGACCCACGGGCGGGCGCGCGATTCTCCATGCCCAGGAAGTCACGTACTCGGTGATCATGCCCGCGGAGGACCGGGGCATCATGGAAGTCTATCAACACATCAGCGCCGCCCTCGTTGACGGGTTGCGCGAGCTGGCGGGCGATCTGACGTGGTCGAAAACCCGGCCGGACTTTACACGCCTGTACCGGGAACCGGGCGGCATTTCCTGCTTTGCTTCGTCGGCGCGCTACGAAATCGAATTCAACGGGCGCAAACTCGTGGGAAGCGCCCAGCGCCGTATCGGGAACGTTGTGCTCCAGCACGGCTCCATCCTTCTCGACGATGCCCACTTGCAATTGACCAGGTATCTTCGTATCGATAGTGATGCCCGCGACCTTGTTCGACGGGACCTTGAAGCACATACTATCACACTCCGCAAAATCCTGGGACGGGCGGTATTTCCCGAAGAAGTCCGTACCTGTCTTCGCAAGGGCTTTTCCCGCGCCTGGAACGTGGAATTTATCGAGGAAATCCTGAACGAGACCACAGTCTCTCAACGGGAGGTTTGAACCATGTCCATCAGCAAAAAGATACGCAGAGTTACGACCCGCTCTATTCACGAGATGTACACTGCCGGCGAAAAGATCAGCTGCCTCACCGCGTACGATTACACCATGGCCAGGCTTCTCGACCAGGCAGGAGTGGACATCCTCCTGGTGGGCGATTCCCTGAGCAACGTGATCCAGGGACACGAAACCACCCTCCCCGTGACACTCGAGGAAATGATCTACCATACGAAAGCCGTAGTGCGCGGAGTCCACCGGGCCATGGTCATCACCGATCTTCCGTTTATGTCGTATCAAAACACGGTGGAAGAAGCTTTCCGCAACGCCGGGAAAGTGATGAAAACCACCGGCGCGGGCGGAGTCAAGCTCGAAGGCGGCGAGAAATGCGCCGAGGTCATTCACAAGATATCCATCGAGGGCATTCCGGTAATGGGACATATCGGTCTGCTCCCGCAATCCATTCACCAGTACGGCGGTTACCAACCGCGGGGCACAACCGACGAGGAAGCCGAGCGAATACTCAAAGATGCAAAAGCCATCCAGGACGCGGGCGCCTTTAGTGTCGTGCTGGAAAAAATTCCGGCCAAGCTGGCAAAACGCATCACCGCCGAGTTGCGCATACCGACTATCGGCATCGGAGCCGGTGTGCACTGCAGCGGCCAGATCCTGGTCGTGTTCGATATGCTGGGATTGACCGAGGATTTCAACCCGCGCTTCGTGCGAAGGTACGCAAATCTCGCCGAGGAAATGCGCCGGGCGTTTACCAACTACGTAAGCGATGTAAAAGCCGGGAGCTTCCCTAACGAGCAAGAAAGCTACTGACGAACAAAGCCACTGAACGATGTTCCCATGAAACCAACGGAAATCAAACTCGAGAAGCCAGACGCCCTTCGCGTTTCATACAATGACGGCCATTCCGTCGTCTTTCCTCTGCGGTTTCTTCGCGACCACTGCCCCTGCGCGGGCTGCCAGGGCGAGACCTTGCTCCTGGGCAAAACGTATCGACCGGAAAAGCCTTCTGTCCTTGCTCCCGGTCAATACGAAATCAGCAACATCAACATCGTGGGCAACTACGCCATGCAGGTCTCGTGGAAAGACGGGCACGACACAGGCATCTACTCGTGGACGTACCTCCGGGAACTGGAGGAATTGATGAAACGTCAATCTTCCGAAGAACAGTCCACGTGACTTCCCACCTGCTTCGAATCGCCATTCCCGCGTTCAAAAGCGACAAGCGTCAGAACTACACGCGATGGCTTGAGACTCACCAGCCGGACATCGAGTGGGTGACGTTTGCGCCGGGTTCACACGTTTTCACACTGATCGCGCAGTGCCATGGTTTACTGCTTCCGGGCGGGAGAGACGTTCATCCGCGGCATTACGGTCTGGCGGAAAAGGCGGGTTCATGCCACCTGGAAGAAGAACGGGACGGGATAGAACTCCGGGCAATTGAAGCAGCGTTTGAGATGAATCTTCCCGTGCTTGGCATCTGCCGTGGCCTCCAGATCGTTAACGTCGCCCTCGGGGGTTCGCTGATCATCGATTTGCCCCAAGCCGGAATCAGGGGACATGGAAAAATCGCGGACAGTGACAGTTGCCATCCGGTTACCATTGTTCCTGACTCACTTCTCTCTGATGCATCAACAGCAGAAGAAGTGAATTCTTCACACCACCAGGCAGTTGATCAACCGGCACACGACCTGCGGGTAACCGCGCACGCACCGGACGGCGTAGTAGAAGCGATGGAATGGAAAGAGGCAACGGGAAAAGGATTCCTGCTTCTCGTGCAATGGCATCCCGAACGTCTTGAACCGCGGTCATCGCTTGCGTACTTCCCCGCCCACCTCTTTCTCGACGCGGCGACCACGTTTCAACGGGGTTCTTTCTCCGTTCTTCGTTGAACGCGATTCGGTTGAATCGTATCTTTCAAAACAGGGATGAGCCTTGCGGCAACCGGAGAATACCGGTGAAAAATTCATCTTACTGGATTCCACCCCGGGTAACAACCCAAACAAGAGAGGGTCGAAACGCAAAGGCGTACCCACTCAATCACGCTGACAGTTTCAAGAAGCATTCTTTTTCAAGGAGCATAGACATGGCTCAGAAAAAAGTATCCAGAAAAACACAGAGTCGAAAAACAACCGCGCGGTCGAAAAAGCGTGTTCCCAAGTACGTCTATTTCTTCGGCGGGGGAAGAGCGGAAGGGAAGACGGAGATGAAAAACCTTCTCGGCGGCAAGGGAGCAAACCTCGCGGAGATGACCAACCTCGGCCTGCCGGTTCCAGCGGGTTTCACCATCACCACGGAGGTCTGCACGTATTACTACCAGCACAAGCGCACGTATCCACCCGGCCTGAAAGAAAACGTGGACAAGGCACTGAAAAAAGTCGAACGGTTGATGGGCGCGCGTTTCGGCGACGAACAGAATCCTCTTCTCGTTTCGGTTCGCTCCGGGGCCCGCGCGTCCATGCCGGGAATGATGGATACTATTCTCAATCTCGGCCTTAACGATAAAACCGTGAACGGACTGATCAAGCAATCCGGAAATCCCCGGTTCGCGTACGACTCCTACCGGCGTTTCGTACAGATGTACGGAGACGTCGTCCTGGATCTGAAACCGAAAACCAAGGACGATGTCGATCCCTTCGAGGAGATTATAGAAGCGAAGAAAAAAGCAAAGGGTGTGACATACGACGTCGAGTTGACCGCTGAAGATTTGAAAGAACTGGTAGCGGAATTCAAGAAGGCCATCAAGCGGGAAACCGGCCGCTCCTTCCCCGAAGACCCGCGCGAACAGTTATGGGGCGCGATCGGAGCCGTGTTCGGTTCGTGGATGAACGACCGTGCCATCGTGTATCGCAAGCTCAACGGTATTCCCGAGGAGTGGGGTACCGCCGTCAACATCCAGGCCATGGTTTTCGGCAATTACGGCGAAGACTCGGGTACCGGTGTGGCATTTACCCGTGACCCTGCTACAGGCGAAAACATTTTCTACGGCGAGTTCCTTATGAACGCCCAGGGCGAGGACGTGGTGGCAGGCACCCGCACGCCCCTTCCCATCCTGGAACTGGCGAAAAAAGACCGGCGCTCCTACCGCGAACTGCTCAGGATACGGAAAGTGCTGGAAGCGCATTACCGGGAAATGATGGACATCGAATTCACGATCCAGCAGGGTAAACTTTACATGCTGCAGTGCCGGGTTGGAAAACGAACGGCCTTCGCTTCCATCCGTATTGCCGTGGACATGGTGCGCCAAAAGCTCATCACCCAGAAGGAAGCGCTGATGCGCATCGAACCGGACCAGTTGAACCAGCTTCTGCGACCGATTTTCGATCCTGTCCAGAAAAAGCAGGCTGTTGCGCAGGGCAGGCTCATGGCGAAAGGTCTGAACGCAGGACCCGGCGCCGCTACCGGCCGAGTGGTTTTCCACGCCGACGACGCGGTGACCCTCGCTTCCCAGGGAGCGGACGTCATCCTGGTTCGCATCGAAACATCGCCGGAGGACATTGAAGGAATGAGCGTCGCCCAGGGCATTCTCACCGCGCGCGGTGGGATGACCTCGCACGCCGCCCTGGTCGCGAGGCAAATGGGCAAAGTATGCGTGGCAGGATGCGATGCCCTCGAAATCGATTACAAGAAACGGGAGATACACATCGCCGGAAAAGACAACGTCATCTACGAAGGCGATTTCATTTCGCTCGATGGAACTACCGGCGAAGTTATCCTGGGCGAACTGGAAACCCGGCCCAGCGAGGTCCTGCAAGTGCTCATCGACAAAACACTCGATCCCAAGTCAGCGCCGATATACCAGATGTACGACCGCATCATGAGATGGGCTGACAAGTATCGCCGCCTGCGCATCCGCACCAACGCCGACCAGCCGGACCAGAGCGCGAACGCCATCGCGTTCGGGGCGGAAGGAATCGGCCTGTGCCGCACCGAGCACATGTTCTTCGGCGAAGGAAAGATCGGCCCGATGCGGCAGATGATTTTATCGGATTCCGTGGAAGAACGCAAGGCGGCCCTGGCAAAATTATTGCCGCTTCAACGCCGGGACTTCGAAGGAATCTTTCGGGTGATGAACGGAAAGCCGATCACCATTCGCACGATCGATCCTCCATTGCATGAATTCCTTCCCCACGACGATGCGGGGCAACGGGAAGTCGCAAAAGACCTTGGTATCCCCTTCGAGGTCGTCAAGACCAGGGTGGCGGCGCTGCACGAATTCAATCCCATGCTTGGATTCAGGGGCTGCCGGCTGGGCATCGTTTACCCGGAGATCACGGAAATGCAGGCACGCGCGATTTTCGAGGCGGCGGCCAACGTCAAGAAAGAGGGCGTCAAGGTCCTGCCCGAGGTCATGATTCCCCTGGTGGGACACGTGAAAGAGTTGAAGCTCCAGGAGGAAATCGTTCGTCGCGTTGCACGCGAAGTGATGAAAGAAACCGGGGTGAGGTTCAAGTACCTTGTCGGCACCATGATCGAAATACCTCGAGGCGCCATCACCGCGGACGAAATCGCCGGGGTTGCCGAATTTTTCTCCTTCGGCACCAACGACCTTACGCAAACAACCCTTGGTGTCAGCCGCGACGACGCGGGCCGATTCTTGATTCCATACGTCGAACAGGAAATCTACTCGCGGGATCCTTTCGAAGCCATCGATCAGGTCGGCGTCGGTTTCCTCATGAAGCACGCCGTACAAAACGGACGGGCAGTCCGCGATAAATTGAAGATCGGTATCTGCGGAGAACACGGCGGCGAACCATCTTCTATCACTTTTTGCCACCAAATAGGTCTGGATTACGTCTCGTGCAGCCCGTTCCGTGTTCCTATCGCCCGGTTGGCAGCGGCGCGGGCAGCCATCGCGTAATAAACCGTTCACATTACGACTGCGTTACGAAAACGACAAAGGCTGGCACAAACCAGCCTTTGTTGTTTCCGTTGCTTGTTATTGCCGCAGAACGACAGCGCCTGTCAGTGCAGAAGAACGTCCATCGTTTCAAGCAGTTTCGCCCGCTTGATTGGTTTGGCAAAGTAGGCGTCGCATCCGGCAGCCAGGGCATTTTTCCGATCGCTGTCGAAAGCGTGGGCGGTGACGGCAATGACGGGTATCGCCTTCCATGCATCCTGGCCGCGAAGCCAACGCGTGAATTCCAGGCCGTTTTCTTCCCCCCGCAATGAAATATCCATGAGGATGATACTGACCCGGTGCTGGTTTAGCAGTACTCGAGCCTCTTCGGCACTGACCGCGGCAATAACATCGTATCTCTCCCCCAAAACAATTTTCATGAAATGCTGTGTCGGCAGATCATCTTCAAGAAGAAGAACGGGGATTTTTTCTTTCATAGAACTGACATCGCCGATGGCCGATTCTTCAATCATACCATGATACTCTCCCATTTGCATCATCTTGAACTCAATAAAATGACTGGATGAATTTTATAACTATTGTACAATGATAAGGCCAGGAGACATGAAAGTGATGATCTGCACTATTGCTCGAGTAATTCGCGAATCGTTTCGAGGAGTTGTTTCCGATCAAACGGCTTGGAAAAATAGGCATTGCACCCCGCCTGGATTGCATTCTGTCGATCGCGGTCATAAGCATGAGCCGTCAATGCAATGATAGGCATTTCTTTCCATGCATCGCTGCTTCTCAACCAACGAGTAAATTCAATCCCATCTTCTTTCCCCTTGATCGATAGGTCCATCAAGATAATGCGAACGGGATACTGCTCGAGAACGGAGCGGGCTTCTTCCGCACTTGGAGCAGGGTGAACGGCAAAGCCTTTTCCCAAAGCGGCTTTCATAAATGTTTGCGTTGGAGGATCATCCTCGACCAGAAGGAGATGGATGAGTTCCTGCTCTTGATTCTGGTTGATTGAAGATTGGTCAGGCATACACGCTAATCATGATGATAGAAGATATTCTTTTTTCCCTACCGCTAAAGTAAGAAGTTCGTGGCAATAATTGTAAAGGAATAAATGTTTTTTTCGTTTTGTGTAGATATTCCCATGCGATCTCAGTATGGCATCATTGCCGGCCAGTTCGCTCACGCTCAACGAGCAATGAGCCGATGTGCAAGATAAATCCTGGTACGGTCAAATTCCGCCCGGAGCTCGGGATACAAGGCGTCGAGTCCTGACAATGAACCCTCCCGCGATTCATCCATCATGGTTGTACAGATCTCTGCCATTCTTTTCGCACCAAGATTGGAAGTGCTTCCACGAATAGCGTGAGCGAAACGATCGACATCATCCGGAGATTCGTCCAGCAGCGCCTGTTGCAAATCGCACATGTTCTTTTCCACGTCGTTTGTAAAGGATGCCAGCAATTGTTCAAGCAGGCCTTCGCTATCAGGATCAAGCGTTTTCAGGTCTTCAATGATTCGATCGTCCATGGTCTTCGCGTCATCGATGTTGCGCAACGTTTCCCGGATTTCGTCCTCCTTCTGAAATTCCAGCGGATACCACCAGCGCAAGAGTTTCACGAGGAGTTCCTTGTTGAATGAACCGGGAATGAGGCCGTTTATACCCGTCGCACGAAATGTCGCGATCCGCTCGGGGATGTTCTTTCCCTGCACCGCAAGTATGGGAACGTGGCGGGAGAACCCTGCGACTTCCCGAACAGCGGCAGCCATATCGGTTACGATGAATTCCGGTACGGTCTCCATTGCTACGACAAGGTCCGGCTGTCCCAGTTCACATGCTGTAAGAACATCGCTGGCAGATGCAGCAGGAGTTAATGAAAAGGCCGGATCATTGCCACTGAAATCCTCGTAATTCATTAATTCCACATCGGGCAGCATGACGATCACAGAAAATTCCATACTACTCTCCTATTGAACCCGGAGCACTTCTTCCAGAGTCGTGTAGCCTCCAAATAATTTTCGAAGAGCATCAAAGTAAATTGAGCTGAATCCAATACGCTCGGCCGAGGTCTTCAATTCACTATAAGAACTTCTCCGGTAAATCAACGAGCTGAGCGCATCATTAATGATGAGAATTTCGAAGAGCGGCAACTTCCCCGAATACCCGGTACCATAACAACGTTTACATCCTTTTCCCCGAATAAGGTCCGTCGTTGGTGAAAGATGCATCAATCCTACGCGATGTAAAAGTTCACGCTTGGGACGATATTTCTCCGTGCAGTCAGGGCAAACACGACGCACAAACCGCTGGGCCACGATTCCTCGCAACGCTAACGAAAGCTGCTCCGGTTTCACCCCGAGATTCTGAATCTGAAGAATCGTCTCAATGCTGTCCTTGGCACACACCGTGGCGAGAACTGTGAGCCCCGCCGATCCGACCTCGATGAGCGCCTCCGCCTCGTCCTGGTTATGGATCTCGCCAATTCCGAGGATATCGACATCCTGGCGCATCAACGCCCGGATCAAGTCCGCGTGGTTGGAGCCGCGCAGATCGTCGATTGAAATTTGGTTTATGCCATCCAGTTCAATTTCCACGGGGTTCTCTAACGTGGCAATACTCCGCGATGTATTGTTAAGGTGATTCAAAGCGGCGTACATCGTCATGGTCTTTCCGCATCCCGGCGGCCCGGCGAACAGAAACACGCCGCTGGAAGATTCGAGCATCTCCTTCAAGCTCTCACGGTCATGCGACGACATCCCCAACTCTGACAGGGAAAGCGTTTGACGCTGCTTGCTGAGAATTCGCAGAACAATACGTTCACCGGTATTCGTCGGAATGATATTCATTCGTGTATTGATTTTCTTATCCTGGAGGGGAAACACAAGGCGTCCTTCCTGGACTTCATTTTTCTTGAATGCGTCAACGGAACTGCTTTGCCTGATGATACGCGGAAGAGATTCGACATAGGTTCGGGGCAGAGTCACTGCGCGTTGCATCACCCCGTCGACACGTACGCGAACAAGAAAGAACCCATCCTTCGTTACTTCGAAATGAATATCACTTGCGGCCAGGTTGTCTGCCGACTCGAGGATTTTCGCAAGAACGGTGGCGGCATTGGGTAGTTCGCCGCTTTTCTCGACGGTCTCCGCCCACTGCCTTCCACGCGCTTCGACATCAATGGCTTCCAGGTTTACTTTCGGAGCCTTGGGTTTTACGGCTTCCGTTTTTTCTTCCACACTGCGGGAAAGGGATTCAAATAACGATAGTGGAACAACCACCGTCAGGATATTTCGTTTAAACATCTTGCGTAGTTTTTCCACCACCTGCTCGTATGGCGGATCAATTACTGCTACCGTTGCTTCATCCTTGTGGAGAATCAGCGGAAAAATCCTGTACCGGTCGATGAACGCACGATCAAACTCGGGAAAACTAATGGCGGCAAAGCGTTCAGAAGATTGAATAACGGGAATGGAAAACTCGTCGGCGATGACCCTTGCCAGAGCGACATCGTCTAGCTTGAATTCCGCGATAAACGTTTTCGTGATGCCGTTTGAAGTCAGGGATTTCTTTGCTTTGGCGCTCATGGAGGCCAGGTCTTCGCGCTTCAGCAACTTCCGCCGAAGCAACGCTTTGATCAATTTTTCATCTTCCGGTCTGGCCATTGGTTGTCCATATCCTATTCAGATGAGAAAAGTGATACCAAACGGCATGGATGACCACCGGGTTCAACAATGCCGATACCGGTTAACAACGTGCCCCCCGGCAAGGAGAGGAATTGTCATTCAAAAAACCTGTCGATATCATCCTGGTCAATCTTGTCCTGTCCCTCGAATTTCATCTCCAGACTCTCTTTGATCAAGGATTCAATCAGATCGGCAGGAAGTTGATGTCTTGATAGTCCGCTGTCACTTTCTCCTGATTTTTGCTTCCCGTCATCGAGAGGTTGCCCGCATCCGCCACAATACTGGTCGCCAGGTTGATTAGAAAATGAACACCGACACAGGATGCCGATGGATTCGCCGCAACGTGAGCAAAATGCCCGCCAGCCCGGATTGTCCATACCACATTGCTCGCATATCATACATGCCCTTCCTTATGATGAATAACTAGACTTCGAAACGATGAATGAGTTCCTGGATTTTTTCACCCGTAAATGGCTTCATGAGGAACCAGTCCGCGTTGGCTTCCTTCGCCTCCTGAATCGTCTGCTTGGAAACATAGGCCGATATCATCACAACGACTGTCGAAGGATCGACGGCTTTGATTTTCCGTAGTAACTCAATTCCCGAAATTTTCGGCATAACGATGTCGAGAAATACCAGGGATGGATAATGCTCGCGAAATAAAACCAAGCCTTCTTCCGCGTCCGCCGCGGTCTTGACGGTAAAACCAAATTTCTCGAGATACGCGGCAAGAACCTTGCGGTTTACTTCTGAATCATCAACGACCAGCGCGATCTTTTCCAGCAATGGATCCATATCCCTGGCACCTTATTCAACTTCGTAGCTTTTGAAATGATTTACGCGTGCGTCACTCAAAGTACCCATACGGAGCAGAAATCCGCATCTGCCTGCACGCGTAAATGCAACCAACTTTCCGGATGCCCGAATACACAACATCCACGAAACGCTTCCATTCTGTTCAGTCCCTCTCAAAGCCGCCATAGTCTCGGTCCTTCAGTCATTGAAGAATTTAAGGGAAAGCAAAAGCCTGAGCAATAAAAGCGCCGGATTATTCGTGCGAGATTTGCATATTTCCTCTCTGGAATATTTCCGGCAAACAGGTACTTTTCAACTATGGACGACTTAACGAAACCAGTCCGGTAATGAAATGAGGATCTATTCCGATGGAGATCAAAGGCAAAATATCAATCGTCACCGGCGCCAGCAAGGGCATCGGGAGAGCTATCGCTCTGGCCCTTGCGCGTGAGGGATCACACGTTGCTATCTCGGCGCGCAATCACGAACTCCTTCGGCAAACAGCCGAGTCTGTTCAAGCACTGGGAGTCGAATGCTTTGTTTTCGCCGGGGATATGGCTTCCGAAGCGTCGATCTCGGAGTTCATCGATGCATCTACCGCGAGATTCGGCCGATTGGACATCCTGGTAAACAACGCCGGCATCGGCCGGTTCAAACACATTGCGGATATGCCCACAAAGGATTGGGACGCAATGTTCAACCTCAACGTCCGCGGGATGTTCATCGCCACGCGCCAGGCGATTCCCCATTTGCGACGCACCGGCGATTCCTTCGTGGTCAACATCGCCTCCTTGGCTGGCAAGAACTCGTTTCCCGGCGGCGGGGGTTATGCCGCGACAAAACACGCCGTGCTGGCCTTCAGCAGGTGCCTTATGCTCGAAGAACGAAACAACGGCGTGCACGTCGTGGCTATATGCCCGGGTTCGGTCAACACCGCCTTTTTCGATTCTCGCGAGGACGTCAGTAATTCCCGTGTGGAAAACATGCTTCTCCCTGAAGACGTGGCATCCACCGTTGTGCACGCAATCCGTATGCCTCGCCGGGCCATGGTCAGCGAAATCGATATTCGCCCCAGTACACCGAAGTAATTCGTACCCCGGCTGTTGTCATGATACTTGATGATTACCGGAAAAACGATTAACTTACGTTGTTCGCCGGCTATTCATCTCCTGCCTGCATCAACACTACAATAATTTGCCCGAATCCCTGTCGTCGGGCGCGTGCATTGGATGTATTCATCTCTTTCCTACATATATGGAGTTTTTCATGAGTAGATTGATACCATCCATCATTCTCTTTCTCCTGTTTGCTTCTTCGGTTTCATCCCAACAAGTCTGTTTCCCCCCGGAGGACCTTCCTCCAGGGATCTCCATCGATTTACCGGCCCTTTTCAAGAACAACCCTGACGTACCTTTGGGGATGTGGTCCCGGGGCGCCAACCTCCCGGTGGAAAAAATGTTCCATACCGTCGCTTCTCTCAATGGTGCCGTGTATGTCTTCGCGGGGGTTACGAAAGGGAGGTATTACAGTCCAAAATCGTACAAGTACGATGTTGCCGGCAATACCTGGACGGCGATATCAGATTTCCCCTTGACGCGTTTTCTCCTCGGAACCGCACAAGCAGTCAACGGCAAGATCTACATCATGGGTGGAATGACGAATTTTGGGAATGGATATCAGCCCATCCTCGATGTCTATGAGTATGATCCCGGAACAGACACCTATACGAAAAAAGCCAGGATGCCTAAACCTCAAGCGCGTGCTGCATCGGGAGTCATCGACGGAAAAATCTATGTCATTGGAGGGGTCGCCAACACGTACTCGATTTACAACGACATCGTCCAGGTTTATGACCCCGCGACCAACAGCTGGAGTTCGGCAACGAATTTTCCCAAGGCCGTCAGTTACCTATCCGCCGCCACGGTTAATAACAAGATCATCGTTACCGGCGGCTACAACGCGACTTTCACTCCTTCCCGCTACATTGCTGACACATACGTCGGAGAATTGAACGGCGGAACGCTGACGTGGACAAAAGTTAAAGATTATCCACTCGGTCCTACAATCCTCATCAGCGGTGTCGGTGTAGGCAACAAAGCATATTTCTTTGGAGGCCGGGCTTCCATTTCCGGTAATCCGCCCGCAGTAACGTACACGTACAGTTACGAACCCGCAACGGACACATGGACCGACCTGGAACGCAAACCGACGGGTATGCAGTACATGCACCAGGCGGGAACCAACGGGCAGGTCGTGGTCTCGCCCGGAGGCCAGGACTTTAATCAGGAGGCCCTGGCCGTTGTGGAGATCCTAAACACGAGCGCGCAGGCGACGCCTGTTTTACGTCTTCACACGACGGAAATCGTAAGGA
>Ga0256830_1001954_pt1 | contig 14072 bp, 10 predicted proteins | sample 128326metaG_FD_190537 | JGI IMG/M metagenome (GOLD analysis project Ga0256830, IMG submission 190537) | Hydrothermal vent microbial communities from Lau Basin, Pacific Ocean - 128-326 | ecosystem: Environmental > Aquatic > Marine > Hydrothermal vents | place: Pacific Ocean: Lau Basin | collected... | reverse complement strand
CCTCTGTCAGGCGTGACCATTCACGAACGAATTCCCGGTGACCATACCGGAGGGGCCACACCCGTTCCCATCCCGAACACGGAAGTTAAGTCCTCCAGGGCCGATGATACTGCAGCTGCGAGGCTGTGGGAAAGTAGGACGTTGCCGGGGCCTTCATAGCCCATCGATCTTCGATCGATGGGCTATTTTTTTATTTTGTGACGTGGGTGTTTCTGATTCGTGGGCTTATGCAGCTTATGCTGTAGGCAGTCCTGCTTCCTTCTTCTTGCCTGCCATCAGCGATTGAAGGTCTTCTCCGGTCATGACTTCTTCTTTCACGAGTTTTTCAGCGGCCTCTTGGAGGGTGGGTTTGAGATGACTGAGTAACTCTCTGACGCGCTTAGACTGCATATCGATAAACCGTCTAACCTCTTGATCAATTTCTCTTGCTGTTTCTTCGGAATATTGAACCCCGAAGGTTGGCTCTTTCGTTTGAAGAAACGTTGGTTGTGCATCGGTTTCTAATGCGACCGTTCCCAACAACTCACTCATGCCATAATCCTTGATCATTCGTTTGGCGATGTTGGTGGCTTTTTGCAGATCGTCGGCTGCGCCGGTCGAGGCTTCGCCGAAGATCAATTCTTCCGCAATTCGCCCTCCCAGTAGGACGGCGATTTTATTTTCCAGTTCGCTGCGGGTCAGTAAATACCGGTCTTCGGTTGGCAACTGCATGGTGTATCCCAAGGCGGCAATGCCTCTGGGAATGATGGAGATTTTTTGCACGGGATTAGTCCCGGGAAGTGACAAGGCCACCAAGGCATGACCGATTTCATGATGCGCCACGCGCTTGCGTTCCTCTTCACTCAAAACGCGATTTTTTTTCTCGAGCCCGGCGACGACCCGTTCGACGGCCTCTTCCAGGTCCTTCTGCTCGACGGTTTCCCGATTTCGCCGAACGGCCAATAAGGCCCCTTCGTTGATGATATTCGCCAGGTCCGCCCCTACCATGCCAGGTGTCATTGCCGCAATCGTTTCCAGACTGACATCAGGCGCCAATTGGATGTTTTTGGCATGAATGCGCAAAATGGCTTCACGGCCTGGCCGGTCTGGCCGATCCACAAGAATTTGCCGGTCGAATCGACCGGCACGAAGCAGCGCCTGATCTAAAATCTCCGGCCTGTTGGTCGCTCCGAGAATAATGACTCCGACCCTCGGGTCGAAACCATCCATTTCCACCAGCAGCTGATTGAGGGTCTGTTCGCGTTCTTCGTGTGCCATGGGACCGGTTCCCCGGGCTTTGCCCAAGGCATCTAACTCATCGATGAAGATAATGCATGGCGCTTTGCTCTTGGCCTGCTCAAAGAGATCTCTGACCCTTGCTGCGCCCACGCCCACAAACATTTCGACAAACTCGGAACCGCTGATCGAGAAGAAAGGAACCTTCGCCTCACCGGCAAGGGCTCTAGCCAGCAGGGTTTTCCCTGTTCCCGGCGGCCCGACCAACAAGACGCCCTTGGGAATCCGCCCTCCGATCCGGGTAAACTTTTCAGGGGTTCTTAAAAACTCGACGACTTCGACCAATTCTTCCTTGGCTTCATCGACTCCGGCCACATCTCCCATGTTCACTTTGATATCCTGTTCCATGTAAATCTTGGCTTTGGATTGCCCGATGCGCATGAATCCTCCGCCCGCGCCTTGCCCCATCTTGCGGAGCAACCAAAACCACACCCCCGCGAAGACGAGAATGGGAATGACCCACGAGGCCACATCGCGCCACAAGGTACTGACGATGACGCCGGCAAATTCCACCTTCTTCTCTTCGAGCAAGCGGACGAGGTCGGGATCCTCCACACGAATGGTTTTGAACCATTGTGGCTCAGCATCCGCGCGTTCAGGCTTGAGTTTGCCGTTGATAATGGTGTCGGTAATGGCGACCTGGGCGACTTGATCATCCATGAGCCACTGCTTGAATTGGCTATAGGGCACTTCGTCCATGTGCTGCGACGCCACATAGAGCTCCTGGACCATAATCAAAGCCCAAAAGGCAAAAATGAAATACCAGATTGAAAGACTCGCTTTTTTATCCATGACTACATATTACTACACCGGCTCTTCATCATTCTCCATTCTTCTCATCGCCCATCATCAGGGGGAAGACAATATTGTACCGCGTCTTCAGAAGAAAAGGCGATGCAAAAATTCATGAGGGAAAAGAATGCGCAACGAGGAGTCCCGATGCAAGCCAGGACGGGCGAGATGCGTGGCAATGGGGAGATGGGTATCTTCTACGCCCTTAGCCTTTGGCGAATCCACTTTTCCAAACCAACTACCAGATAGGAAACGACCCCGACTCCCAAGATTGGAAGCCATGTCATTCCATCGATCGGCGCGGAATGAAAGAGGGTGTGCATGAACGGGGCATAGGTGAAGAGGAGTTGCAATCCGATCATGATGAGCACACCCCACGTGACCCAGGGATTGCTGAACAGCCCTAATTGAAACATCGAGCGCTCCAGCGAACGGCAATTGAAGAGATAAAACAATTCCACCATGACAAACACATTCACGGCCACTGTCCGCGCTTCTACCACGGTGCTGCCTTTGTTTTGTTCCCAAAGGAATAACCCGAAGGCCCCGGCTAAGAGCAGTGTTCCAACAAGAAAGATGCGCCAGACCAGTGCCCCCGTCAGCAGGGGCCGGCTTGGATCTCTCGGAGGGCGTTGCATAATGCCGGCCTCTTTCGGCTCAAAGGCCAGCATGAGCCCCAGAGCGACGGCAGTCGTCATATTGATCCACAAAATTTGGACCGGCAAAATCGGCAGAGCAAGTCCGGCGCCGATGGCTGCCAGGATGACCAACCCTTCGCCCATGTTGGTCGGCAGAGTCCAGACGATGAATTTTGTCAGGTTATCGAAGACTCCGCGACCTTCTTCCACGGCGGCTTCTATGGACGCAAAATTGTCGTCGGTCAGAATCATATCGGAAGATTCCTTGGCGACTTCGGTCCCTCCGCGGCCCATCGCGATGCCAATGTCGGCTTGTTTGAGGGCCGGGGCGTCGTTCACGCCATCCCCTGTCATAGCCACGATGTGCCCTCTTGTCTGAAGGGCTTCCACAAGACGAAGTTTTTGCTCTGGAGACACCCGGGCAAATACCGTGCTGCGATCCACCGCCTGCGGCAAGGCATCATGAGACGTGGCCGCAAGATCGCCGGCCGTCATGAGCAGGTCGGGGTTCCCTTCGGCTTCTGTTTTCGGGATTAATCCCATTTGCTCGGCAATGGCGCGACCGGTCATGGCGTGATCGCCGGTGATCATTTTCACGGCGATGCCGGCGGTTTGGCAATTGCGCACGGCGGCGATGGCCTCGGGGCGTGGAGGGTCCATCATGGCTTGCAATCCCAGAAACGTCAATCCCCCCTCGACCGCGGCTTGATTCAGGAAACTCCCGTCCAATGGTTTCCCTTCGCTTGATCGTGCCAAGGCCAACACGCGCAATCCTTGTCCAGCCAACGTTTCGACCTGTTTCACGGCGCGGCTTGCCTCAAGCGGAACTTCCCGGCCATCGGAGGCAAGTTCATGCTGGCAAAGGGTCAGCACTTTTTCCACGGCTCCTTTCATATACATCACAGCCTGCGCCTCACCATCCTTTCGATGCAGCGTGGCCATGTATTGATTCTGGGATTCGAATGGGACGACGTCCACTCTCGGCGCGTCATGGTGAATCTGCTTCAAATCCAGGCCGGCTTTGCGGGCGGACACCAGCAGGGCTCCTTCAGTCGGGTCGCCGACAATTCCCCACGTCCCATCACGCTGAACGAGCTGAGCGTCATTGCACAAGGCCCCGGCCAACAAGCAGGCTTCCAAGGCCGGTTCATGATCCAGCCTCACGGCTTGGCCCTCCTTGGCGAAGTCCCCTGTGGGGGTGTATCCGGTTCCCGATACCGTGAAGAGCTGTCGTCCTGCCCAGACTTTTTGGACCGTCATTTGATTTTCCGTGAGTGTGCCGGTCTTGTCCGAGCAAATCACGGTGGTGCTCCCCAGCGTTTCCACGGCCGGGAGTTTGCGAATGATCGCGTTGCGCTTGGCCATTCGACTGACTCCAATAGCGAGGGTGATCGTAACCGCCGCGGGCAGGCCTTCAGGGATTGCGCCAACAGCCAGAGCCACTGCCGCCATGAACATGTCAACCGCTGGTTGACCTCGCCACAGCCCGATGGCAAACGTCACGCCGGCCAATCCAAGAATCACCACCGTGAGGATTTGGCTAAAATGCGCCATCTTCTTGGTGAGCGGGGTTTCCATGTCCGGAGCCTCTCCCACCAATTGGTGAATGCGTCCAATCTCCGTGGACGCTCCCGTTCCCACGACGACGCCCGTTCCTCGGCCTGCAGTCACCAACGTGCTGGAGTAGGCCATGTTCTGCCGGTCGGCCATCAGCGTCTCGGAAGGAAGAATGTGCTCGGCCTTAGAGACCACAAGAGACTCGCCTGTCAGGGCCGATTCGTCGATTTGGAGTTCTCGGACCGTAATGAGCCGGAGGTCTGCAGGGACCTTATCGCCGGCCTCCAGGAGCACCACATCCCCGGGGACAAGGGCTGACGAGGGAATGCGATGTTTCTCTCCATCCCGCAACACGGTCGCTTCGGTTTCCACCATGGCGATCAAGGCCTCCAAGGCCTTTTCTGCTCGGGATTCCTGGATGAATCCGACAATGGCATTGACGAGGACTACCCCGAAGATCACTCCCGCATCGACCCATTCGCCCAGCAAGGCGGTAATGCAGGCAGCCACGGTGAGGATGTAAATCAGGGGATGATGAAACTGCAGCAGAAACCGGATGAATGAACCATGGCGGCGAATCCTAGGCAGGATATTCGGACCAAACCGTTCGAGCCGGGCTATGGCTTCATGGTGAGGCAATCCTCGCGAAGCATCGGTTTCCAGAAGAAGAAGCACTTCGTGAACGGGAAGGTGATGAGTGTCTTGTGGCGTCATGGGCTTGCGTTTTCGTTTTTCTTCTATCCATTCAGCCCAGAGGGGCGGATGCTTTCAGAGAAAGGGATGGTCGCGATGTGAAAAACCTCAAGAAAATCAGACAAAGGCCCACTGAGTGCCCTTCACTTTTTCTCACACGCGCAACACGTCCTCGACGCTCACGTTTTGCGCAGACCTCTTCCTCTGAGAGGATATGCCAGGGAAGGAGATAAGGGCTGTGTGAGGACCAAGAGCGCGGCGTTGGGAATCAGTCGGCTTTCTCTTCCTCGACGTCTAAGACCGTGCCGCTGGTCGCATCGATTTCCACTTCCATCAATTTGCCATCGGCCGTGACGATTTCTACTTCCCAAATAGCCTTGTCGTCCTCCTCTTCCAGTTCCGCTTCGACCACTGTACCGTCAACTTTTCCCAAGGCCGTTTGGATCGCCTGGTCCGCAGAGATTTTGGCTTCACCGGCCGCATGTACTTTCTGTTGAATTTCGCATTGTTGACTGTGATGCGCACATCCAACCGTGACCATGAGTAGGCCCAAACTGATCAATAGAGAGACTCGACGTGTGACGTGTTTCATACCCGCTCCTTTGATTTTGATAATGTGGTTGCCCGCAAGGTGGCTTACCGCTTACAGATTGATAAACAAACAAGTTGCATGCCAGATACAAAGATTGCAAATTTCGTCTCCTTTGCCAACATATTGAGAAACTGTACTCTGCGATTCCAGAGGCATTTCCCCACAAGACCGGTTTCCTCGAATGAGGCAAAGGTCTACAGCCGATTCGCAAATTCCCGTTTTTTTCAAGCCGGTAGGGGGGATGGTGTCGTGCAGAGACTGGTTCAAGAATTGCTTCGATCATTGGCACATGAAAAATTGCTCCTCTCAATCAATTCTCGATTTGGACCGGTTCGATGCCGCGATTTTTGACCTCGATGGAGTCGTCACTCAAACGGCGCGCGTGCATGCCGCGGCATGGAAAAACATGTTTGACGAGTTCCTCAGGAAACACGCAAGCCAAACCGGTCAACCGTTTCAACCCTTCGACGTGGTGAGCGATTATCGCGCATACGTCGATGGAAAACCCAGATATGAAGGCGTTTCCAGTTTTTTGACCTCACGCGGAATCATGGCGCCTCATGGAGAACCCTCCGACTCTCCGGATCAGGAGACTATTTGTGGTTTAGGCAATCGCAAGAATACCATGTTCTTGGAGGCTCTTCATACTCACGGCGTGGACGTGTTTCCTTCGACCATTGCGCTTGTCGCCATGCTGACGTCGCGAGGGAAGGGTGTTGCCGTGGTGACGGCAAGCGAAAATTGTCAGGAGATTCTGCGGGCTGCCGGAGTGGAGGAGCTCTTTGATGTCATTGTCGATGGCCGGAGCGCCCGCACCTTTCATCTTCGAGGCAAGCCATTTCCCGATACGTTTCTGAAGGCCGCGGAATTGCTGGGAGTTTCCCCTCGACGTGCGGTCGTGTTTGAAGATGCCTTAGTCGGCGTCGAAGCCGGGCATGCCGGCCATTTTGGATTGGTGGTGGGGCTCGATCGTGCGGGCCAGGCAGAGGTGCTGTCTTCCCATGGAGCCGACGTGGTGGTCTCGGATATGGTGGAACTCGGAATCCGCGATGAGGAAGGAGGCGCATGGCGTAGCGCTCAAGCCCTGCCGTCCGCGCTCTCACGATTTGCGGAAATCGTTTCGCGCGTTGGCCACACACAGCCGATCGTCTTTCTCGATTACGATGGCACATTGACCCCGATTGTCGATCGGCCTGAGCTGGCGGTGTTATCGCCAGGTATGCGCCAGACACTGCGTCTTTTGAGTCGTCAGTGCCCTGTTGGTATCATCAGCGGCCGAGACCGTGAGGATGTCACAGCCTTGGTCGACGTAGAGACGTTGATCTATGCAGGCAGTCATGGGTTTGATATTGCCGGTCCAGACGGCCTCCACATTCGTCATGAAGTCGGCACGCCATTTTCTTCGACACTCGATCGCGCCGAGGCCGCTCTTCGAGATCGCGTGCGCCCTATCGTCGGCGCCGTAATCGAGCGGAAAAAATTTTCCATCGCGGTGCACTATCGTTTGGTCGATCCAGCCATGGTGCCGCAGGTCGAGCACGCCGTCTTGCAGGTCTTGTCTGACTTCCCTCTTCTCCGGCGGTCCGAAGGCAAGAAAGTGTTCGAGCTCCAACCTCGGGTCGAATGGAATAAAGGCCAAGCGATTCTGTGGCTGCTTCAGGAGTTGAAATGGAAGGAAAAGAAGTACTATCCCCTGTATATTGGCGATGACGTGACGGATGAAGACGCGTTTCGCGCCTTAGCCGATATTGGCGTGGGAATCGTGGTCGAAGAAGGGTATCGGTTTTCCTTGGCGCAGTATGCGTTGCAAGATCCTCATGAGGTCCGGGAGTTTCTTATGCGATTGAGCCATGACAGGGAAAGGGCCCAAGCATGAACGGCTGGTCCTTAGTGTACGAAGGATTTGTTCCGGACCAAGAACGCTTACGGGAAACCCTCTGTACATTGGGGAATGGCTACGTTGCGACGCGCGGGGCAGCCCCAGAGGCTGAGGCGGATGTGATTCACTACCCTGGTACTTACCTGGCTGGTGGGTATAATCGTTTGCGCACGGAGATTGGGGGACGGACGGTCGAGAATGAAGACCTCGTCAACCTTCCCAATTGGCTGCTCCTGACCTTTCGCCATCCCGAAGGGAATTGGTTCAGCTTTCAAGCCGTGGATATGATCTCGTATCGCCAAGAGCTTGATCTGAAAGCAGGCGTCCTTCACCGATCCTACCGATTCCAAGACAGCCACGGCCGAAAGACCCTCGTGACGAGCCGCCGGTTCGTGCATCTTGGTTTTCAACACCTCGCGGGCATGGAGGTGGTGATTACTCCAGAGAATTGGTCCGGGCCTTTGGAAATTCGAACGGCCCTCGATGGACGGGTGCTGAACGCAGGCGTGGCGCGCTACCTCGCCTTGAATAATAAACACTTGGTTGGTGTCGAGTCGTGTGTTGTGGGAGAGGATGGGCTGTATCTGTGCATGGAAACGAGTCAGTCGAAACTGCGTATTGCGGAAGCCGCTCGAACTCGATTCATGATGGATGACTCCTTGGTCCACTGTTCCAGGAAGTTGACGCAGGATCCCGAGTACATTGGGCAAGAGTGCACGATCGAGATGAAGCAAGGGCATCCTCTGGCCATGGAAAAAATCGTGGCGCTCTATACATCACGGGATCATGCCATTGCGGAATGCGGCTTGGATGCCCGAGAGGCCATGAACGATGCCGGCGGGTTTGAAGACTTGCTTCGCTCGCACACGCAACGCTGGGATCGCTTATGGCAGCGTTGCGACATCGGCCTGCAGGATGGAGAAGATTCGCAACTCATTCTCCGGCTGCATATCTTTCATCTTCTGCAAACGGTGTCGCCCAATACGATCGACTTGGACGTCGGCGTGCCCGCGCGCGGTCTGCACGGTGAAGCCTACCGGGGCCATATCTTCTGGGATGAGCTGTTTATTTTCCCGCTCCTCAATCTTCGCATCCCGGACATCACCAAGTCGCTCTTACTGTATCGCCACCGGCGACTCAATCAGGCGCGCCGCAATGCGCGGCAGGCAGGGTTGAGCGGCGCGCTCTACCCCTGGCAAAGCGGGAGCAACGGCCGGGAAGAAAGTCAAACATTGCACCTGAATCCCCGATCGGGTCGCTGGACGCCGGACAATAGCGCGCTTCAACGGCATGTGAACGCGGCCATTGCCTATAATGTCTGGCAGTACTTTCAAGTAACCGACGATTGGGAGTTCTTCTCGTTTTATGGCGCGGAAATGATCCTGGAGATAGCGCGGTTTTGGGCCAGCGCGGCGTCGTACAATCCTCAAAAAGCACGCTACGAAATCGTGAATGTCATGGGGCCCGATGAGTACCACGATCAGTATCCGCATTCAGACGAACCCGGTCTCAACAACAATGCCTATACCAATCTCATGGTGGTGTGGATATTCTGTCGGGCGCTGGAAACTCTCGACATGCTGTCCGGCGATAGCCGCACGGACATTCGGGAAATGCTTCACATCAGCCCCACGGAGGTCGAATTGTGGGAGGACATCAGCCGGAACATGTTCATTCCCTTTCATGACGATGGGATCATCAGTCAATTCGAAGGATATGAGGAGTTAGAGGAATTCGATTGGGAGCGGTATCGTCAAAAGTATGGCGATATTCATCGGTTGGATCGCATTCTCGAAGCCGAAGGCGATTCCACGAATCGGTACAAGGTCTCGAAGCAGGCCGATGTGTTGATGCTCTTCTACTTGTTCTCGTCCGAGGAACTGCGATTTTTGTTTAAACGGCTTGGGTACCCATTCAAATATTCGACGATTCCTCGGAACATGGTGTATTATTTGAGCCGGACGGCCCACGGGTCATCGCTCAGTCGCGTGGTGCACTCCTGGGTCATGGCGAGGTCCGACCGCGAGCAAGCATGGGATTTGTTGAAAATCGCCCTGCGCGTCGATGTCTCGGATATTCAATCCGGAACCACGGCGGAGGGCATTCATTTGGGGGCCATGGCCGGGACGGTGGATCTCATTCAGCGTGGCCATACCGGCTTGGAAACACGAGGCGGGACGTTGTACTTCAATCCCTGTCTTCCGAAGGGACTGAAGACGCTCAATCTCAGGCTGTTTTATCGAGGGCACTCCTTGGATGTGTCCCTCACGCAAGATACCTTTCGCATTGGGTCGCGTCCGGGACGGGCCGCCCCGATTCGAGTGTCCATCAAAGGCAAAACCCGAAAACTCAAGCCCGGCCAAATCGCCAGCGCGACTCTTTAGGATCGCGCTCGACCTTATCCAGAACAAGTTTATCGCTGCTGACGGGTTTTCATGGCTCGTTCCATCTCGCGGCCGGCTTCGCGCTTTTTGACGGTCTCGCGTCGGTCATAGTGCTTTTTCCCCCGGGCCAGCCCTAACTCCACTTTAGCCATCCCCCGCGAATTAAAATAAATGCGCAACGGCACGAGCGTGAGACCCTTTTGCTGAACCTTTCCCGCCAGCTTCTCGATTTGCTTTTTGTGCAGCAACAGGCCGCGTGGGCGTAACGGAGCATGGTTCATGATGTTGCCATGGCTGTATTCTCCAATGTGGCAGTTATGAAGAATAGCCTTGCCCTCGGCCACCGTGGCATAGGCTTCGCGCAGATTAACCCGGCCTTCCCGAAGCGACTTGACTTCGGTCCCTTTGAGGATCAAGCCCGCCTCGATTTTTTCCTCAATCGAATAGTCGTGCAACGCCTTTCGATTGGACGCGATGACTTTGGTCGCACTTTCGTGTTTCATGGTGTCTCTTGTATAGTACGATCAATTCTGCCAATTCATCGGGGAACTCGAACGGTCGGCCAGCCTCGAGAGCCTCTTCAACACCATGTCATAACCAGGCGATGCAAACCTTTACCCCCTTTCATGCAATATTACAAGGCCTCGCCCGAAGCCAAGGATTCGATGTGCGGCTGTGGGAGCACCGGTTGCAAGCTCATTGGAGAGAGATCGTCGGAGAAGTGCTGGCCGCGCATACCTGGCCGTCCAGAATTCGCTTTCGAAAACTCTTCGTGGCCGTGGAAAATTCCGTATGGCTGCATCAACTGATGTATCTGAAGTCTACATTGCTTGAAAAAATTCAATCCGAAGCCCCGGATCTGTATCTGCGGGATATTGTCTTCCGGCTCGGAGACATTCCCGAGCAAAAACAGGATGACCCGCAACCTCACACTATTGGGCCCCGCGTCTCGGCGGAAGCCATCTTCGCCGCGACGGAAACCACCCGAGCGGTCAAGAATGAAGAGTTGCGCTATTCCCTGACCCGTGTAATTTCCAAGGCGCTTTCCTCGCCCTCGCATCCTCGCAACAGGTAACTCTCGGCTTTGGCAACGCGGCGAGAATGCCGCTGGCCTGTCTGCGTGCGGAACGCACAGGCAGGCGGTTTTTTCAACATTCCCTGAGATCGTACCCCTTGAGGTGAAAGGTATAGCCTTCTTTTGTTATGTTTGTTACCCTACAGAACACTCCCTAGCTCGTTCGCGGAAAACCTCGACATTCTCACTCAAATGGCGACGATTAAATTTGGAACCTCAGGTTGGCGGGCAGTACTCGGGGAGGAGTTTACCTTTCGCCATGCCCGAATCGTGTGTCAGGCGATTGCTCAGGTCTTGCGGCAAGAAAAACTCGCGCAACAAGGCGTGATTATCGGTCATGACGCCAGATTCATGGGCGAACATTTTGCGCGGGCCGCGGCGGAAGTGTTTGCCGCTCATGGCATTCCCGTCTTGCTGTGCGACCGGGAAACGCCGACTCCGACCATTTCTTATCATATCCTTCATCACCAGTTAGCCGGCGGCATCAATATTTCGGCGAGTCATAATCCTCCGGAATGGAACGGCATAAAATTCACCCCTTCGTGGGGCGGGCCGGCCCTTCCCGAAACCACCCAGGCGATCGAGCAACGCATTCTCCCGCTCATGCATGGCGAGCATGTCAAGTGGTTGCCGTTTGAGAAAGCCAAGCAGGACGGTCTGGTGCGCATGTTCGATCCTCGGCCCGATTACCTGGCGGTCTTGGAAAAACATGTTGATATCGAGGCCATCCATCAAGGGAATCTGAGAATCGTCATGGATCCTCTCTATGGGACATCGCGGGGCTACCTTGACGATTTTCTCCGGAAAGCCGGAGCCAAGATGGCGGTCCTGCATTATTGGCGTGATCCCTATTTTGGGGGGCTTCGACCTGAGCCGACTTCCGCCACGACGTTGGAATTGCAAGAAACCGTCAAACGGGAACACGCCCATTTGGGTGTAGCCACGGATGGGGATGCCGATCGGTTCGGCATTATCGATCATGATGGAGAATTCGTGGAGGCGAATCAGGTGCTTCCGCTCATGGTTGATTATTTGGCATCGACGCGGCAGTGGCACGGACGTGTCGCCCGGTCGGTGGCCACCACCCACCAGATCGATCGGGTTGCCGCGTTGCACGGCCTGGCCACCGAGGAAACTCCGGTTGGATTCAAATACATCGGGGAGTTGTTAGCCAAAGGCGAAGTCATGATGGGTGGAGAAGAAAGCGCGGGAATGTCCATAGCGGGTCATGTGCCGGAGAAAGACGGCATTCTGGCCTGTCTGCTCGTATCCGAAATGGTCGCGAGAACCGGCAAGGGAATCAAGGAATTGCTCGAAGACCTGATTCGCCGCGTCGGCCCGTTGTACACCAAACGAGAAGATGTCACATTAACCGGCGCGATGCGGGACAACTTGCTCAAAATTCAGGATGTCCCTCCCGGGGCGTTCGCGGGGCAGCCGGTCCAGGCCGTCAATCGGCTGGATGGCTGCAAACTTCAACTGGCCGACGGTTCATGGTTTTTGCTCAGACCGTCGGGAACCGAGCCCCTGGTTCGATGTTATGGAGAAGCTTCCACGCAGGAACGATTGCAAGAACTCATGATGGCGGGCCGGCAACTCCTCCAAGGCACGTCATAGACAGGGATGCGTCTATGATGGGGATGAGCCCGTTTCCATGTCAGGTGATTCCTTCAAGGACGAAGGGAGGCCATGATGTATCGATCCACGAAAATCTTTCCTTCTCTCACCCCAGCAGACTGTAGGCGTTAGGCTGCGAGCATGCCGGCATTTCAATTCGTTCATACGGCGGACTTGCATCTGGACAGCCCATTCCTGGGGTTGTCCGAAGTGGCTCCCGGCCTTCAGTCCATCTTGCGGGAAGCCACGTTTCAGGCCTTCGAGGGAATCATCGACCTTTGTCTCAATCGTGAAGTGGATTTTCTCCTTATCGCGGGTGACATTCATGATGCTTCCGACCGGAGCCTGCGGGCGTTGACCCGATTGCGACAAGGGTTCGAACGATTGGCCGAACACCACATCCCCGTTTTCGTGTGTCATGGAAACCATGATCCCTTAACCGGCTGGAGCGGAAAATTCTCTTGGCCCGACAATGTGCATGTCTTTGACGCGAAAGGAGTCGAAGCCCGGCCTGTCGTGGTCCAGGGCATCGAAATCGCCAGGGTGTACGGGGTGAGTTACGGCATGGAAAAGGTCACGGATAATCTCGCGCAGCAGTTTCAGCGAGACCCCGATGCTCCCTGGGCGATCGGTCTCCTCCATGCGAATGTGGGCAACGATCCGAACCACGGGAACTATGCCCCCTGTCAGTTGGATGATCTGGTGCAGGCCGGAATGAATTACTGGGCCTTAGGTCATGTCCACACCCATCGCATTCTTCGGGAACGCGATCCCTTGATTATTTATCCCGGCAATCCGCAGGGACGGCATGTGCGGGAAACCGGACCACGGGGATGTTACGTCGTGGAGGTCGACTCCCATGGCTGTGGCCATCCTGAATTCGTCCCCGTGGATGTGGTGCGGTGGTACGACGAGTGGCTGAGCATTGAAGGTCTTGGAGATTTCGATGAATTGCTGGGCAGGATGGATGAACGAGTTCACGCATTGCGCCGGCAAATCGAAGACCGAAGAGCGATCGTGCGGTGGCATTTCGAAGGTCGCGGGGCCTTGCATCGAGAGCTGATTAAACCGGGCCGCCTCGAGGACCTTCTCGCGACACTTCGTGAAAAATGGGGAACAGGTTCCCAATTTGTCTGGTCCGAGGCGATTGATGATCGAACCGGACGAGAGATCGATATCGAGGCTCTCCGTCAAGAAGAAAATCTCCTTGGAGACTTTCTTCGGTTGGCGGAAGTCGGAGAGGCAAGCCGGTTGCAGGAATGGCATCATGTGATTGCGCCTCTCTTTGACGATCCCAGAGTGTATCGCTATCTCGGAGAGCCGTCTGACGAGCAATTGCGAGAATGGGTGCATGCCGCGCAGCGCCTGGGAATCGATCGGTTATTGACGGGGGATGAGTGACGTCATGCGCATTGTGGAAATGGCCATCGATGGGTTCGGGGTGTTTCGGGAGGTCGTAGTTCGCGATATGGCTCCCAAGGTGACGGTCTTCGAGGGGCACAATGAAGCAGGGAAAACCACGATCATGGCGTTCATTCGAGCTATCCTCTTCGGATTCGAGGGGAGGCGG
>Ga0256830_1001953_pt1 | contig 14072 bp, 12 predicted proteins | sample 128326metaG_FD_190537 | JGI IMG/M metagenome (GOLD analysis project Ga0256830, IMG submission 190537) | Hydrothermal vent microbial communities from Lau Basin, Pacific Ocean - 128-326 | ecosystem: Environmental > Aquatic > Marine > Hydrothermal vents | place: Pacific Ocean: Lau Basin | collected... | reverse complement strand
CCCGGACAGGCTCCCGGGCTACTGGACGGGGTGGCGGGTGAGGATGCCCAGCAGCGACGCGATGCGCTCGCGCATTTCGCGGCGGTCCACGATCATGTCGACGGCACCGTGCTCGAGCAGGAATTCGCTGCGCTGAAAGCCTTCCGGCAGGGTTTCGCGCACCGTCTGTTCGATGACGCGCGGACCGGCGAAGCCGATCAGTGCCCTGGGCTCGGCAATGTTGATGTCGCCCAGCATGGCCAGACTGGCCGACACGCCGCCCATGGTCGGGTCGGTGAGTACGGAGATATACGGAATGCCCGCGGCCGACAGACGCGCCAGCGCGGCGCTGGTCTTGGCCATCTGCATCAGCGACAGCAGCGCTTCCTGCATACGTGCGCCGCCGCTGGCGGAGAAACACACCAGCGGGATGTTGTGGTCGATGCTGGTATTGACGGCGCGCACGAAGCGCTCGCCCACCACCGACCCCATGGAACCGCCCATGTAGCGGAACTCGAAGGCGGCCGCCACCAGCGGCAACCCTTCCACCTGGCCGCGCATGACCACCAGCGCGTCGGTCTCGCCCGTGGCCTTCTGGGCCTGGGTGATACGGTCGCGGTATTTCCTGCTGTCCCTGAACTTCAGCGGGTCGGACGGTTCCAGGCCGGCGCCGATCTCTTCGCGCGGTTCCCCGTCGAGGAACAGGTCGAGACGTCGCCTCGCGCCTATGCGCATGTGGTGGCCGCACTTGGGACAGACGTCCTGGTTGCGCTCCAGCTCGGCGCGGTACAGCACGGCGTCACAGCCGCTGCACTTGGTCCACAGGCCCTCGGGAACGTTGCGCCTGCCCTTGCCCTCGGTACGGATGCGGGAGGGCATCAGTTTTTCGAACCAGCTCATATCGGTATCCTGATCGTGCCGGCGGCCGGGGCCGCGGCTGTCGGGTTTGTGGAGATAGCCACGGAAAACACGGAAAGCACGGACCTTGTCTTTGCGTGGCGCGCTGCGCGCGCCCGCAAGCAGAAAAAGATTTTGTCCGTGCTTTCCGTGCTTTCCGTGGCTATCCGCTCAACACGCATAACAGGGTTCCAGGTCATGCCGAGGCGGCCGATGGTTTGTCGTCCATGGCGGCGCGCATGGCGGCGATGAGGGCCGGCGCCTCCGGCGGGATGCGTTGCGGCTCGTCGGCCAGCGCCGCGATGCGTTTGACCAGCGCGCTGCCCACCACCACGGCATCGGCCACCGCCGCCACGCTGGCGGCGGATTCCGGGTCGTGGATGCCGAAGCCCACCCCCACCGGCAGCCGCGTGTGGCGGCGGATCTCCGCCAGCTTGTCTGCCACTGCCCCGACGTCCAGCCGGTTGGCGCCGGTGACACCCTTGAAAGACACATAATAGAGGAAACCGCCGCCCATCCCGTCCATGCGTTCGATGCGCGCGTCGTCACTGGTCGGCGCGGCCAGGAAGACAGGGTCGATGGCGTGCGCCCTGAGCGCGTCGACCAGGTCCTGCGCCTCCTCGGGCGGCAGATCGACGGTCAGCACGCCGTCCACGCCGGCGTCCCGCGCCGCCCTGGCAAATGTTTCATAGCCCATCACCTCGACCGGGTTGAGATAACCCATCAGTACGATCGGCGTGTCGCCGTCCCGGCTGCGGAACTCCCGCACCATATCCAGCACCTGGTGCAGGCTGACGTGATGTTTCAGCGCCCGCTCGCAGGCCGCCTGGATGACCGGGCCGTCGGCCATGGGATCGGAGAACGGCACGCCGATCTCCAGCAGATCGGCACCGGCCTCGACCAGGGCGTGCAGCAGCGGCACCGTCACCGAGGGCTCGGGATCGCCCGCCGTCACATAGGGAATGAGGGCGGTGCGGCCCGCGGCCCGCAGAGCGGCGAAGCGGCCTTCGATACGGCTCATACCTCGATGCCCTCCAGCGCCGCTACCGTGTGGATATCCTTGTCGCCGCGGCCGGACAGGTTCACCAGCAGGATCTGATCACGCGTCATGGTCGGCGCCAGCTGCATGGCGTAAGCCAGCGCATGGCTGGACTCCAGCGCCGGCATGATGCCCTCGGTACGGGTCAGGTCGTGGAAAGCGGCCAGCGCCTGTTCGTCGGTGGCCGCCACGTAGTTTGCACGGCCGGTGTCCTTGAGCCAGGCGTGCTCCGGACCCACGCCCGGGTAGTCGAGGCCGGCGGACACCGAATGCGTCTCGATGATCTGACCGTCGCTGTCCTCCATCAGGTAGGTGCGGTTGCCGTGCAGCACACCCGGCCGGCCGGCACACAGCGGCGCGGCGTGACGGCCACTGGCGATGCCGTCGCCGCCGCCCTCGACGCCGTACATGGCCACCCCGGCATCTTCGAGGAAGGGATAGAACAGGCCGATGGCGTTGGACCCGCCACCCACGCAGGCGATCAGGGCATCCGGCAGGCGGCCCGCCTGTTGCTGGATCTGGGCGCGCGCCTCGCGGCCGATGACAGTCTGGAAATCACGCACCATGACGGGATACGGGTGCGGCCCGGCCACCGTGCCGATGATGTAGAAGGTATCGTCGACGTTGGTGACCCAGTCGCGCATGGCCTCGTTGAGGGCGTCCTTGAGCGTTTTCGAGCCGGACTCCACCGACACCACCTCGGCACCCAGCAGGCGCATGCGGTAGACGTTGATGGCCTGGCGCCGGATATCCTCGGCGCCCATGTAGACCACACACTCCATGCCCAGCCGCGCGGCCACCGTGGCGGTGGCGACGCCGTGCTGGCCGGCACCGGTCTCCGCAATCACCCGGCGCTTGCCCATGCGCCGCGCCAGCAACGCCTGGCCGACGGTGTTGTTCACTTTGTGGGCGCCGGTGTGATTGAGGTCTTCGCGTTTGAGATAAATCTGCGCCCCGCCCAGCTTCTCACTCCAGCGGCGCGCGTGGTAGAGCGGCGACGGCCGGCCGACGAACTGTGCCAGATCGGCATCCAGTTCGGCCTGGAAATCCGGATCCTTGCGGTAGCGCTCGTACGCCTGCCGCAGTTCCTCCAGCGGTCCCATCAGGGTCTCCGCCACGAAACGGCCGCCGTACGGCCCGAAGTGGCCGCCGGCGTCCGGCATATCGGTCAACGCCCGTACTTCACTGGCTTGCGTCGCCACGCTCTACTCCTCGCATGAATGCTGCTATCCGTTGTGCGGACTTGATGCCTTTCGAGGCTTCCACGCCGCTGCTGACGTCCACCGCCCAGGGCCGCGCCTGGCGGATGGCGTCTGCGACGTTGTCCGGCGTCAGCCCGCCGGCCAGTATGACCGGCCGCCCGCTCTGTTCGGGCAGGCGCCGCCAGTCGAAGGTCACGCCGCCGCCGCCGTGGATATCCGGCTGCCAGGCGTCGAACAGGAAACCGGCGGCGTCCGGATAGTCCTGCATGGCAGCGAGCGGATCGATGTCCTCGCGCATGCCGATGGCCTTGATGTAGGGGCGGCCGTAAGCGCCGCACTGTTCCGCCGTCTCGCTGCCGTGGAACTGCAGCAGGTCCACCGGCAGCGCGGCCAGCACCTCGCGGATGCGATCCGGTTGCTCGTTCACGAACAGCGCCACCACCGTCACGAATGGCGGCAACGCACGGCACAACGCGCGGGCCTGCTCGATGTCCACCGCGCGCGGGCTCCTGGCATAAAACACCAGCCCGATGGCGTCGGCGCCCGCCGCGGCGGCGGCCTGCGCGTCCTCGCTGCGGGTGATGCCACAGATTTTCACGCGCGTGCGCATGCGTCCGGCGCTGGAGTTGTCCACAGTTAAAAGGGGTATGCTATCAGAAACCGGCAGTTTCTGGGGAGTTGGCACCCGTTTTCAGCGCAAATTCCAACCGCGCGGCACCGGCCCGGCCTCAGCCGAAACGTGGCAGATGGCCGCAGTCGGCGATGCCGTACCGCTGCGGGTAGCGTACCCCCACCAGGTACAGCCCCGACGCCGGCGCCGTCACCCCGCCGCGCGTGCGGTCGCGCCGCTCCAGCACTTCCCGCACCCACTCCGGCCGCTGGTCGCCACGGCCGACCGCCATGAGCACACCAGCGATGTTGCGCACCATGTGGTGCAGAAAGGCGTTCGCCTCCACATCCAGGTAGACATAGGGACCGCTGCGACTGACATCGAGCCGGTGCACGGTGCGGACCGGGTGCTTCGCCTGACAGGCCAGTGCCCGGAAAGAGGAAAAATCGTGCTCGCCGAGCAGGTATGCCGCACCGGCCGCCATGCGCGTCTCGTCCAGCGGCCGGTGATCCCAGGTCACGCGGCTGCGCTCCAGGGCGCTGGCCACCGGCCGGTTCAGGATGATGTAGCGGTAACGGCGGGCGGCCGCGGAGAAACGTGCGTGAAAATCCCCGTCGACCTCCCTCACCCACAACAGCCGCACGTCGTCGGCCAGATTGGCATTGGCGCCCAGCAGCCACGACCGCTCGCTGCGCACGGCGGTGGCGTCGAAATGAACGACCTGCGAAGTGGCATGCACTCCGGCATCGGTACGCCCGGCGCAGGCCACCTCCACCGCGTGGTCGGCAACGAACGACAATGCCTTCTCCACCTCGCCCTGCAGAGTGCGGCTGCCGGGCTGGCGCTGCCAACCGCTGAACCCCGTACCGTCGTACTCGATACCACAGGCGATGCGCATGAGCTACTTGTTCTTGATGTAGAGATTGTCGTCGAAGCTGCATACCCAGGCCGGCCGCAGCGCCACCATGGCGGTCATGACCATCCCGTTGAGCAACGCCTCGGAGAAGAACACCAGGGGAAAATAGGGATAGTACTGGTAACTCAGCCAGTCCGCATTGTGCGCGTCGCTGCTGATCATGAGCAGCGCGCCCGCCACGCTGGCCAGCAGGATGGAACAGCCGGCGGCGAGAAACCCGTTGATGTAGACATAGACGAAGAAATTGTGCGGCAGGCGCCGTTGCGCGAAGCGCAGCAGTACCTCGGTGGCCAGGACGGGGATGCCACCCATGACCAGGGCGTTGAGCCCCAACGCTTCGAATCCCCCGCCACCGTTGAGCACGCTGCCGGTCACCACCACCAGCACCGCCAACATGGCAAAGGCCCAGCCGAACATGAGGGTCACGGCCGTCATGCCCAGCAGGTGGAAATTCAGCGCCGGCAGCACACCCGCGCGCGTGTTCCACAGCACCAGCAGGACCACGCAGGCGGCAAAATAGACGTGGGAAAACTCATTGTCCAGCAGGCGCCGCAATGGCGCCTTCCACAGCGCCGCCAGCACCACCAGCGCGAACAGCAGGTTGGCCGGCCACAACAGCGCGCCGGGAAACAGATTGGCGGGGAAGTCCATGCCAGACTCCGGGACTACAGCGACCCCGCCATTATACCCGACTCCCCGACGGCCCGGGATGCCGGAGCCACCGTGGCGGGCCAGCCACAAAGGTGCACGAGGGAAGCATCTTTTTACCGCACCATAAAAAAGGGGCGCCGGAGCGCCCCTTTTCCATTCACCGTGACCGGCGGCTCGTCAGGCGATCTGTTCGAGGATGCCCTGGGCTTCCGACTTCTGCTCGTCGTTGCCCTCTTCCATGACCTCGTCGAGGATGCTGCGGGCGCCATCCGGGTCGCCCATGTCGATGTAGGCGCGGGCCAGATCAAGCTTGGTGGACACCTCGTCGAGGTCGGCCAGTTCGCCGTCCTGCCGGGCGTCTTCCCCGATGCCTTCCTCTTCGCCCGGTTCGAAACCCTCGAGATCGAAGTCCAGCGCGTCGTCCTGCGCCACCGCGTCCGGCTCGACACTGTCCATTTCCACGTCCGGTGAAGCCCCGGCCTCTGCTTCTTCCCTGAATTCCGGCATATCGGTTTCCGGGTTGAATGCCGCGCTGTCCTGCGGTTCCTGGCCGGCCGTCAGGTCCATGTCGAATTCCAGACCGTCGTCGACATCAAGTGCGGCCGGCTCCTGCTGACCCTGCTCCACACCCATATCCGGCGACTCCGCTGTTTCATTATCGATATCGATATCCCGGTCAATATCGAGGTGCAGGTCTTCAGCCGTTGCCCCGCTATCGGCAACCTCGGCTGCGCCGCCCCGGTACATGGGATTGTCCGGGTTCAGCTCGCGGCCCATTTCAGCGATCTTCGCCCACATCGGGTCGTCGGTGTTCTCCAGCCGCGCCAGGATGGCCTGGGCGTGGGCGTCGAAAGCACTCTGGTTCTGGGCTGCCTGATAGACCTCCAGCAGTTTGAGGTTGATATCCTCGCGTTCCGGATCCTTCTCGAGTGCTTCCTTGATCAGCTCCTCGGCCTGCTGGTAGCGACCGTAGGCCAGGTAGACATCCGCCTCCGACAGCGGGTCTGCCTCGCCGGGTGTCTTGATGGCACCCATGTCGCTGACCGCGAATTCACTGAGCAGCGAAGATTCCGATGCCGCCTGGTCCTGCGACTGAGGCTCGCTGAGAGCGGCGCTTTCGGCCTCTTCCTCGTCGTGGGTGGCCTGCAGGATGCTCTCCTGGAACTCGGTCTCGATCCCGCGCTTGCGACGCAGGCCGAAGAAGGCCAGCAGTGCCAGCACGCCGGCACCGGCGCCCAGATAGAGGGGGTTGGCCAGCAGGCGGTCCACAAAACCGGGCGTGGCCGGTTCAGGCTGAACGTCGGCGACTGGTTCCGGCTGAACCCCGCCACCGGCAGGCATCTCCGGTGCCGCGGCCGCTACATCTGCTTCGACCGGCGCCGGCACGTCGTTTCCGGCCACGTCCTCGCCAGGCCCGGCCATGCCCTGTTCGGCCGCTTCACCAGCCGCGGTGTCGGCTGTGACCGGCGCATCGACTGCGACAACCGTTCCGGTTTCAGACGGCGCTTCGGTCGCAGTGGCATCGGTCGATGCGGTTGATTCCTCACCTGAACCTGCTGCGGCTTCCTCCGTCGCGGCTTCAGGCACCGTCGCCCCGGCAGACGACTGCTCGCCGGTCATGGCCTGCAGGCGCGCCAGCTCGTCATCCTTGAGCTGGATCAGGCGCTGCATGTTGCGAATCTGTTCTTCCAGCACCGACAGACGGTTGGCCATTTCCTCGCTCTCGCGGCGCTGGGCCTCCATGGCCTCGTTGGCCAGCACCAGCTCGCGCTTCAGCGCATCCAGGCTGGCCGCTTCCTCGCCGGTCTGCCCGACGGTGCCGCTGCTGGCCTCACCGAGTTCCGGCGCCACCAGCTGCAGCTTGCTGGCGGCCACGGGGGTGGCCTGCCTGTCGGCTGGTCCGGAGCGCGCCGCGCGCCAGGCGGCGTACTGGGCGCGCGCCTCGCGCAGGGCCTCGGCCCTGCTGATGGAAGTCATCTCCTCGCGGCTGGGCACACGCAGGATATAGCCGGCCTTGAGGTTGTTGATGTTATTGTTGTAGAAAGCGTCCGGATTGGCGCGCAGCAAACCCAGCATGGTCTGTTCCATGCTGACGCCGGCATCGGGACGCACCCGTTCGGCGACCTTCCACAACGTGTCGTTGCGTCTGGTGGGACCGTATTCACCCGGCGCGGCCGAGACTGGCGGCGCACTGTGGTTCACACGGGGCGCGGGGGCGACGCGGGGGGTGGCAACAGCCGGTGCCGGAACCGCAGCTGTGACAGGGGCCTGCGGTGCGACCGGCGCAGCGGGCATGGTCACGGGTGGATCGACCAGCACGGTATATTCGCGGAGCAACCGCCCCCTGCTCCAGGACACTTCCAGCAAGAAATCCAGGAAGGGTTCGCGGACCGGTTTCCGGCTGGTGATCATGACCACCGGTTGGCCATCCGGGTTGCGGGTGACGTTGAACCTGAACTTGGTGAGGAACAGCGGCCGGTCGATGCCTGCCTTGGCGAAGGCATCCGCCGCTGCCAGCGACACCTTCAGCTCTTCCAGCTCGGCCGGGGTCGCGGAAAGCAGTTCTATTTCGGCGACCAGCGGCTGGTTGAGTGCCGATTTAAGCTCGATGTCGCCGAGCCCCAAGGCTGCCGCGTTGCCGCTGGCAAACATCCCTGCCATCGCCAAAGCCAAGGCCGATTTCCTATACATACAGGTCCCCTTTTGTCGCTGGCCCGCCATCACCGACGCGCCCGGCCGCTCTCGCGGCCAGTCCTTACATCACCAGAAGCCCTGTAAATCCCTAACTCTTTGTCAGAGATAATCTTTTACCAGTATCTCAGCAATCTGGATACTGTTCAGGGCTGCCCCTTTGCGCACATTATCGGCGACCACCCACAAATCTAAACCTCTGGGATGCGAGATATCTTCACGAATGCGACCTACGAACACCGGATCGTTGTTGGCGCCCTCGGTGACAGCCGTCGGGTAGCCGCCGTCGCGGCGTTCGTCCAGCACCACCACGCCGGGCGCCTTTGCCAGCAGTTCGCGGGCCTGCCCGGCGCTGAGCTTGTCGCGGGTCTCGATGTGAACCGCCTCGGAGTGACCGTAGAATACCGGTACCCGCACCGCCGTCGGGTTCACCTGGATGGACTCGTCGCCCATGATCTTGCGGGTCTCCCAGACCATTTTCATTTCTTCCTTGGTGTAGCCGTTGTCCTGGAACACGTCGATGTGCGGCAGCACGTTGAAGGCAATCTGCCTGGGATAGACATTAGACTCGATCGGCTTGCTGTTCAACAGGTTGGCAGTCTGCGCCGCCAGTTCCTCGATGGCCTCCTTGCCGGTGCCGGAGACCGCCTGGTAGGTGCAGACATTGATGCGCTCGATGCCCACTGCGTCGTGGATGGGCTTGAGCGCCACCAGCATCTGGATGGTGGAACAGTTCGGATTGGCAATGATGCCGTGGCGGGTGTAGTCAGCGATCTTCTCCGGGTTGACTTCGGGCACCACCAGCGGGATCTCGTCGTCGTAGCGAAACTGGGAGGTATTGTCGACCACCACGCAGCCGGCCTCCGCGGCCTTGGGCGCATAGACCTTCGATATGGAAGCGCCTGCCGAGAACAGGCCAATCTGCACCCTGGAGAAATCGAACTCGGCCAGATTCTGTACCGTCAGCTGCTTGCTGCCGAACCTTACCTTCTTGCCGGCCGACCGCTCGCTGGCCAGGGGATACACCTCGCCTGCCGGGAACTTCCGTTCGGCCAGGATCTCCAGCATGGTTTCACCCACCGCGCCGGTTGCGCCGACCACGGCTACATCAACTGTGCGACTCATAACAACTCCTGCTGATTCAGCGTCTATTCTAACCACCAAGGCGCACAAAGGCGCTCAAGGAAAAAACAAGCTTTCAACTGCGGGGGATCCGAACCGAAGCCCAGGGTGGGGTGAAGGCAGTGAACCCCACCCTAACCGTTCGGCGGCCATGCCCCGGGACGCCACCATCCTTTCCAGGGCTACCGGCAAACCAGGGCTTTCCCGGATATCCCGCCACCTTGAACGGTGGGGTTCGCTTTGCTCACCCCAGCCTACAACGCCGCCACCACGGCGTCACCCATGGCGACGGTACCCACCGTCGGCCGGCCCTCGGCGGCGATGTCCGGGGTACGCAGGCCCTGGTCCAGCACGCGGCCGACCGCCGTCTCGATACGATCGGCCCAACCGGCCTCGCCGAAGCTGTAGCGCAGCATCATGGCCACCGACAGGATGGTGGCCAGCGGGTTGGCGATGCCCCGCCCGGCGATGTCGGGTGCCGAACCGTGAATGGGCTCGTACATGCCCTTGTCGTCGGCGTCCAGCGAGGCCGACGGCAGCATGCCGATGGAACCGGTCAGCATGGCGGCGGCATCCGACAGAATGTCGCCGAACATATTGGTGGTGACCATCACATCGAACTGCTTGGGCGCGCGCACCAGCTGCATGGCGGCATTGTCCACGTACATGTGGCTCAGTTCCACGTCCGGGTAGTCCTCACCCAGGCGCGTCATCACCCGGCGCCACAGCTCGGTCACTTCCAGCACGTTGGCCTTGTCCACCGAGCATAGCCGCTTGCCGCGCTTGCGGGCGATCTCGAAGGCCGAACGGCCGATGCGCTCGATCTCGGACTCGCGGTATACCAGGGTGTTGAAGCCTTCCTTCTCGCCGTTGTCCAGCATGCGCACCCCGCGCGGCTGTCCGAAATAAATGCCGCCCGTCAGCTCGCGCACGATCATGATGTCCAGTCCGGACACCACCTCCGGCTTCAGGGTCGAGGCATCGGCCAGCTGCGGATAGAGGATGGCCGGGCGCAGGTTGGAGAACAGTTTCAGCTCCGAGCGCAGGCCCAGCAGCCCCTGCTCGGGCCGCAGCGGCCTGTCCAGCGACTCGTACTGCGGGCCGCCCACCGCGCCCAGCAGGATGGCGTCGGCCTCGCGCGCCTGCGCCAGCGTTTCCTCGGGCAGGGGGTGACCCTTGGCGTCGTAGGCGCTGCCGCCGACCAGACCCTGTTCCAGCTCGATGTCGAGGCCGTCGGCCTTGAGCCTGTCCAGCACCTTGACGGCTTCCGCGACGATCTCGGGGCCGATGCCGTCACCAGGCAATATCAGTATCTTCTTTGTCATGATTCAAACCCTGTTTTTTTGAATTCAACCCGTTCCATCCAACCGCAAAGGTTCGGCAACACCACCCACGCCCCCTGCCGAAGCGTAGGGTGGGGTGAGCAAAGCGAACCCCACCATAACCGTCCGGCAGCCATGCCCCGAGAGGCCGCGAACGTATCCATGCCCACCGGTCAAACGAAGCTTTGGTCAAATCTGCCACCACCACTGAACGGTGGGGTTCGCTTCGCTCACCCCACCCTACGGGAGTCATGTCAAAACAGCCACGGCGCTTCCTGCCGGCGCCGTTCCTCATAGGCGCGGATCTCGTCCGCGTGCTGCAGCGTCAGGCCGATGTCGTCCAGACCGTTCAGCAGGCAGTATTTGCGGAATTCGTCCACCTCGAAAGGAATCACCGCGCCGTCCGGTTTGGTAATGGTCTGTTTTTCCAGGTCCACGACCAGCCGGTAGCCTTCGCTGGCTTCCACTTCCTCGAACAACCGGTCCAGGATGGCGGCGTCCAGCACAATGGGCAGCACACCATTCTTGAAACAATTGTTGAAGAAGATGTCGGCGAAGCTCGGCGCCATGACGACGCGGAAGCCCGCGTCCTCCAGCGCCCACACGGCGTGCTCGCGCGACGAGCCGCAGCCGAAGTTTTCGCGCCCCAGCAGGATGCTGGCACCTTGGTAACGGGGCTGGTTCATGACGAAATCCGGGTTCGGGCGGCGCTTGCCGTGGTCCTGCCCCGGCTCGCCCGGATCCAGGTAGCGCCAGTCGTCGAACAGGTTGGGGCCGAAGCCGCTGCGCTTGACCGACTTCAGGTACTGCTTGGGGATGATGGCATCGGTATCGACGTTGGGCCGATCGAGCGGCATCACCAGGCCGTCCAGTTTGTTGAAAGGTTTCATGTTGCTGTCAGCTCTTTGGTTAAACCAAACTCACCCCAGTTCCCGCACATCCACGAAATGGCCGGCCACCGCGGCCGCGGCCGCCATCGCCGGGCTCACCAGGTGGGTACGGCCACCGGCACCCTGGCGGCCTTCGAAATTCCTGTTGGAGGTCGAGGCGCAGCGCTCGCCCGGCGCCAGCCGGTCGGCGTTCATGGCCAGGCACATGGAGCAACCCGGCTCGCGCCACTCGAAGCCGGCCTCGATGAACACCTTGTCCAGCCCTTCCTGCTCGGCCTGCTGCTTGACCAGACCCGAGCCCGGCACCACCATGGCCAGCTTTACGTTGTCCGCCACCCTGCGACCGCGCGCCACGGCGGCAGCCGCACGCAGATCCTCGATGCGCGAGTTGGTGCACGAGCCTATGAACACCTTGTCCACGGCGATGCCGGTGATTGGAGTGCCCGGTTCCAGCCCCATGTAGTCCAGCGCCTTGCGCATGCCGGAACGCTTCACCGCGTCGCTTTCCTGCGCCGGATCGGGCACCACAGCGTCGACCGGCGCCACCATCTCCGGCGACGTGCCCCAGGTGACCTGCGGGCGAATGGCCGCCGCGTCCAGCGTCACGACGCGATCGAATTCGGCATCCGCATCACTGTGCAGGTCGCGCCAGGCGGCCACGGCCCGCTCCCACAATTCACCCTTCGGTGCATAGGGCCGGCCGGCCACATAGTCGATGGCCTTGTCATCCACCGCCACCATGCCGGCGCGGGCGCCCGCCTCGATGCTCATGTTGCACACCGTCATGCGGCCCTCCATGGACAGCGACTCGATGGCGCTGCCGGCGAACTCGATGGCATAGCCGGTGCCGCCGGCGGTGCCGATCTCGCCGATGATGGCCAGCACCACGTCCTTGGCGGTTACGCCCGGCCCCAGCTCGCCCTCGACACGCACCTGCATGTTCTTCGACTTCTTCTGGATCAGGCACTGGGTGGCGAGCACGTGCTCGACCTCCGAGGTACCGATGCCGAAAGCCAGCGCGCCGAAGGCACCGTGCGTGGAGGTATGCGAATCGCCGCATACCACCGTCATGCCCGGCAGGGTCGCGCCCTGCTCCGGCCCGATCACGTGCACGATACCCTGGCGCGGATCGTCCATGGTGAACTCGGTGATGCCGAAATCATGGCAGTTGCGATCCAGCGTCTCCACCTGGATGCGGGACACCGGGTCCTCGATGCCGGCGATGCCGCCCTCGCGGTGGGTGGTCGGCACGTTGTGATCGGGCACCGCCAGCACCGCGTCCGTGCGCCAGGGGCTGCGCCCCGCCAGCCGCAGCCCCTCGAAGGCCTGCGGCGAAGTCACTTCATGGACCAGGTGCCGGTCAATATAGATAAGCGCCGTGCCATCCCCGTCCTCGCGCACGAGGTGGGCATCCCACAATTTGTCGTAAAGCGTTCTGCCGCTCATGGTCTGTCTGCCTCCTGATTGCGGCCTATTGTGGGGGCTGAGGTATGATAACTCAAATTCATATTTATCATATGTTATATTACTATCAAGAATATATCTTTCTGACCGCGAAGGACGCGAAGCAAGCCCATTTGTGCAAGGAAAACCTTCGCGTCCTTCGTGGTTGCCAGAAGTCCTTTGCCGACGTCACCGTATGCCAAGGGAGAACGAGTCCTGATGGATATAGGCGCACTGAAAGCCTTCATCGCCGTCGCCGAGGCGGGTTCCTTCTCGCTGGCGGCCGAACGCCTGTTCCTGACCCAACCGGCGGTCAGCAAGCGCATCGCGGCGTTGGAGGATGAACTGGATGCCCGCCTCTTTGACCGCATCGGGCGCAGCATCACCCTTACCGAGGCAGGCCGCGCGCTGCTGCCACGGGCGCGCAATATCCTGATCGAACTGGAAGACAGCATGCGCGCCATCTCCAACCTCAACGGCGAGATCCACGGCACGCTGCGCTTCGCCACCAGCCACCACATCGGCCTGCACCGTCTGCCGCCGGCGCTGCGCGTATTCACGCGGCGCCATCCGCAGATACGGCTGGACATACGCTTCATGGATTCGGAAGCCGCCTGTCAGGCTGTCGAACACGGTGAACTGGAACTGGGGATAGTGACGCTGCCGCCGCAGCCGTCCACCAGCCTGAGTACACGGGTGGTGTGGCCGGACCCTCTGTCGATCGTGGTGGCACCGGAACACGACCTGGCGAAGAAGCGCGGCGTGCGGCTGGACGACCTCGCCCGCCACCCCGCCATCCTGCCCTCGCCCAACACCTACACACGGCAGATCGCGGAACGTGCATTCTCCGAACTGGGCCTGGCACTCGACGTCAGCCTGTCGACCAACTACCTGGAAACCATCAAGATGCTGGTATCGATCGGCATCGGCTGGAGCCTGCTGCCGGTCACCATGCTGGACGATCAATTGAAAAGCCTGCCGGTCCGCCAGCTGAAACTGAAACGCGAACTGGGGGTGGTGTATCACCGGGAGCGGACGCTGTCGAATGCCGCCCGCGCCCTGATCGACCTGCTGCAGAACCCGTCTCCTGACGAAGCCCAGGGTGGCGGTAAGCGAAGCGAACCCCACCGTCCTCCACTGCGATAGCGGTGTGAGGGGCGCTTCGTTTGAGCAGCTGCCATGGACATGTCCATAACGTTGTGAGGAATGGCCGCCGTATCGGCCCGGCGGGGTTCGCTTTGCTCACCCCGCCCTACGCTTCGTTGTAGGACGTTTTGTTTTGTTTTGTTGCGGGTGATTCGGGTTCGATA
>Ga0256830_1001952_pt1 | contig 14072 bp, 8 predicted proteins | sample 128326metaG_FD_190537 | JGI IMG/M metagenome (GOLD analysis project Ga0256830, IMG submission 190537) | Hydrothermal vent microbial communities from Lau Basin, Pacific Ocean - 128-326 | ecosystem: Environmental > Aquatic > Marine > Hydrothermal vents | place: Pacific Ocean: Lau Basin | collected... | reverse complement strand
CCCTCTACTTTTCCCTTTACCCCCTTGCCTCCTATTTCCTCAAACTCTTCCGGCTCGCCGACTTTAATCCGTGCTTTCCTTACCAGCTCTCGTACTGCCTTAGCCACAGGATGCAGCGAATGTTTTTCCACTGTTCCCACCAGGTAAATAAACTTTTCCGGAGGAATTCCCGGAAGAGGATTGAGAGAACTTACCACCGGCTCTCCTGTAGTAAGGGTCCCCGTTTTATCAAAAACTACCGCATTTACCTGGGAGGCCACCTCAATTTTGCCGGTTTCTTTCAGCATTATGCCTGCCCGAGCAGAAGCAGAGAGTACTGCAATGATAACAGTAGGAGTAGCTAAGAGAAGCGCACATGGAACCCCTACAATTATGGCAGCAATAGCCCGCAAAGCATCCCGGGTAAAGAAAAGTATCAGGCCAGAAATCATGAGTATTACCGGAATATACCATTGAACATATTTTTCCATGAGAGAAATTATGGGGATGCGCGTCTTTTCCGCCTGCAGGATAAGCTGCTTTACTTTTCCCAGGGTAGTATCCTCCCCTACCCGGGTAACCTCAAGCAAAACTGATCCCGTGATATTTGTGGTCCCTTCAAAGACCTGCTCTCCGGGAACCTTATCCACGGGTAGAGACTCCCCGGTTATGGAAGCTTCGCTTATGGTAGTTTCCCCTTCCTTGATAATCCCATCAGCCGGGATATTTTCCCCCGGCTTTACCCTGATAATGTCCCCTGGCTTTAACTCCCGTACAGTTACATCCCTTTCCTCATTTCCTACCACCAGATGAGCCGTAGGCGGAGTAAGCTTGAGCAGGGATTCAATAGCCTCCCGCGCTCCCAGGGCCGTCCGGTGCTCCAGGAGATGACCCAGAATGAGAATAAAGGCTACCACTCCTGCGGTAACGTAATATCCCAGGGCTATACAGGCAAGTACTGCTATGCTGGCCAGTTCGGTAAGCTCGAGCTTGCCGGTAAAGAAACCTTTAAATGAACCCACTATCATGGGAACACCCAGGAGAAGGGCTCCCAGTAAAGCACTTATGCCGGAAATCTCCGGGCGGTCCGGGAACATGCGCGTGGCTATAAAGGCATTAAAAATAAGAATCCCCCCGATAAGAGTGAATATGAGACGCCGCACCAATTCCCTTTCTTCTTCATGTGCATGCACCGGATGGTAAAGTTCTTCTTTCATTTATTTACTCTCTTTCCATCTTTGTCTCTTTCCCAGGATTATTCTCAATTCATTCTCTTTGCCCGGGAATGGTCTTTTCAGTATAAATTTATTCTGTAAATTGGCCAGGATTTCCTCTATCTTTTCCTGATAGAAGTAGGCAAGATACACATTAAGCCCCTTGCTCCCTTCTCCGAATTTCTGGGTAAGTTTTTCAATATACTCGGCATCAGCACGCGCTTCATTAACTACTTCGCTACGGTAGGTGTTTGCTTCTCCCACAATCCTTGCCGCTTCCCCCATAGCAGTATTTACCACCCGGTTGGCATAAGATTTAGCTTCATTTATGCGTGCACTTTTGATTTGCTCGGATTTAATCACTTTGTTGAATGCATCGGCCACTTGCAGGGGAGGAACAGAACGATCCAGGTACACTGCCACAAGTGTCAACCCGGAATCCACCTCATCCAGTGTCTTCTGTGCTTCGTTTTTTACCAGGCGGGAAAAAGTTTCCAGGCGGGTGCGCAATGCCTCATCAACCGACAATCTTCCGCCTACGCGTACTATGGCATTGGAGACCGCGATTTTTATTATGGATTCTTCCTGGCTGGTATTAGTAAGGTATAAAATAGGGTCATCTATCTGGTACTCTATATGCCACAGAGTATGAATAATATTGTTATCCCCGGTTATCAAATATCCATGCAGCCACGGAATCAGGAAAGGAGCAGGATTGACATTCTTCTTGTCTAAATCCGGGTCCCAGAATGTTCTCAACTCTATGGATTTAACTTTCTTAACCGGTATGCGCACAACTTTATCTACGGGTTCGGGAAAAGACCAGTGAAATCCGGGTTTAAGTACCCTTTCCTCTCCGACTCCTTTAATCTTTCCCCAGCGAAGTACTACAGCTACTTCATCCTGTTTAACAGTAAAAAAACCTGAGAGAAGATAGGAAATCACCAGAATGGCTACCAACGCCTTAAGGAAATAGAAACTCAGCTTCAGAGCACGGGAGAAGTACTCTAATGCTTCGCTTTGTTCCCTACTTTTTCTTGCCATTTTCTTTCTCCAGGTATCCACCCAAGAGTAAATCGTAAGGAGGAGTCCTGCTATCCAGGATGATAGTAGAATTACTCTTAAGCGTGTTCTCCAGCGCTTCCAGTTTCCTCAGGAAAATTGCCAGGTCCTCATTCTTGCTGAAAATATCATAGTACTGCGCAGCCTCTGCATCACCTTCCCCTTTAATCCTTTTAGCCTGAGCCCGTGCTTCTGCCAGTATCTTGTCTTTTTCTGCATCTGCCTTCGCCTTTATGTCGCTTGCCATGCCTTCACCTTCCGCCAGGAATTTCTGGGCTATTCTCTCTCTTTCTTTCCGCATCCTTTCAAATACATCCTGAGTAACCTCCTGAGGAAACTGTATCCTTTTAAGCACCACTTCTATGATTTTTATACCGTATGTTTTTTCAGATTCTTCGGAAGCCAGGGCTTTGATTTTTTCCTGTATTTCGTCTAATTTGAGTAATTTCTTATTCACATTAATCAGCTGGGAAAGCTCGTAAGTACCTATAACCCCGTTTTCATAATTTCTTACCAGGGAAACCAGCTTTCTCTCTGCCGCATCTTTGCTGCCTACCGAAGTAAAGAATTTTAGCGGTTCTTTTATTTTCCAGAAAGTAGAGGTAATTAAAATTATATTTTTCCCATCCCGCGTGTAAGTTTCCTCCATCTTGCTTTCCAGGACATTAATCCTGCCATCAAAATGATATACTTCCTGAATGGGCCAGGGAGCCTTCCAGTAGAGCCCCGGTTCAGTTATTACCCGCACCGGCTTGCCAAATGTAGTCACCACTGCCATCTTGCCCACCGGCACCTGGAAGGCAATAAGGTAAAGAACCAGAATGATAAGCAGGAACAACCCCAGAAAAAAAGTATATGGGTTCCAGATTCTTCTTTTACTCATTTTTTAATCTCCTTTGTTTCTGCTGCCAGACCTAAGGAAAGAATATCAGGCAGAGGCGTCTTCTCCAGGTCAAGCACAGTGACATTTCTTTCTCTCTCAGATGAAACCACAATATATTTCCTGGGAGAAAGGAGACTCCTTTCCAGTGTTTTCAAGTAGTGCCTGTATTTGAAAATGCGAGGATTTTTTTGGTAAGCCTGCAATTCCTTTAAAAACTCTTCCCCCCGTGCTTTCGATTCCACGGACCTGGTCAACCTGTAAGACTCAGCCTGCACTTTTACCCGGGAAGCATCGTAATCTGCCAGGGTAAGTTCCCGGTTCTTGTAAGATTCCGCACCGAGAATATACGCTTCCTTTCTTTCCATTGCCCCCACAACTTTTTCAAAACTCGATGCCGTCTCCACGGGCGGATGAACATTACCCACACTCACCATAACTATTTTTACTCCCAGGTTATGCTTATCCGCTTCTTTCTGAATACTTTTCTTGAGCATATTGGTAAGCGAAAGCCTCTTCACGTTCAATACTTCGAAAAAATCCACGTTCATCATCATCCTGGTAAACTGGTTATAGACAAGGCTTTCTAATAGCTTACCCGGCTGAGCCTGGGTATATGCATAGTCAAATAACCGTTCAGGGTCAATGCGATAGTAAACCCAGACCACACCGGTAAGGAAATTCACCGGGACAGAGGTATAACGGGAAGAAGAAGCAGCAGCACCTTCCTTGCTGGCGATTATCCAGTTAAACTCTTCCTCGTAGTGCCTTTCCGTCCAGAGTACCCTTTCTCCCTCTTTGCCACGCACCCCGGCACGGATGACCTTTATCCGCTCCACATCGTAAATTCTCGCCTTTCCAATAGGCCAGGGAAACTTGAGATGAATTCCGGGTCCAAAAACCTTCCCCCCCTCTATAGGCCTCCCCAGGAACTCTATGAACGCTCTCTCATACGGCCTTACAATCACAAAACAGGTCAACAAGTAAAGCAGGGCAATCTGCAATAGGACAAGGGGGATAACACGCTTCTTTACAAACTGGTAAAACCAGGTCTGGGTAATACGAAAGCCAAACTGGTAATCAAGTATTTCCGAGAAAGAAGGGATAACTTCCTCCGGTGTGGAAAGAAGGTATAAAATCCGGGAATCAAAAGAAATCCGTTTTTCTGCCTTGGAAGAACGGTAAAAAGAAAGAATAATATTCAGCAGGTATTCAAACCCCACTGCGATGAGCAAAATATTGAGCAGGTAGAAAATAAACCATTCCACCTTGGGAAGGCCAAATTTCCTTAAAGTCAAAGATATGGCCACAAGAAATGCGAAAAGAGCATTAACCCCCAAAAAGGTACCGATACTGCGCAGCTCACGCCATAATTTTTCTTTGGACATGCCCACGACATAGCGGGAGAACAAAAAGATAAGAAAAGTCAACCCGATAAGCAACAGCGAAACTGCCGGGCTTGCCTGGTAGTGAATGCCCTTCCCGCCGAAATAGAGCATTATTTTGAAAGGGACGTAGAACATGAGGAAGGAGAGTATTAAAGTCACCCCGGGAATTACCCACTTTTCAGTCTGCCTCAGACGTATGCGGGAAATTAGCAGGGCGCTTTCCTCGTCCCTGAACATCCGCCCTTCCCTTTTGGCAAGCTCTTCCACCTCATCCCTTTCCAGTCTTTCCCTGTACCTCTGCTGGAAAAGGAGAAAGAGCAGGGTGAAAATGGGAATACCTATGCCGGCATGGAAAGATTCCAGGAGCAGAAGAGGAGACTTCACCTGCAAATACATTATGTAGAAGACTAAGGACAAGAAAACCTGGAACAGGGAAGCTCCCAAGGCTACCTGGAAACCTCGCCGTAATTTGTCCTTATCTTCCACCGGATACCTCCTTCCTCTCCCAGATACTCCAGCCTAAAAACGTCATGCCCAGGGTATAGAAAAACATATACCCCAGTGCCTTTAACAGATATTGCAAGTTTATACTTCCTCCTTTTAACCAGGTTTCCTCGCTCCAGAAAACCTGGAAATTCGGTATGAGGGAATATACAATTTTTACCCCCGGATTATGCATAAACTTACCTAAAAGGTAATCCGAAGTAAGCCCAAGCATAAAAATCAGGAAAGAAAAAGTCAGGGTAAAAAATAACTTCCCTCTCAGTGAAAAGAGAGAAGCCACCGGTGCCATGACTATCCCTGCCATCCAGAGAAAAGCGGCCGGAAGGAACAAATTCAGTTGAAGAGCACTCTTGTCAACGAAATAAAGAATCAGGAGAGAGAGGATAAGAGAAATATTCAGTGAGATGACAAAAGCAGAAGCAAAATTTTTATCAGCATAATAATTGGCCCCTCCCGCCAGAATTACTGCCACCAGCAACGGCAAAAACTCGAACCAGAGTATAGAATACTTAACCTCGCTGTAAGCTGCTTCCGGCACTCCCATTTTCAAAGTCATTATAAGGATAATAATTAGGGGAACAAGCACAAACAAGAGAGAAATAGCCACGGCAAATATCTTGGAAACGAGAAAAGTAAAACGGGATACCGGCTTACTCAAAAGAAGGGTACTCGTCTTCTCCTCCATTTCTCCTCCCACAATAGAGAAAATACCCAGCACGCTCACTCCCAGTTCGGATAAAAGAATAGTAGCCATTCCCATATCTAAAATCAGCTTTTTTGCATGCATGAGAGTAAACATGGTAAAGGCAGGGCTGGCCAGGATAAAAAGGTAAGACCCCACGGTAATAAGGGCAAAAAACGGCTGGCGGATTACATTATAGAACGAAATGTGGGCTAACGCAGGGAAAGCTCTCATAATAAGTAAAATATCTTAAAATTTAACCCCGTGGTTATCACGGAGGGCGCTTTCAAATTATCAAGCTCTAAATTATACCATAACAAATAACTTTTCATGCTTCCAGGATTTATTACCTTAACTTCACCTTAAACATACCATACCCCTGTATTGTATATCAAGGGGCAGGTACCCAGCCTCCAGATATAAAATCGGTGTCGGGAGGCAGATAGGCATGACAGGTGGGCAGGTTTTTCTCTTTCTGCTTCTCTTTTGTCATTCCTGCGCAAGCAGGAATCTATTCCCCCTCGCTACCCGCTACTTTCTCACCATTTACTATTTACTGTTCACTGTTTACTATACTCCCAGTCTACAGTCTAAAGTCTATGGTCTAAAGTCTATAGTTATAGCCTAATCCCCACAGGGATTCCCTGCTTTTCCACACTTTCCATTACCGCAGCAGCAATACTCGTGGTTACCACCCCGTCTTCTCCCATAGCTACTTTCCCCTTCAAATCCTCAATTTTCCCGCCCTGCCTCAAAAACCGGAGATTATAGACAAAGTCCATTATTGATTCAAAGCCGTACCCGTGGTATTCCTCGTTCCCCCATTTATCCTCGGTTTTCTCAAAGAAACCCAGGTTAAAAGTTTTCATCCCCTTCTTCCTGAAACACCCTCTCATCCCCCGATACTGTGAATCCACCTCTATCATGCCCTTGTCCCCCACCAGGCGAAATTCCTGGTTTACCACTGCCTCAAATTCCTCGGGAAGAATCCAGGAAGTATCAAAGGTAAGGGAGATGCCATCCTCATACTCAACCTTGGCCTGTACAGAATCGTAGGTATCTACCCCCATATTCCTGAGCACTCTTTTTATTCCGGTAGCCACCACTCTTACCGGCTTCTTCTTGATTATCCAGGTAAGAAGGTCATAGAAGTGCACTCCCAGGAACCACACCGGGGAAGAGCGGGGAGCCCAATTGGGAAAACAGTCCCGGGGCAAATTTATGACATCTTCCATTATTACATGACCGTACTGAATCTCTCCCAACTCTCCGCTTTTCACTATTCTTTCCGCTTCCCTGTGGTAGGGGTCGTAACGCTTATGAAAATCCACCTGCAGGAAAACCCCCTTTTCCCGCGCCTTCCTGTCAATCTCCCTGGCTCCCTGCACCGTAACATCCAGCGGCTTCTCCACCAGGAGAGGCAATCCTCTATCAATAACCTCCAGGGCTATATCTTTGTGCAAATGGTCCGGGGTAGCAATGGTCACTGCGTCCGGTTTCTCAGCCTCCAGCATCTGGCGAAAATCCGTATAACCTTTAACCCCGAAACTCTCCTGCTGTTTTTCAAGTATTTCCTCGTTCAAATCCGACAGGGCAAGGAGTTTTACCTCTCCCTTTCTCTCCATTTGCTTGAAAGCTCTCAGATGATTTGTCCCAAAAGCTCCTCCTCCGATTACACAAATCTTAATCATTCTCTTCCTCCCGGGTTAAGAAATGCAGCAAAGTTTCAGATGCCTTTATAATCTCACTTATACTGATTTTCTCTCCTCTGGAATGCGCCTCGCAAATATCTCCCGGGCCAAAGACCACTACCGGCATTTTGCCCACATGGTAGAAAAGGCGCGCATCACAACTCACAATAAACCCGGTAACACGCGAGGGGACATCCGCTTTCTCCGCCGCACACTGCAATTCTTTAACCAGCCAGTGTTCCGGAGAAATGGAATAAGCCTCGTTGCGAAGTTTCGGAAATTCCAGCTTATAATTCTCGCGTATCCAGGCATCGGGGTGAGAAGCAAGCATCTCCGCCAGCTCCTCTTTCACCCGGGGGATACTTTTATTCGGCAGAAACCCCACTCCTCCTTCAATAACCGCCTCATCCGCCACCATGGAGGGCCACTCTCCCCCTCTTATAGTCCCCACGTTTACCTGCACGGGATGGGAATATTCCTGGAAGAGAGGCACATTCCGGCTTTCTTCCAGGAGTTTTCTCTCGTAATCCTGAAGCGATTCTATCACCTGCATCATCTTTTCTATTGCATTAACTCCCTCGTATTTCCTCCCCATATGCACCGGCTTTCCTTTTATGGTAATTCTGAACCAGATGGCTCCCCGATTTGCAGGGTGAATATTGAGGCCGGAAGCCTCCATTACAATTACACCGTCTCCCCGGTAGCCAGAGAGAATCGCGGCCAGGCTGCCATTCCCTCCTACCTCCTCCTCAATTACTATCTGGATGTGTCCTCTCTTCCTGATTTTAAGCCCCAGGTCTTTTATTGCCATAAAGGCAAGGTAAATAGCAGCTATCTGCCCCTTGCAATCCACTGCCCCCCTTCCCGTTATCCAGTCTCCCTCCACCCGGGGGCTGAAAGCCTCTTCCCAGTCAGCAGGCCCCACAACATCGGAATGGGTATTGATAATAACAGACTTCTCACCCTCATCTTCCCAGAAGGCCAGGAGATTCTTACGCTCGGAGAGAGGATACTCCCGGGGAAGAGAGATATATTCCGGGTGCTCCTGCAGCCCGGGAGGGAAGGGAACAAGCTCGGTTTTCAGGGCAAGCGAAGAAAAAACATCCCTAAGATGCTCCTGGATTTTTCTCTCTCCTCCACCGGTGATACTGGAAAGAGAAATCAGCTCTTTAAGAAAACTTACCAGCTCCTCCCTTCTGGAAACCAGGTATGCTCTCTCTTTCCCGGGAATATGGTCAGACATCCGGTAAACTCCTCATAAATGATTGGTGGGTTCTTAGTTCCGACATGCGTCGGGAGTTCCGCCTCCCCCCAACTCAAAACTAATTATCCCCGCTTAGTTCTTACTCCTTACCTGCTTCACTCAAGGCAGAATCAATAATCTCTATGCCGGTTTCCAGCTCCTTCCGGCTGATAGAAAGAGGAGGCGCAATTCTCAACACGTTGCCAAACGTTCCGATGGGAGCAATCATTAAAAGCCCGCGATTGTATGCTTTCTGCACTATTTCCCTGGCTTTTTCCGGAGAGGGCTTTTTGCTTTTCTTGTCCTCTACTATCTCCAGTCCCCAGACGAGTCCCATTCCCCTCACATCACCCAAAATGCTGTGTCGAGAAAGCAGTTCCCGGAAAGATTTACTTAAAAACTCTCCTCCCTGCCGCGCATTCTCCACCAGGTCATCCTCCATGATAATATTTATATTCTCCAGTGCCACCCTGGAGCAAAACGGGTTTCCGCCATGCGTGGAAGAAAGAGAGCCCGGAGTAAGCATATCCATAACGCGGGATTCTCCTACCAGGGCAGAAAGAGGCACAGAAGAAGTGATCCCCTTTCCCAGGCAAAGTAAATTGGGAGTAACTCCGTAGTGCTCAAAACCAAACAGCCGCCCGGTTCTCCCAAAAGAAGCCTGCACCTCATCAATAATTAACAAAGCCTCTTTCTCCCTGGCCAGTTTCTCCAGTTTTTTCATCCATTCTAAGGGTGGGATAATAGAACCTGCCCCACCCTGGTAAGTCTCGGTTATAAAGGCGGCAATACGACCTTCCGACTCACACGGCAACACCCAATCCACAATAAAATCAAAACAGTAAGTTTTGCAGGCAGGATACCTCCTATCAAAAGGGCAACGGTAACAATAAGGAAAGGGAGCAAGAATCATCCCGGGTAAAAAAGGACCAAACCCATGCGTTCCTGCCCCGCTTTTCTTCCCCCCGATGGAAAGTGCGCCGTAAGTTCGTCCGTGAAATGCCCCGTAAAAAGAAACTATCTCGTATTTCCCTGTATAAAGACGGGAAAGTTTCACTGCTGTTTCCGTGGTCTCAGCCCCGGTGGTGAGCAAAAAAGCCTTATTCAGGTTGAAAGGAGTAATTTCCACCAACTTCCTGGCCAGTTGCAAGCGGTATTCCGTGGGGAAATCGTAGCAGTTTATTACCCTGTCAGCCTGCTCTCTGATAACTTTTACCAGCCTGGGATGAGAATGCCCCACATTGGCCACCAGGACCCCGGAAGAAAAATCAAGGAAAACATTGCCCTCCACATCCTCCACATAAACACCCCGTGCCCTTTCCCAGACTGCCGGAACCTGTTCGCTCATGGAACGAGGCTCATAGGTCTCTTTTAACTTCAGGATTTTCCTCGTTTTCTCACCGGGGAGATTCTTCGTCAGCTTAATCCCCTCCTTTATGTTCATCCCTCTTTCTTCATTGATTTATTACGAAGTTATTAAGAGAAAGGCGAGTATAAATTTGTTATGGGGAGACGCCTATCCTTTCCAAAAGCACGGGGTGATATCTTTATTCCCGGCGGCGATTGTCTCCTTTTATACTCGTTTCTATCCACCATACGAATAACATCCCTGATAATATTCTCTTCGTAGCCCATTCCCAGGAGCTCCCGGAAAGAATATTCCTTTTCCACATATGCTTTAAGAACAGCATCCAGCACTTCATAAGGGGGAAGAGTATCCTGGTCTTTCTGCCCTGGCCTTAATTCTGCCGAGGGTGGCTTTTTAATGATACTTTCCGGGATAATTTCCTTATCCTTACTATTATTGATAAAACGGGCAACCCTGTATACTTCTGTTTTATATACATCCTTGATTACAGCAAATCCGCCGGCCATGTCTCCGTAAAGCGTAGCATACCCGCAGCTCATCTCGCTCTTGTTTCCCGTGGTTAAAACCAGCCAGCCGAACTTATTGGACAACGCCATCAAAAGATTCCCCCGGATTCTTGCCTGGATATTTTCTTCGGTAACGTCTTCTTTTAAACCTTTAAAAACCTCTTTTTTTAAAACTTCACGGTAGGCATGGAAGATTTCCTGGATGGGAAGAGTGAAAGTTTTAATCCCTAAGTTTCTGGCCAGTGTATGCGCATCCTCCATACTGGAAGGAGCATTATACTGAGAAGGCATGATTACTCCTACAACGTTCTCCTCTCCCAGCGCTTCTCTGGCAATACAGGCCACCAGGGAGGAATCTATTCCCCCGCTCAACCCCACCAGCACCTTTTCAAAACCATTTTTCCTGACATAATCCCGCGTACCCAGAACCAATGCTCGGAACACCTCCTCTTCCTGTACGGGAACAGGCTCAATCCTTTTTTTCAGCTTTCTACTTTTATGCCTGCCCTCCCTGCTTATTTCTACCAGAGGGGGAGAGGGGTAATCCAGCTTTTTTGCCCTTCTCCTGGGGTCCTGCAGGTGGGAACGCAAGACCCTATCCGGTTCCAGGTCTACTGTTACCAGGTCTTCCTGGAATACCTTTGCCCTCACTACCAGGTATCCCTTCTCATCAAATACCAGGCTCCCGCCGTCGAAAACGAGTTCATCCTGCCCCCCTACTATATTCACATACACCACTATCGCCCCGCATTCCTGGGCTCGGGTAGAAAGCATCTTCTCCCGTAATTCCCGTTTACCCACATGGAAGGGTGAAGCAGAAATATTAACCAGTATCTGGGATTCTCCCCCTATCGCCTGGTTGAGGTGGGGGCCTTCCGGATACCATATATCCTCGCAGATACTCATCCCTATCCTGCAACCATTGAGCAGAAAAACCGGTGTTTCCCGCCCTCTCTGAAAATACCTGTATTCATCGAATACGCCGTAATTCGGCAGAAAGATCTTACGATATACCCCCCTGATTTCTCCTTCTGAGATTACTGCAAGTGCATTGAATATATCGTCCTCCACATCTACAAATCCCACCACCGCTGCTATCCCCTTAACCTGCCCGGCAAGAGAACGCAATGTCTCCATATTCTCCTGCAGGAATTGCGGCTTGAGTAAGAGGTCCTCCGGGGGATAACCGGTGAGAGCAAGCTCGGGAAATATCACTATGTCTGATTCCTGGTCCCGCGCTTTCTCTATAAAGTTAAGTATTTTCTGCGAATTGCCCTTTAAATCTCCCACCGTCGAATTTATCTGAGCCAGGGATACACGCAATAAATTCCTTCCCATACCTCAAGTTTATATCAAAGAGGTAAAAAATTCAAAAAACCTGTCAAACCAAAGTAGAAATGTCCGGTTTCAATGAAATTAGCAGTAGTAATAAGTAGCGAGTAGCGAGTAGCGGGTAGCGAGGGGAAGGATAGTGAACAGTAAGTAGTAAACAGTGAGTGGGAAGTCAGTATCCTGGTTTTCTGCCCGCCTGTCCCGAGACTACGTCGGGAGGCGGACAGGATACAGAAGGACTACCAGGGCACCCGGGGTGACTCACTATTCAGTGATACGGTAACATTGCCCTTCAAAGACCAGCAAGATGTTCCTGCCCAGAGCAAAGTATCTACCGAGTTCCGGGGTTCTTTTGAGCAGGTCAAAGTATTCCCGGCTGAGATACTTTACTTCTTTTACCTGTAAATCTTTCTTAAACTCCGCATCCACCCAGAAACCGTTCTCCTGCAGGTAGAATGTTTTATCCCCTACCTGTTTAACCGCGCTTGAGCCTGTTTCCTGGATAATCTCTCTATTTTTCAGCCTGGTTATATCCATGGCACTGGAAACAGCTTCTCTGCCCACTGCTTTTTGCATGCCTGCCACGAATTTTTTCCCTTCTTCTTTTACCTTCCGGGAAACGCCCGGGGTTATTCCCCACCTTTTATAATCTTTATCTTTTTCCAGTATCAGGAAAGAGGTATAAGGTGTAATTATCCCGTACTTTTTGCTCAGCCTGATTATCTCATCCACGAGTTCGCGGTTTTCACCTTTCAAACGTATCTCGTTAATGAGATATCCTATTTTTCGCGTGGCCCATATGCGGGGGATAAAATCATTATTCCTGTTTTCCCGGGGGAATTGTGCCTGATAGAGGAATTTTTTCTCCCTGCCATTGACATAGCCTTTCAGAACTATCCTGGCAGAGCCATTCCCCTGGTACTTTCCCAGCAGAACAAGTTGTGTGCCTCTGAAAATGTCCGGGAGGGTTGAAGGGTAAATTTCTTCCACTTTTATTTTCCCGAAGTCCAGTCTTATATCCGAAAGAATCGGTTCGCTAATCTTGCGGTAAAAAGAAGATACTTTGATTTCTATATCCTCTCCCGGCACCACATATTCAGTCATGCCTCTATGCATCTCGGCCATCCTGTCCAGGAGGTGGGTATTTACATCATTACCCACCCCAAAAACGAATATGCGTGCTTCAGACTGGTTTGCCTTTTTCAGGTTGCTTAAAATATCCTTTATGCTCCTCACTCCCACAGTAGGCTGTCCATCGGTAAGAAAGACAATCATGCGTGGTCTTTTAGTCTCTTCAAATATTCCTAAGCCGCTAAGAAGCGCCTGGTTTATGTTTGTCCCACCCCTTGCTTCCAATCCGGCGGCAAATTCCAGCGCGGAGGCAATGTTCTGGGGAGTGGCAGGGACAAGCTTGCTCTGGTATGAATTAACAGAAGTAGCAAAGGCTATTATGTTAAACCGGTCGCCCCGGTTAAGGCTATTTATGCAGAAGCGAAGGGCCTCTTTGGCCTGCTTTATTTTCCTGCCGGACATACTGCCCGAAGTATCTATAATGAAGACTATGTCTTTTGGAGTACTTTTGCCTGCAAGTTTGCCGGGAGAAATAAGCAGCATAAAGTAGCCCTGGGTTCCCGGTTTTTTGTAAGTGAGCAGGTCCAACCCCACATCCTTCTCTGACACTGTATAGTAGAGGATAAAATCTTTATCCGGCTTTACATTTTTCCCCTCGTATCCGCAGGCTGCGGCAAATTTCTGCATTTTCACATCTATCCGGTGGCTGGGGGAATACACGTTTTTTATGGGAAGAACTGATTTTATATTCACGTTTATGCTGACTTCTTTTAATGGCCTGGGAGAAAATTTTTCCGTGTCCAGAGGGTAAACGTATTTATAGATGCCCGCATCATAGGGCAAGGTTTCCTGGTAGACTAATTCGATTCTCTTTTCTCTCTGTTTCGGGATGGGATATACCCGTGCCTTAAACATGTTTCTGCCTACATATTCCAGAAGCGCGGGGTCCTTCATTCTCCTTACTATGTCTTCGTAGATTTTTCTCGCCTTTTCCCTGTCCAGGATTTCTCCATTTACTTTCTTGCCGTCTATGAACATGGAAAACCTGGTAATTGCTGCATTCTCAGGAAGGGGGAATATATAGGTTCCCTCCAGGTCCACATTGGACTCATTTTTGAATACCTGGTCAATGGTGGTGGTGGCAACATTGC
>Ga0256830_1001951_pt1 | contig 14073 bp, 13 predicted proteins | sample 128326metaG_FD_190537 | JGI IMG/M metagenome (GOLD analysis project Ga0256830, IMG submission 190537) | Hydrothermal vent microbial communities from Lau Basin, Pacific Ocean - 128-326 | ecosystem: Environmental > Aquatic > Marine > Hydrothermal vents | place: Pacific Ocean: Lau Basin | collected... | reverse complement strand
GGAAGTGGCGGTCGAAGTGGGCTCTTTACAACATCTGCACCTTGGGCAGGCGCAGCCCGCTCAGACGAGCCAGGCTGCGGTGGCGGAGCAGCACTGATGCTGGCGACACTGAGATGCATGGTGATGCGAGACCTGACGCTGGCGATGCGCCACCGTTCAGATGTATTAACGACGGTGTTCTTTTTCATCATCGTCGTGAGCCTTTTCCCGCTGGGTGTTGGGCCTGAGGCAGCGCTGTTAAAAGAGATGGCGGCGGGAGTGGTTTGGGTAGCGGCGCTACTGGCGTCGATGCTGTCGCTGACACGTCTGTTTGCAGACGATTACAACGACGGCACGCTGGAGCAGCTGTTGTTGGTGCCGCAGCCGCTCTCGCTGATTGTGCTCGGCAAGGTGCTGGCGCACTGGATTATTTCAGGCCTGCCGCTGGTGGTGATGTCGCCGCTGTTGGGGCTGCAGTTTGGACTGGAAGGCGATGAGCTGATGATGTTGATGGTGACCCTGTTGCTGGGAACACCCGTGCTAAGCCTGCTGGGTGCGATCGGTGCGGCGCTGACGCTGGGGTTGCGGGGCGGGGGTGTGCTGGTCTCGCTGCTGGTGTTACCGCTCTATATTCCCGTGCTGATTTTTGGTGCAGGTGCGGTAACTGCAAGTGCGGCAGGGATGGGGGCCGATGGCCACCTCTCTTTAATGGGTGCAATATTATTACTGGCGCTAGTGCTTGCGCCGTGGGCCTCGGCGGCAGCGCTCAGGATTTCGGTGGAATAGCTTTTTTTGAAGCGATATAGACTTAAAAATAGAGAAGATAAGCATCGTGTTTAACTTGTTTAAATATGCATCACCGGCAAGCTTCTACCCGCTAGCGGGCAGGCTCGCCATGGGGTTTGGTATCGCCTCTGTTATCCTGTTGGTGATCGGGCTCTATATGAGCTTTTTTGTCGCGCCGACCGATTACAAACAGGGCGAAGGGTATCGCATCATGTTTATTCATGTGCCGGCTGCGTGGATGTCGATGTTGATCTATGTGGTGATGGCCTGCTGGGCAGCGGCCGGGATGATCTGGCATACGCGCCTCTCATCAATGATGGCCTCATCACTCGCGCCCACCGGTGCCATGTTCACCTTTATCGCGCTGTGGACCGGTGCGCTGTGGGGCAAGCCGATGTGGGGTGCCTGGTGGGTGTGGGATGCGCGACTCACCTCTGAACTGATTCTGCTGTTTCTCTATGTAGGGTTTATGGCGCTGGAGTCGGCCATTGATGACCCGCGTCGTGCCGCCCGCGCCAGCGGCCTGCTGGCGCTGGTGGGGGTGATCAATGTGCCTATCATCTACTACTCCGTACAGTGGTGGAACACCTTGCACCAGGGTAGCTCGATTAAAGTAGTCGATGGCGGTGTTGAGACCAGCATGTCCGAGATCATGGTCTGGACACTGTTGGTGATGACCTTTGCCTGCTGGTTTTACACCATCGCAGTCGCACTCACTCGTGTACGCAGTATCATCCTTGAGCGTGAATCGGGCGCGTCGTGGGTGAAGGCGCTATTGCAGGAGAGAAAATCATGAGCGAATGGCTAGCGATGGGTGGCCACGGTTTATATATCTGGGGGTCATACGCGGTGACGGCCCTCTTTATGATTGTTGAAGTGATCCTGGTGGTGCGCCGCAGACGTAGTCTGATGCAGCGACTGGGGCGTATGATTCGAATGAAAGATTCAGAGGTATCGGGATGAAGTCTAGACATAAACGCATGGTATTTATAGTTGTTGGTCTTGCCGCATTAGCTGGCGCGGTGGGGCTGATCATGAACGCCCTGCAGAGTAATATTAACCATTTCTTTAGCCCGACCGAAGTGCACGCAAATGCAGCACCCACCGACCGTTCGTTTCGTCTCGGTGGGCTGGTTGAGGTTGGCAGTGTGCAGCGTGAAGATGATGGGCTGACCGTCCACTTTCGGGTGACGGATAATGCGGAAACAGTGCCGGTAACCTACACCGGCATTCTGCCCGACCTGTTTCGAGAAGGTGAAGGTGTTGTTGCTCAGGGTAAAATCACCAGCGATGGGGTATTCATGGCAGATGAAGTGCTTGCCAAACATGATGAAACTTATATGCCGCCCGAGGTTGCAGAAGCGCTTGAAAAGGCCGAGCTAGCGAAAGCTGAGGCGGCTAACGGGGCAGCGGCCGTTGAGCCTGCCGCCGTGCAGCCAGCAGCACAGTCACAAGAGGGAAAATAGATGATACCTGAAATTGGACATTACGCGCTGATCCTGGCGCTATCGATGGCAATCATTCAGTCGGTGTTACCGCTGATCGGTGCGCAGCAGGCAAAGGCGTCATGGATTGCGGTCGCACGCCCGGCGGCGCAGGGGCAGTTTGCCTTTGTGCTGGTCGCCTTTGGTTGTCTGACTTACGCCTTTATCACCAATGACTTTTCGGTGCAGTACGCCGCCAGCCACTCAAACTCACAGCTACCGATTGAATACCGCATCGCAGCGGTATGGGGTGGCCATGAAGGTTCGCTCCTATTATGGGCGCTGATGCTGGCAGGCTGGACCTTTGCGGTCTCTATTCTGAGTAAAAACCTGCCGGATGAGATGGTGGCCCGTGTGATTGGTGTTCTTGGGTTGGTCTCTGTCGGTTTTCTGCTTTTCTTACTACTTACCTCTAATCCATTTGATCGCCTGATTCCTGCAGCGCTGGATGGACGCGATCTGAATCCACTGCTACAGGATCCCGGTCTGATTATCCATCCGCCAATGCTTTACATGGGGTATGTCGGATTTTCTGTCGCATTTGCATTTGCGATTGCGGCGCTGTTGAGTGGCCGACTGGATGCCGCATGGGCGCGCTGGTCTCGTCCCTGGACCACTGCTGCGTGGTGCTTTCTCACCATCGGTATCGCACTGGGTAGCTGGTGGGCCTATTATGAGCTTGGCTGGGGTGGATGGTGGTTCTGGGATCCGGTCGAGAACGCATCATTCATGCCGTGGCTGATTGGTACTGCATTGATTCACTCGCTGGCTGTTACCGAGAAGCGTGGCAGCTTCAAGAACTGGACGGTACTGCTGGCGATCATCGCCTTCTCAATGAGTCTACTGGGTACCTTCCTGGTTCGCTCAGGCGTTCTGACCTCGGTTCACGCTTTTGCGACTGACCCCGCGCGCGGGGTCTATATTCTTGGTTTTCTCGCGGTTACGATTGGTGGCTCGCTCTTCCTCTACGCAGTACGGGCACCGAGTGTCAGCAAGGGTGGTGAGTTCTCAATGCTTTCGCGTGAGACCCTGCTGCTGAGTAACAACGTGTTACTGGTGGTGGCGTGTGGCACTGTACTGCTGGGGACACTCTATCCGCTGCTACTCGACGCACTGGATATGGGCAAAATCTCGGTGGGACCTCCCTATTTTAATTCAGTCTTTGTACCGCTAATGATGCCGCTGCTGTTTCTGATCGGCCTCGCCCCTTTTGTGCGCTGGAAAAAAGCGAACCTGGGTGAGTTGGCCCGTCTGCTACGGTGGGCTTTCTGTGTCGCACTGGTGGTTGCGTTACTGCTGCCATTCACGATGGGAGAGTGGCACTGGATGGTGAGCCTGAGCCTGTTGATGGCGATGTGGATTATCGTCACCGCAATGCTCGGTTTCATACGCCGCGTGAAGCGTGGTAACGGCCTGAAAGGGATCTCGATGAGTTACTACGGGATGCAGATTGGTCATCTTGGGATGGCTGTTTTTGTGATCGGCGTGGCGATGATCGGCGGTTACCAGACTGAAAAAGATGTGCGTATGGAGATCGGCGATGTCACCAGCGTCGGAGGATACACTTTCCGCTTTGATGGCGTAGTTGACCAGGCGGGTCCTAACTATCAGGCGACACGTGGTTATATTCAGGTGATGAAAGATGGCGAAAACGTGATGTTGATGCACCCTGAAAAACGTATCTATAACGTCCAGACGATGCCGATGACCGAAGCGGCTATCGACAGCGGCTTTACACGTGATCTTTATGTCTCGCTGGGCGAGCCGGTGAGCGGTGGCGCATGGAGTGTGCGTATCTATCACAAGCCATTTGTGAACTGGATCTGGGGTGGCTGTGCGTTGATGGCGCTGGGAGGGCTATTTGCAATCTGCGATCGCCGTTACCGCATTGCTTCCCGTCAGCGTAAAGAGGCAGAGAAGAGAAAAATGGCAACGGCCAATAAGGGGAGCAGCGGTGATGCAACGGGTACTGCTGCGGTTGCGAGAGAGGCGAAGGTCTAATGGTTCGCTATCTAAAATACCTGACCCCTCTGGTGGTGTTCCTGGTGGTGGTATGGTTTTTGGGGCGTGGTCTCTACCTGAACCCGCGTGAAGTCCCATCGCCACTCGTGGATAAGCCAGCACCGGTATTTAGTGTAGCCGATCTGCACCGACCAGAGCGTCAGTTTTCGTCTGAAAAAATGATGGGCCAGGTCTGGATTCTTAATGTCTGGGCGTCGTGGTGTCGCGCCTGTCGTGACGAGCATCCACTGTTTGTTGAACTGGGCCGTAAAAATATTGTGCCGATTGTTGGTCTGAACTACAAAGATCAACGGGGTGATGCGCTTGAGTGGTTACGCGCGCTGGGTGATCCTTATGTGGCCAGCGCCTACGATGTCGATGGCCGCGTAGGGATGGACTTCGGGGTTTATGGAGTGCCTGAAACCTACGTCATCGATAAGCAGGGCATCATTCGCTATAAGCACATCGGCCCGGTCACCGCTAAATCATTAGAGACGAAGGTAGTGGCATTAGTGAAGGAGTTACAGCAATGAAACGCGCGCTTGCCTGTTTGATGCTGCTGTCGGCAATGGTGACCTCACCACTGCTGACGGCAAAAGAAGCGGCCCTGATGGCCGAAGATCCGGTACTGGAAAAACGGGTAATGGCGCTGGCGCATGAGCTGCGCTGCCTGGTGTGCCAGAATCAGTCACTGGGTGACTCTCACTCAGACTTTGCCATTGACCTGCGTACCGAAATGCGTGAACAGATGAAACAGGGTAAAAATGATGACCAGGTGGTGGACTTTATGGTGGAGCGCTACGGGGACTTTATCCGTTTCCGCCCGCCAGTAAAATCGACTACCTTTTTATTGTGGTTTGGCCCGTTTATCTTATTGGTGATCGGTGCAGCAGTGCTTTTTATTAGTCTGAAAAAGCGCAAGCGCAGTGTTAAAACAACGCCGTTGAATGATGAAGAGCGTAAGCGCGCTGAGGCATTGTTAGGCGATAAATAAAATCGGCCGGCTATTTTTAGCCAGTAGTGTAACCAGTGAAGCGTCAAGCCAGCAGGGCTGATGCAGAGGAAATTTAAGGCATGATTATTTTTTGGATTGTGGCAGCGTTGCTGACGGTTGCAGCGCTGCTGTTTTTATTACCGCCATTACTGCAGTCGAGGCAGCAGCAGGATGAGGTAGTGATCGAACAGGATGCACTCAATGTTTCCATTTATAAAGATCAGATTATTGAGCTGGAGCAGGATCTGTTAAATGATGTGATCACCGAAGATCAGTTCGAGCAGGGCAAACAGGAGCTGGAGCATCGCCTGCTAGAAGATGTTAGCGCAGAGCCAGGTAAGCCGCGCGATAAAACGATCACAGGTGTTAGTAAAATTACGGCTGGCATCGTGACCACAGTGGTGATTGCCTCCTCGTTATCGCTCTATATGTATCTTGGTAAACCCGCGTTAGTTGCGCCAGTGCCCGAAACAATGGCACCGAAGGTTGCTGATGAGATGACGCCGCAGGAGATGACAGATCAGATTGCGATGATGGTGAGCCAGCTTTCAGCACGTTTAGAAGAAGATCCCAGTGATGTCCAGGGGTGGGCGATGTTGGGGCGCTCCTATTACGCGCTGAGTCGTTACGGTGATGCGGTCGCTGCTTTCTCAAAGGCTGTTTCGATTGTCGATAACGACGCACAGCTGTTGACCGATTACGCCGATGCAATGGCGATGAGCAGTGGAGAGCAGACCCTTGAAGGGCGTCCAATGGAGTTGATTATGCGCGCGCTCAATCTCGACCCAGCTAACCAGAAAGCGCTCTGGTTAGCCGGTACCGCGGCCTACGAACGAGCTGATTTTGAGACTGCTCTGATCTACTGGCGCCGTATTCTTGCGACGCTGGATCCCAGTTCACAAACCGCACAAACCATGGCGGGTAACATCGCCGAGACTGAACAGCTGCTGATGGCGCAGCGCGCGAACGAGAACGGTGCCGCAACAGCGCCCTCTTCAGCGGCTGCTACAGCAGCGACGGCGAGTGATGGCGCTAAAATAAGCGGTGTGGTTACACTTTCACAATCACTGGCGGCCGAGGTGCTACCGACAGATACCGTTTATATCTTTGCGCGTGCGATGCAGGGGCCTCGTATGCCGCTGGCTATTCTGAAGACCGAAGCGGGTAAGATGCCAATTGAATTTACCCTTGATGACTCGATGGCAATGGACGCCTCGATGAACCTTTCGACCACCAATGAAGTGGCGGTGACAGCACGTATCTCACGTAGCGGCGACGCTACCCCTCAGAGTGGTGACATGCAGGGTAGTTTGCAGAATGTGAAGATTGGTGCGACGGGTATCGAAATCGTCATTGATGAGGTGCTCCCTTAGCCGATCATCTCATCTGCGGTAACTTTTTTAAACTGAGGTGTACAGCGGCCCACGGCCACGAGAACAATGCGGAGATTACGGTGTACCGAGCACTCTTATTGCCACTGTTGATGCTGGCGTTAACGGCGTGTGACAGGGAGCAGGCCGTCGAGTCTCAGCATCGCATCAAAGCGGGTGAGCCGTTTCCAGAAATAGTGTTACCTGGGCTGGATCGAGACGATCTTTCGCTATCACAACTGCGCGGCAAGGTGGTGGTGCTCAACGTCTGGGCGACCTGGTGCCCCCCCTGCCGGCGTGAGTTACCGAGCCTGCAACGGTTGGGTGAGCTGCTGGATCGCGAGCGCTTCCGTGTGGTGGGGTTGTCGGTCGATGATAACCGACATGAGCCGCGTGAATACCTGATTGATCGCAAAATCAAGCTGGAGAGCTACATCGATCTGGATATGTCGATAGCGAATCGCCTGGGGGTGGTGGTCTTTCCCGATACCTTTCTGATCGGCCGTGATGGGCGTCTGTTGATGAGTATTGAGGGCGAGCGTGAGTGGGACAGCCCGCAGGTGATCGCGGCACTGGAAGCCGCTTTTGCGGGGGATGCGGCGGCGCTACAGGGCGTTCTTCAGCAGGATGTGAGAGAATAGCGTCGAAAAATTATTGGTGATGACAACCAGCGAGGGGGTGATCGTGAGCAGTGCAAATTTGCTAAAAATAGTTGGCCACAGTGGTCGAGGTGCCGTACTGATCTGCTGTGCAATGTTGATCGGCACACCGCAGGTGATGGCGGGTGACCCGGTCAATGGCGGCAAGATCTATAACCAGCAGTGTAAAAAGTGTCACGGGGCAAATGGTAAGAGCGTGTTGCCCGGTGTCGCCGACTTTTCACGCGGTGAGGGGCTACTGAAGGCCGATAGCGAACTGCTGAAAAAGATTAGAAATGGTGGTGGTATGATGCCAGCCTACCGCGGCACCCTTAAGGATAGTGAGATCCTGGATGTGATCACCTACCTGAGAAAGCTGCGTCGATGAGTGTACGTTTAACCCTGCTTTTGCTGACATGCTCGTCAGCACTGTTTCTGAGTGGCTGTTCCAGTCCTGATGACGCCGCGACCACATCGAATGAGCGTGCGCCTGCGGCATTGGCGCAACAGAGCGATGAGGCGGTTGTTTCCACAGCAAACCCCTCACCATCGCTAACAGAAAAGAACAGCATCGCCCCATCGGTTGCCACCCCTGTGAAGAGTACGCGCAGCACCCTGCCGCGGGTACTGGAGTCCTTTGGTGTGGGGGATAATGTTTTTGTGCGTTCGCTGGCCGTTGATACCCACGACAGTGCGGTCTGGGTTGGCACCTCTGCGGGTGTGCTTGAGATCGACCTCGATAGCTACGACATGCGTGCGATCTACTCTCGCAGTGACGGCCTTGCCAACGAATATGTCTTTAGCATCATGGTGGATAGCGAGGGAAATAAATGGTTTGGCACCAATGGTGGCGGCATGACGCGCTACCGTGATGGTGAATGGAAAACCTTTTTTCCGATGCATGGCCTGGCAGATTACTGGGTCTACTCTTTTGGTGAATCAAAAGAGGGCAGCCTGTGGGTTGGTACCTGGGGCGGTGCAAATCAGTTTGATCGCGCAAACGATCAATTCACCGCAACCTATGTTAAAGAGCTGGTCAATGAGTGGGTCTATGACATCGCGAGTGATCAGCAGGGGCGCATGTGGCTCGGTACCGAAGGGGGTGTCTCGATGTTTGATGGCAGCCGCTGGCACGCTTTTACACATGAAGATGGGGTCGGCGCACCGAATAAAAATAATCTCCCCGTTAGCCAGAACACAGGGCTGGGAACACGTGAACGGCATGACCTGAGTGTGCTGGCAGAAGGAGAGCAGACCTATAATCCCGGTTACGTCTTCTCACTGCACGCCGCACAGGATGGAAAGATCTGGGCCGGCACCTGGGGTGGTGGCGTGAGTTTTTATGACGGTAAAACGTGGCATAGCCTGACCACGGAAGATGGCCTGGCCGGCAATATTGTCTATAGCATTGCCGAGGATAGTGAGGGTGTGTTCTGGTTCGGCACCAACAAAGGGCTCTCTCGTTTTGATGGCAAGGCGTGGCAGACCTTTACAAAGGGGGCCGCCAACGGTTTGATTGATGACAACGTCTATGCAGTCATGACTCACCCCTCCGGCGAGGTGTGGGTTGGCACACGCGGCGGTGTAACCCGTATCGGCTATGGAGAATAGCCATCTGTTGAGTCTGCCTTCTACTGGAATAAATCGAATAAAAAAGGTGAAACAGTGAATCTAAATTTCAAGGCGTTAGCGGTGGTAGTGATTATCATGGGGCTGATGGTGGTTGGCGGATATAAGCTGGGCACGCAGCAGGCCAGTAATGAAATCGCCAAACAGAAGGGGCTGCCAGCAGTCGCTAATCAGAATATGAGCGCAGGTGAATTACCACCCGGCGCGCAGGTGCCGTTAAACCATCCACCGATAGATAGTGCTGCACCGGCCGCAGCCCCTGCCGCATCGATGAGCACCTTTCCTCAACCATCGACTCCGCAGGCAGATCTTGCGGGGATGGGGGGGAGCGCCTCGACCCCGCTAGCACAACTGACGGGTGATAGTCAGTTTGCCCACTTTCGGGTCGGTAACCGAAATGTGAAGGGGCTGGCGGTTGATGGTCAGTATGTCTGGATTGGCACCTCTGGCGGTGTGATCCGCTACAACACCGTCGATGACAAATACGATGTCTTTGATAACCGCATCGAAGGGGTGCTCTCCAATGGTGTTTTCCATGTCAGCCGTATCGATAACAGACTGGCTGTTGGCACATATGGTGGTGGTCTCTCTGTGATGGATCTCGACACCAGCGTCTGGACCAATTACAACATCCCCAATGGACTGGCCGATCAGTTTGTTTACGATCTGCAGAAAACCAGTAATGGTGATATCTGGATTGCGACCTGGTCGGGTGCCAACCGTATCCGCGGCGGTGATCTTGATGACAACTCGAAGTGGGATATGTTTACCGTTGAAAATACCGATGGCGGTATCCCAAACCCTTGGGTCTATGGTGTTGAAGAGGGGTTGAATGGCGATATCTGGCTTGCGACGGAAGAGGGGTTGGCGCTCTATCGCGGAGGCAAGTGGCAGAACTGGCAGCATAAAGATGGCCTGGGTGCGCCGATTGAGGTTGTTCGCGATGCGATCACCTCCAGGAATGATCCCGCTAAAGCATCGCAACATCACGCGCGTCAGAAGAGTGAGCAGGGGCTGGAAGATGTTGATATCGCCTATAACCCAAACTACATCATCTCGCTTGCGGTCGATAGTGACGGCATCGTCTGGGCGGGTACCTGGGGTGGCGGACTGGCCCGTTTCGATGGTGAAAACTGGACCAACTACACCACTGCCGATGGTCTCCCTGGCAACCATATCTTCATGTTACATATCGACATCGATGGCCAGCTATGGATCGGCACCAGCAAAGGGCTCGCCCGCTTTAAACAGGACGGCGCTGGGTTTGATGTGATGACCACCGCTGATGGTCTTTATGCCAATAATGTTTTTTCACTGGCGAAAGCCGATAACGGCACCATCTGGGTTGGCAGTTTTGGTGGTGTTGCGAAACTGAGTGGGCCGATCAATAACTGATGTGCAGATATTATGGCGGCTGCCGCTACACTGTTTTGCGGTAGCATGAGGGGTGATGTATGAAAGGGTCTGATCTGTTTTAAGGTGCTACCGCACTATTACAGACGTCGATTGGGGTCCTTTTTTATAGTGTTTTTTGCTCGACGTCATCACTCAACAATTGATAGTTCGTTTGACCCTGGATAGTAACTTCCCTACTATTCAGGTATGAGGCTATCAGAGATCTTGATTTGAAAAGTCTAAGCACTCGCATCGCTGTTGTTATCTCTTCTATTCTGATTGGCCTGCTGTTAACGGTTGGTTCTTCGGTAGAGCATCAACTGACTCAATCTATCAAGAGCGAAGATATCGCTCAGACAAAGACCCATGCCCGCACCATGCTGGCGAGTCTGCAAACCCTGATGTTAAATGGCCAGGGTGTGCTGGCGCGTGAGTGGCTTGAGCGTATGCGGCGGGAGCCGGGAATCGTCTCCATTGATGTGCTGCGCCAGGATGGCGCAGAGGCCTTTACCGACACTTCAACCATTGAGGCGGTGAACCGTTTTCTACAGCAGCCACGTTTTAGTCGTCAACCGGTGGCCCCCTCGCATCAGGCGGAAGGGCAGGAGCTGGCGCAGATTAGCCGCGCACTGGCAGGCGATGTGGTGGTAGATGAGCGCCAGGCGGCGCAGCTCGTGATCTATATGCCGATCAAGGCGCAGCTCGAATGTCTCGTCTGTCATGGTTACGATGATTCGCAGATGCGTGGCGTTCTCAAGCTCGCAGTATCCACTGCGGGGGCAAGTGAAAAGATCCACGCCATGCGGCTCAATCTGTGGGGGATGTCGACGCTAGTGGTGGTGATACTGGCCCTGGTGTTGCTCTTTGCGTTGCGTCAGAGTGTTTTTCGTCCCATCGCCTCACTGCGTGATGCCCTATGGAAGGTGGGCAGAGGGGACCGTAATGTCAAACTGCCTGTTCATCGGCAGGATGAGCTGGGTGAGTTGAGCGCGGTATTTAATCGCATGCAGCAGCAGTTAAGCGCTACTGAGACGCGTATCGGTGCGGTGATGAATAGCGTGGTTGAGACCATCATCGTGATCGATGATCACGGTCTGATTGAGCAGGTAAACCCAGCGGCTGAGAAGCTGTTTGGTTATCGTGAAATAGAGCTCATTGGCCAGAGCGTGGCGATGTTGATGTCACTTAACTTTCGACCTGAGCATGAGCGTGCGATCGAGCAGTACCTGGCTGAAGGGGTGGGTTTGCAGTCAGAACGTAACCGAGAGAGTGAATGTCTGCGTAAGGACGGCTCTGTTTTTCCTGCAGAGATCACGATCAGCGAGATGTATGTGGACGATCACTGCCGTTTTATCTGTATCGTACGTGATGTTACAGAGCGCAAGGAGTACATTGACGCAATTGAGTACCAGGCGCTGCATGACGCGCTGACCGGGCTACCCAATCGGGTGCTGTTAATCGACCGGTTGCAGCAGGGGGTACGCAATGCAAAGCGTGGGCAGCAGACACTCGCGCTACTGTTGATCGATCTGGATCACTTTAAGGAAGTTAATGACACCCTGGGACACCACAACGGCGATATTATTCTAAAACTCTCTGCCGAGCGGATGGCAACTGTGCTGCGCGGTTCAGATACTGTTGCTCGTCTCGGTGGCGACGAGTTTGCAGTATTACTTCCGGGAACCGATCAGGCGCATGCGGAGCAGATCGCAGAAAAAGTGCGTGGTGTGCTCGAGCAGCCGTGCCAGCTGGAGGGGCATACTTTTTACGTGGGTGCCAGTATCGGTATCGCCATCTATCCTGAGCATGGCGATGATGATGTGATGCTAATGCAGCACGCGGATGTGGCAATGTATGTTGCAAAGCGCGGGAAGTTTGGTCATGCCGTTTATAAAGAGGAGCAGAACCATAGCTCTCTTTCACAGCTTTCATTGATGAACGAATTGCGTGCTGCGATCGATAATGAAGAGCTAATGCTCTGCTATCAGCCGGTCATTGCGCTGTCGACGGGCTGTATCAGCGGTGTTGAGGCGCTGATTCGCTGGCAGCACCCCACTAAAGGGTTGCTCTACCCAGATGACTTTATCCCAGTCTCTGAACAGACCGGCCTCATCGGGCCGTTGACACTGTGGGTGTTTGAGCGGGCGATGTCACAGAGCTGTGAGTGGAGTGAGCTAGGGCTGGAACTGCGCGTCTCAGTTAACCTCTCTGCACGCAATCTGCACGATGCCAGATTCCCCGGGCAGGTCACAGAGTTGATTGAGGCGGGTGGCGTAAATGCTGAACGGCTACGCCTTGAGATCACTGAGAGCGCCCTTATCACCGATCCTGAATACACCACCAGCATCCTCAATAATCTTGGCGCGATGGGGGTGCATATCTCAATAGATGATTTTGGCACCGGCTATTCATCGCTCGCCTATCTGAAGCAGTTACCGATTGATGAGATCAAGATCGATCGCTCATTTGTAACCAGTATGCTGGAAGATGAAAGCGATGAGGTGATTGTGCGTTCAACCATCGACCTGGCGCACAATATCGGGATGAAAGTGGTCGCAGAAGGGGTTGAACAGCAGGCGCTCTATGACAAACTGCTATCGCTCGGTTGCGATGCCGTGCAGGGGTTCCATATGGGCAGGCCGATGCCGCCGGCAGGATTTTTACGCTGGTTAAAAGAGTCCCCGTGGGGGCTGAATAAAAAGTAGTTTCTATGCTATGGCAGCGTAACCGCTGCTCAACATAACAGCGCGTCGATAAAATACGCTTTATTATGAAGCCTCATTATAGAACTGTTATCAATACCGGAGTATCTTACAAGTGGACGTGCAACAGCTGATCGCGCTCGACAACGCGCATGTATGGCACCCCTATAGTGCGATCGGTGCCGACCTGCCGACCTTTCCAGTAGCCTCAGCCGATGGGGTGCGCCTTAAGCTTGCCGATGGAGGTGAATTGATCGACGGCATGTCATCATGGTGGTCTGCAATCCATGGCTATAACCATCCAGTGCTCAACCGGGCACTGCAGATACAGATCGGAAAGGTCTCCCATGTGATGTTTGGTGGGCTGACCCATCAACCTGCGGTGGCGCTGGCGACACGCCTGGTTGAATTAACGCCGACACCCTTACAGACAGTTTTCTTTTCCGATTCCGGTTCGGTCTCGGTTGAAGTTGCGATGAAGATGGCGATCCAGTACTGGTATGCCAAAGGGCAGCCAGCTCGGCAGCGGTTCCTGACATTACGCAGCGGTTATCACGGCGACACCTTCGGTGCAATGTCGGTATGTGATCCTGTGACCGGCATGCATACGCTATTTAGCGACGTGCTCGTGCAGCAGTACTTTGTCGATGCGCCGCGCTGCCGTTTTGGTGAGGAGTGCGACGATGCTGAGCTGGAGCCGTTCAGGCAGCAGCTCGAACAGTATGGTCATAAGATTGCGGCTGTGATTCTGGAGCCGATTGTGCAGGCTGCAGGAGGTATGAATTTCTACTCTGCTGATTACCTGAGAGGTGTGCGTAAACTGTGTGATGAGTTTGATGTGCTGCTGATCTGTGATGAGATCGCCACCGGCTTTGGTCGAAGCGGCAGGCTCTTCGCCTGCGACCATGCGGGTATCTCACCGGATATTATGTGTGTCGGTAAGGCGTTGACCGGTGGTTATCTAACATTGGCGGCGACCTTAACAACGGAAGAGGTGAGCGCGACAATTAGCAGCGGCGAGCCGGGGTTATTTATGCATGGTCCAACCTTTATGGCTAACCCGCTCGCCTGTGCAGCGGCACTGGCGAGTCTGAA
>Ga0256830_1001950_pt1 | contig 14073 bp, 16 predicted proteins | sample 128326metaG_FD_190537 | JGI IMG/M metagenome (GOLD analysis project Ga0256830, IMG submission 190537) | Hydrothermal vent microbial communities from Lau Basin, Pacific Ocean - 128-326 | ecosystem: Environmental > Aquatic > Marine > Hydrothermal vents | place: Pacific Ocean: Lau Basin | collected... | reverse complement strand
ACCCCAGGGAAGGGGTGCCCGAAATTGATCGCGCAGCGATGAATTTCGAGAGCGCAGCAAAAACCACGTTTTTTGCGTAGCGGGGCGCTGGCAATCCATGGATGGATTGTTCAGCGCTTCTATAAGTAACAAAGGTCACATACATCAGCAGCATTCTGATTGATGATACTGAACATAATTAAATCAATAATCTCAAAGTCGAATAAAGCGGAGTAAGTCATGATTATAAAATTTGCAAAGAGATTTCGGTTGGCCGTGCTAGCGGCTGGATTTGCCGTCGTCGGCAGTGCAATCGCCACGAACGGTATGGTGCCACATGGTTTTGGTACCAAGAACAAAGGACTGGCAGGCGCGGGCGTTGCGCTGCCGCAGGATGCGATGAGCGTAGCAACCAACCCCGCAGGCGCGGTCTGGGTCGGGAACAGTTGGGTCGTTGGTGCAGGCCTGTTCAGTCCGCGGCGTGAAGCTACCGAGTATAATCCGAACAACACCCCGTTGACCGTTGGCTTCGTTGCACCTGGCACCTATGAAAGCGATTCGAATTATTTTTTCGTGCCGTTTGGAGCCAGGAACTGGATGCTGAACAACATTTCTGCCTTTACACTGGCGGTGTATGGCGCAGGCGGGATGAATACCGACTACAATGCCGGCGTTTGGGGTAATTCAACCCAGACCAGTACCGGGATCGACCTGAAACAGCTGTTTATCGCCCCGACTTACTCACGCAAGATCAACAACACCACGTCTGTCGGCGTCAGCGCGGTGATAGGTGTACAGGGTTTCAAGGCGAGAGGCCTGGGCGTCTTTACTAATTTTTCCACTGATGGTGCGAACATGACCGACAAGGGGACCGATATCGCGTATGGCATCGGGCTTAAGTTGGGAATTCAGTCCGAGGTGGCCCCCGGGCTGACACTCGGCGCGTCCTATGCGACCAAGGTCAATATGAGTGAGTTCGAAGATTACCGTGGATTGTTTGCCGAGAACGGTGACCTGGACTATCCGGCGATTTTTACCATCGGCCTGGCGTGGAAAGTGACTCCGCGTTCAGTTTTGGTCTTTGACGTACAGCGCATCTATTACAGTGACGTCAAATCGATCGGTGCACCGGTAAACAGTATCACTGCTTGTCCCGCGCTGGGACTGGGCGGTACAGACCAGAACTCCTGTTTTGGCGGCTCGAACGGCCCGGGTTTCGGCTGGGATGACATGACCGTCTATAAACTCGGCTACCAATGGGAAACCAGCCACGGCTGGACATGGCGTGTGGGTTACAGCCATGGTAACAACCCGGTCAAGCAGACGACACTGAGTATCCTGGCGCCGGGTGTGATCGAGGATCACTTCACCTTTGGTTTTACCAAGAAAATGAGTAATACCAGTGAAGTAAATTTCGCGGCGATGTATGCGCCGGAAAGCAGTATCCGCAGAACCTCTGCGATTGGTTTTCCCGATGATGTGGAATTGAAAATGTACCAGTTCGAGCTCGAACTCAGCTACTCGAAACGGTTTTAATGTTTTTCATTGTTTACGCTTTCTATACAGTAACTTTCAACACAGCAAGGTAATTGAATATGACAGACAAGAAGTTGGCAATCATTGCCACCAAGGGGACGCTGGATTGGGCCTATCCACCCTTTATCCTGGCATCGACGGCCGCAGCACTTGGGTATGATACACAGATCTTTTTTACCTTCTACGGATTGCAGCTGCTGAAGAAGGACGTATCGCTGAAAGTGACTTCGTTGGGAAATCCCGGCATGCCGATGCCGATGGCAATGGACAAATGGTTCCCGGTGTCATTGCAGGCATTGCCGGGGATGGAATCGATGATGACGGCAATGATGAAAAGCAAAATGAAGAAAAAGGGTGTACCTAGTATCGAGGAGTTGCGTGGCATGTGCCTGGAGTCTGATGTCAAATTGATCGCCTGCCAGATGACAGTCGACCTGTTCGATATGAAGACCGAACAGTTGATCGACGATATCGATTATGCCGGGGCGACTACTTTCTTTGAATTTGCCGGCGAGTCCGATGTGAACCTGTTTATCTGATTATTGCTTTTATGACACACTAGGTCTTGTGAGCAGGCCTGGCCTCATCTTTGGGCCAGGCTTTTTTTTACCGTGCATCAGGACGATTTTCCCCATACGGCATATTTTATTGGTGGTCTATAATGTTTCCGTGTCGCAGTGCCTTTGCTGTGCAACCGATGCTCTGCACTGAGTCATTCGTCGTCAGGTTCTTCCCAGTTGAGCCCGTCGACGATCACCCACCCCCGCCTGGTCTTGATGTTATTGCTGAGCCTCAGCATGTATTCTTTTTTTCCCTGCTTGAAGACGATATAGATGTGCTGTGAGGGAACGGACCCGAGATCGTAAACCTGGTCTTCTGGCCCAATTTTTATTTTTACGAACTTGGTTTTTTTCCAGTCGACGCCTTTCTTGATACCTTCAGCGAGTATATTGCGGAAATTTTTCTCCAGTTTTTTGTGCAGGCGCGAAACATGGCTTTTGATGTTTTGACGGACAGTGAAATAACGCTGCTTCTTTTGCTTCGAATAGCTCTTGAACAGTTTGCTGTGTTCCAGTTCATTCAGGACGTCCAGTGTCTCATCGGTGGTGAGCAGGTATTTGCTGTAGCCCTTGAAATTGTTGTTTTTCAGATAGTTGAAGGCAACGTGTGCGAGTCCTTCCTGGGTGGCATTCTTGCCACAGGACGTCAGAAGGAGCAGGGTAAGAACAAGGAGAATCGATGAGTGGATGCTGTGTCTGTTTCGCATGGTCTTGTTACCTGTCAGTTCGATGCTGCTGTCTCTGTCAAAGTAAAATAAATGCCGGTTAGAACAGGAACAGGGCTGCCATCCCCAGGAATGAAACGTAGCCGACGATATCAGTGATCGTGGTCACGACCACCGAGCCGGCAATCGCCGGATCGATGCCGAGTTTTTTCATTCCAAAAGGGATAAAAAACCCAACTACTGAAGCGCACAATAAGTTGATCAACAGTGCCAGGCCGATAAACAGGCCGATACGCCATTGGCCAAACCCCACGATCGCAATGGCGGCGACCAGCAGGGCCCAGACCACGCCGTTCAATACACTGATCGCGATCTCCTTCAGTACCAGCCAGCGCGCATTGGACTTGGCGATCTGCCCAAGCGCCAGGCCGCGAATCACCAGTGTCAACGTCTGCGTGCCGGCAATTCCCCCCATGCTGGCCGGAATCGGCATCAGGATGGCCAGCGCGACCTCTTTGTCGAGTACCTCTTTGAAAAATCCCAGCGCATAGACTGCGAGCAGCACGGTAAGCAGGTTGGTGCCGAGCCATACCCCGCGATTCTTCGCGCTGGTAATGACAGGCGCAAACATGTCCTTGTTTTCGTCCAGGCCGGCCATACTCATCAGTGAATGGTCTGCTTCGTCGCGGATGACATCGACCACGTCATCGATAGTGATCCGGCCCAGCAGCTTGTTGTTCTCGTCGACCACGGGTGCAGACACAAGGTCTCTTTTTTCGAAAAGATTGGCCACCTCTGTCGAGCTTGCTGTCGCCGGCACCGGTTCGATTTCATGGTCCATGACCTCAGAGACCGTCAGGCCCGGGTCACTGGTCAGCAGGGTCGACAGCGGCAGGGTGCCCAGATACTGATCGAACCTGTTGACCACGATCAGCTTGTCGGTCATGTCTGGCAGCTTGCCCAGCAGTTGCAGGTAGCGGTGCACCAGTTCCAGCGTGACATCTGCACGGACGGTGACGGTGTCGGTGTTCATCAGCCCGCCGGCACTGTCTTCCGGATAGGAAAGCACTGCTTCGAGACGCTGCCTGTTTTGCTCGTCCATCGACCGGAGCACTTGTTGTTTTACGACTTCGGGCAGGTCGGTGAGAATGTCGGCAAGGTCGTCGACATCCATTTGTTCGACGGCAACGACCAGTTCAGAAGGTTCCATCTGCCGTATCAGGCTGCTGCGAACCTCGTCGTTGACATGCAGTAAGACTTCGCCTTCATTTTCAGAGCTGACCAGGCTCCAGGCAACCTGGCGTTCCGCCGGCGGCAGTGAGGCCAGTAATTGTGCGATTTCAGCGCCATGCAGGCCGTTCAGCATTTTCCATATCTGCTGGCGGGTTCCTTCTCCCAGTGCCTTGGTCAACGCGTTCAGGCGCAGCTCTGGTGCTGTTTTCTGCTTTGCTGTCATGTCAGTTGGACTGCCGGTTGAGCATCTCGACGTGGTCTACGATCCGCGCCGTTGTGTCCAGGCTGGTCAGTGCCTCGCTCTTGGCCTGCAGTGCGTCGAAATCGGAATTTGCGATGACGTCCTTGACCTCGAGAATGCTGTGGGCCTGCATGCTGAAATTACGCAGGCCCATGCTCAACAGCAGACGTGTCAGTCTTGGGTCTCCAGCCATTTCACCACACATCGTAACAGGCTTCCGGTGCTTGCGGCCAGCCTGGATGACCTCATGTACCAGGCGCAGGATCGCCGGGTGCAAGGGGTCATACAGGTAGTTGATGGTATCGTCGGTGCGATCGATTGCCAAGGTGTATTGTATCAGATCATTGGTTCCCACGGACAAGAAATCCAGGTGCGTGATGTACTGCCGGGCACACAGTGCGGCGGCGGGGACTTCGATCATGCCCCCGATCTCGATGTTTTGGTCGAACCGGATTTGTTGTGCGTCCAGCTCGGATTTGAGCGTAGCGAGAAAGTTTTTGAACTGCAGGATTTCATGCAGCGTGGAGATCATCGGCAACATGATTTTGACCGGACCATAGTGTGATGCACGAAGAATGGCGCGCAGGTGCGGCGTGAACAGTTCCAGGTCCTGTAGACACAGACGTATACCACGCAGGCTCAGTGCCGGGTTGGCCGGCGCCTCCTGTCCAAGGCTGGTGGCGTGCTGTTTGTCCATGCCCAGGTCGAGTGTGCGGATGGTCAGCGGCTTTCCCTTCAGCAGGCGCAGCGCTGTCGTATAGTTGTCGAGCTGCAGCTCTTCGGAAGGCAGTTCGTCACTTTGCAGGTATAACAGTTCCGTACGATACAAGCCGACCCCATCGATCCCCAGTTCCAGTGCCGCTTCGATGTCTTCCAACTGCTCGATGTTGGCCTGCAAGGTGATCCGGTGCTGGTCGCGGGTGACGGCGGGACGTCCTTTGAGTTTCTGCAGGCCTGCCAGTCTTTCTTTGTGCCGGCGGCCCAAGGTGTCGTAGTGTTCGATCGTGGTCTTGTCGGCATCGAACAGGATGCAGCCGGACTCGCCGTCGAGAATCGTGGTCTCGCCTTGCCGGATCAATTCGAAGCACTGACGTCCGCCGACGACAGCGGGTATACCCAGGCTGCGCGCCATGATCGAGGTGTGAGACAGCGGCCCTCCGGAGGTGCTGATGATTCCCGCTACATGCTGGTCGTGCAGGACCACGATTTCCGCGGGGCTCAGTTCATGGGCAATGACGATCGTGTTCGCAAGACTGTTTTGCAACGGCGTATCGTCTCCGGCAGCGAACACGAGGTTGCGCAGTACCTGGCTGCTGATATGGTAGATATCGTCTTTGCGGCTGCGGAGATAGTCGTCCTCCATGTGTTCGAAGATCTTGACCAGTGCATCACGCTGTTGGAGCAGCGCCCATTCCGCGTTGCACTGTTGGGCCTGGATCAATGCCAGTACATCCTGTACGAAGGCTGTGTCGTTGAGCATCAGCACGTGCGTGTTGATGATGGACCGGACATTGGATTCCAGGGAATGATCGGTACGGTCGCGAAGCTGCTCGAGCTGTGCCACGGCCATGGCAATGGCCCGCCGGTAACGGTCGATCTCCTGCTCGATTTGATCCTCGGCGAGAGATTTCTTTACTATATCGAATTGATTCCGTCCACGGATATATGCTTGGCCGATTGCGATGCCGCGCGATACGCCTATGCCATGGATGGAGACAGTCATCGTCTGCTATTCTTTCTCGCCGAATTTGTTGTTGATCAGCTCGATGATGCTCTGCAGTGCTTCGTGTTCATCGGCACCATCGGCGATCAGCTCGATTTTCGAACCCTGGCCGGCCGCCAGCATCATCACGCCCATGATGCTTTTCCCGTTGATTTTTTTGCCGCGGAATTGTAGAGCGATGTCGGCGTTGAAGTTGGCAGCCGTGGTGACCAGCTTGGCGGCCGCGCGGGCATGCAGGCCGAGCTTGTTGACGATCTCTACTTCCTGAGAAACCATTTCAGCGCTACCTGTTCCGGGCCGATGCATGGAGGAGGATACCATCCCGGCCACCGCTTTTTGCCTTGTCGGCCAGTTGCGGCAGGGGTAGATCCGGATAATTGAAGACGCGGATAAGCATGGGCAGGTTGATGCCGGAGACTGCCGCCATGTTGGGCTGTTGCAGCAGTGTCATGGCGATATTGCTTGGAGTCGAGCCATAGACATCGGACAGGATCAGTACGCCGTCCCCCTGGTCGATCTGCCGTGCCAATGACAGCGCTTTGTCGATGAGTGTGTCGGTGTTGCAGTCCAGGCCCACCTCCAGGGTATGTGCTTCGAGCGGGCGTGAGTTCAGCATCGAATAGGCGGCCTCGACCAGTGTCTTGCCTATGTTCTGATGGGTAATGATCAGTAAACCAACGGTCATCAGAGTTCCCTGTGTCGTGTTATTATGTTGCCGATTCTATCACTAAAATGACTGGCCAGGGTATTGACCAGATACACAGAGCGGTGCTGGCCGCCGGTACAGCCGATCGCGACATTCAGGTAGGTCCTGCTGGATTTGCGGTAGTGTGGGATCCAGGTGCTCAGAAAGTCGATCAGCTGACGGCGCATCAGCCGGACCTCCTGGTGTTGCTCGAGAAAGTCGATCACGGCCTTGTCGGTGCCGGTCAGGTGGCGCAGGTTCGTATCCCAGTGTGGATTGGGCAGGCAGCGCACGTCGAATACCAGGTCGGCGTCGACGGGTACGCCATACTTGAAGCCGAAAGAGAGGAACTGGATCGACATCTCTTTGCTTTGCTCAGGGTCCAGCCTTTCGCGTACCAGGTCACGCAGCTGGTGGACATTGGTGCGCGAGGTGTCGACCAGAAAATCCGCCTGCTGCATCAGTGGTTTCAACAGCTCCTGTTCCAGCCGTAAGGCTTCGAGCAAAGGGGTCGTGTCACGTGTCAATGGATGTTTGCGGCGCGTCAGTTGAAAACGCTGCAACAGCGTGGTTTCATCGGCATACAGAAAAAAAATCCGGTGCAGGACATCGTTTTGCTTGAGCCGCGCCAGGACTGCAGGCAGCTTCTGTAACTCGGCCGCGCTGCTGCGGGCATCGATACCGACTGCGACATGAGACTTGTCTCTGCCCCAGTCGCCCGGGATCTGTTCGGCCAGATGCATGAGCAGCGCGACAGGAAGGTTGTCGATACAGTAATAGTCCAGGTCTTCGAGGGTATGCAGGGCGACACTCTTTCCAGAGCCGGACAGTCCGGTGACGATAACGAGCTTCATTCCTGGCCGGCCTTGTTGGATTCCATGTGTCTGTGCTGGCGTTTGACGAATTCGGCGGCGGCGTTGTAGCCCTTCATACGCAGCAGGTAGTTGCGCACTGCCGTTTCGACCAGGACGGCCAGGTTTCTGCCCGGGGCGACAGGCAGGGTGATGCAGTCGATTTCAACGCCCAACAGCTTGTTTTTCTCGATATTTCCATAGACTCTGTGTGTTGCGTCGATATCCTGGTAAGGCGTTTGCTGCAGGTGGATGATCAGGGTCAGCTGCTTGGAGTCTTTGATCGAGTTGTCGCCGAACATCGCGCGTATATTCATGATTCCAAGCCCCCGGACTTCGAGAAACTCATACAGCGTTGGCGGTGATTTTCCTTCCAGTGTGGACGAGGAGATTTTGACGAACTCTGGAGAATCGTCGGCCACCAGGCTGTGCCCGCGGCTGATCAGCTCCAGTGCCAGTTCACTTTTACCGACATTGTGGGTGCCTGTCAAGAGTACACCGATCCCGAGTACATCCATCAGGACCCCATGTACATGCTCGTGCTTTTGTGTACAGCGTACGCTGTAGGTATTGATTTCTTCGATCAATGCCGACGCAGGCAGCGACGAGGTATAGCACGGCTTATCACCCCTGCAAAGCTTGTCCAGCAGGTCGTTCGGCGGTACGTCGTTCGATGGTCCCTGGCTGTCGCTGAGAATGATCAGCCTGATCTTGCTCGACAACAGTTCAGACAGCATCGCGTTGGATTGCGTGGCGGGCAATTGATGCAGGTAGTCCAGCTGGGCGCTGCTGACGATCGTGACCGGGTGAGGGAGTGCCGGGTTGAACAATCCGGCCGTCGATGTCTCCGCCGGCGCGGTTTCCACTGGCAGTTCCAAGCCTGCAGGATCGGGGTCCGTATTCAGGGAATGCAGGTCCAGCTTGCTGCCCAATGTCCGTATCAGCGCGTTGAGTGTAATCTGGCCGGACATCTGTACACCGCTTACGGGTTTGCAGGCCAGCAGAATGCAGTGCAGTGCTTACTCATGGCTGGCCAGGCTTTCTGATGCGGCTGACCTTGAGAATGCGCTGGTAAACTGTTGGTAGATCTGGTTCGGGTCATCACATTTACGCAGTTGCAAACGGAATTTGTCGTCGTTGAAGATTTCTGCAAGCTCGGAAATGATCTTTAAATGATCCTCAGTAAAGTGCTCAGGTACCAGTAACGCATAGAGCAGATCCACGGGTTCATTGTCGATCGCATCGTATTCGATTCCCTGTTTCAGCTTGATGAAGGCCCCGATCGCGTGTTCGCGGCCGTGCAGCCTGCCATGGGGCAGGGCAACACCATGACCAAGCCCGGTGCTGCCAAGCCGTTCGCGGTCCAGCAGGCTGTCAAAGATCTCTTCCGGTGTCAGGTTGGGCGAACTTGCCGCGATCAGTTTACTCAGTTGCTCCAGTGCCTTCTTTTTACTGGTGACGGCTGCATCACAGGCGATACGGTCAGGTTTGATTAAGCTACTAATGTCCATGTCAAAATGCCTACTTCATTCACAGGAGAGTCCTGACGAATGCTTATTATCCGGCCAGGGCTATCGTCTGTGGTGATTTGTCAGTTTTTCTTTATGCTTTATAACCTGTCTGTCGAGTTTGTCAATAAGTCCGTCTATCGCCGCGTACATATCTTCTTCGGTCGAATGCGCGTGCAACTTGCCGCCGCCGATATTGTAAAGGGTCGCTTCCGCCTTATGCTGCAGTTTTTCCACGCTCAATATGACATGGACATCGGTGACGTGATCGAAGTGGCGCTCGAGACGCTCGAATTTATCGTTTACATATTCACGCATTGGTGTAGTGATATCCAGATGATGTCCGGTTAGATTGATTTGCATTATTGACTCCTATTTTGTTGCAAACAATGTTGGCTGAATTCTGTTTGTTTTTATTGGACCTTGGTTAATCTTTTGCGTTCGTTAGAGGGAGGAATCATCATTGCCTCTCTGTATTTTGCGACCGTTCTACGTGCAACCTTGATGCCCTGCTTCATCAACAGTTCTGCAATCTTGCTGTCGCTCAATGGTTTCCCCGGGTTTTCTGCGGACAGGAATTTCTTGATGATAGCCCGGATCGCGGTGGCTGAACATTCTCCGCCGTCCGTGGTGCCGACGTGGCTGGAAAAGAAGTATTTGAATTCGTAGATTCCACGCGGAGTATGCATGTATTTTTGCGTGGTGACCCTGGAAACAGTGGATTCGTGCATGCCGACCGCTTCGGCGACGTCACGCAGGACCAGTGGCTTCATCGCCTCGTCCCCGTACTCCAGGAACGCGCGTTGGCGCTCGACGATACAGCTTGCTACTTTCAGCAGGGTCTCATTTCTGCTCTGCAGGCTTTTCAGGAACCACCTGGCTTCCTGCAGGTGGTTTTTCAGGTAAGTATTGTCATCGCTGGCATCAGCCCGTTTGATCAGGCTCGCGTACTGGTGATTGATTCGTAACTTGGGGAGAGTATCCGGGTTCAGTTCCACGCGCCAGCGACCCCCGATTTTTTTTACCACGACATCCGGAATGATATACTCCGGTTCTTTATTAGTTATTTGGGCGCCTGGTTTCGGATTCAAGGACTGAATCAACTTTATCATTTCCTTGAGTTCATCCTCGCTGACCTTCATCTGCCTGGAGATACTGCCAAACTCGCGATTAGCGAGCGTTGACAGGTGGGTCTTGACCAATTCCATGGTTTTTTCACGGTAAGGGGTGTCTGGATTGAGCTGCCGCAGTTGTGCCAGCAGGCATTCGGACAGGTCACGCGCGGCGACACCGACCGGGTCGAAACACTGTATGCGTAACAGCACGGACTCGATATCCTCGAGCGTGATTTCCAGTTCTTTCTCAAAGCCTTGCTGAATGTCTTCGAGGCTGCTTCCCAGGTAGCCATCGTCGTTGATTGAATCGATCAGCGCAATGGCAATGTATTTTTCGGTGCCTTCGATCTGTGACATCTCCAGCTGCCATGTCAGGTGTTCCTGCAGGCTGCGGCCGCCGGTTTGCGCTGGTTCGAGGTAGTCGCGATCCGATTCCTTAGGCTGGGAATAGCTGGTGCTGCCGTCAAAAACGTCTTCCCAGACACTGTCGACAGGCAATTCATCGGGAATTTCATTTTTATTCAGTTTCTCATCAGACAGTTCAGTGGATGATGTCAGCTTGGCCGTCTCTTCGGTATTGTTCGCGGTGCCGTCCTCTTGTTCATTGTTGATTGCTTTACCATCAGTGCCCGCCGGGTCTTCCTGCAGGTCTTCAGCCATCTCCAACATCAGGTTGGATTCGAGTGCAGATTGAATTTCAAGCTTGAGTTCCAGCGTCGACAACTGCAGCAGGCGGATCGCCTGTTGCAGCTGTGGTGTCATTGTCAGGTTCTGGCCAAGTCGAAGCTGTATCGATTGTTTCATTTTTGTCTTTACAGGTGATTGATGGTTTGCACTTCCTGTTTTGTTATTTTAGTGCATTTACTGTGCCATTGCAGTGACTATTTTTTGCGGCCTTGGTGGAGGGGAGTTATAAATATATGATATATTTAGATAATTTATGGCTCCCGGATACCCGGTGGCTGACAGCGGTCTTGTCCGGGCCGTGGGTTTGTCAGAGCCTGAACCCCTCTCCGAGGTAGACCTCCCTTACTTTCTGATTGCTAAGTATATTTTTCGGGGTGCCGCAGGAGATGATTTCGCCGTTGTTGACTATATAAGCGCGGGCACAGATGTCCAGCGTCTCACGCACATTGTGGTCAGTGATCAAGACGCCAATATTCCGTTGCGATAGATGCTGGATGATACGCTTGATGTCATCGATCGCGATAGGGTCTACGCCGGCAAAGGGTTCATCGAGCAGGATAAACTGCGGTTCTACCGCCAGTGCACGAGCGATTTCGACACGCCGCCGTTCGCCGCCGGACAGGCTGATCCCCAGGTTATTGCGCAGGTGGTCTATGTTCAGGTCTTCAAGCAGCCGGTTGAGCGCTGCGCGGCGTTTACTGGTGGACAGCTTTCTGTTTTCCAGTACGGCGAGAATGTTTTCGGCAACGGTCAGCTTTCTGAAAATGGAAGGTTCCTGTGGCAGATAGCCAAGCCCGACTCTGGCGCGGGCATGCACCGGGTAGTCGGTAATATCGACATTGTTGAGTACGATTTTGCCACCGTCATTTTTGATCAGGCCGACGATCATGTAAAAGCAGGTGGTTTTACCTGCGCCGTTGGGTCCGAGCAGGCCGACCACCTCTCCCGGGCCGACATGTAACGAAATATTGTTGACGACTTTACGTTTCTTGTATTGCTTTGACAGCTTTGACGCGATCAGTGCTTTCAGCGTAGTCTTGGTTTGTAACTTGTTTTTTCTGGATTTTATGGCCATGAACGGATTACGGTTTCGTTTTCCCTGGTTTTTTGTCTTTTGCTTCGATGGTGATGTTCACCCGGTTACCCTTCGTCTGCCTGGCACCGGCCAGGATTCTGTCCGTTTTGAGGTTATAGAGTATCTTCCCGCTCTTGAATACATTACCCCCTTGTGACAGGCTCGCCTGGCGTTTCAGGACCAGCAGGCTGCGGTTGGCGAAATATTCCATGCGCCTGGCCTGGGCACGCACATCCTGATCTTTGTTGTCCGGGCGCTGTTTGTAGGTCGCCGGCCTGCCTTCGGCAACGATCTTCATCAGCTTGTGTTCGGTATTGTGTGTCACCCAAAGAATGTCTGCGGTGATTTTCATCGATCCCTGGACGATGACGACATTGCCCCGGTAGGTGCTGATACCGGTCTTATCGTTGATTTCCACACTGTTGGCGCGGATGTTCATCGGTTTCGTGATGTCCGACTCCAGCGCTGGCGACGGTGCACTGACTCCGGCTGATAGTAACAGGAGCAGTCTGACAGCCACTGAGCGCAGACGGTTGTTTTTACTGTTTCGAGGGTACATAACGACCTTTGGTCTTGTTGAGTAGTTTTATGTTGCTTTTGTTCAGGTTGGCCTTCAGGCCTTCCCCCAGTATTTTATTCTGCCCGGTGGTATATTCTACGAAATTCTCTGTATGGATTGTATTGGTTTTCGGCGAAAAATGGATATCCCGGGTGACGATGGAAACCGGGGGTTTATTGCCGAACGCGTCGCGAAACAGGGTCACCTCGCCATACAGGCTGATGTTGTTGCCGCCGGAGTCGATACGTCCCGTTTGAGAGCGTACTTTCCATTCCGGGCCGTCATGCCTGGTGTAGAATTTCATCTGTGGCTCGATCAGGTCGGCATGGTCGTCCGAGGCGTAATGGTTCATCAGCTTTGCCGACAACTGGAATTTTGGATTGCCGCCTTCATCGGTGCCTTGTACCACGAATTCCTTGATGTAGTAATCAGGCAGCGACTTGGAGTGCACCTGCTCTACAAAACGGCTTTTCTGCTCGATCACCTCGTTGAGCCAGATGCTGAACGCGATGCCTGCCGCGAGAAAGAGAATGCCGATCAGTTTTGCTTTCATGTTCAGCCGCTTTGCCCGTTACTGCAGGTAAGCGTCCAGCTGTGTGCGTAACGTGCCCTGCGCGTCCATGATCAGTTCACACACGTCGCGTGCCGCGCCGTGGCCGCCGATACTGGGGGTGATCCAGTGTGCATGTGCCTTGACCTCCTGGTGTGCGTTCTGGACGGCGATCGCGAATCCCACCCGGATCATTGCCGGGAGGTCGACGACATCGTCACCCACGTAGGCAGCCTCTTGTGCGCTGACGTCAAGACTGGTCAGAAGATGCTCGAGCGCTTCTCTTTTGTCGTGTTGTCCCTGGTAGACATGCTTGATACCCAGGTCGCGGACACGATGCCTGACTACTTCGGAGGTTCTGCCGGTGATGATGGCGATCGTCACACCGCTGTGTTGCAGCATTTTCATGCCGTGTCCGTCACGCGAATTGAAGGCCTTGTATTCCTGGCCGTCGTCGCCGATGAAAAGACTGCCATCGGTCAGTACACCGTCGACATCGAAAATCACCAGTTTGGTCTGTTTTGCTTTTTGCTGCACGTCTTGCATCGAATCTTGATTCCTGAATAGTTGCACATACCCACCCATGTGCCCTGGGTCTTGCTGGCTGGAAACAGTACCGGCGCGCTGTATGCCGCCGCGGCAGTCATACGACGCCGGCCCTCAGCAGGTCATGCATGTTCAATGCACCCAGGACCTTGTTGTCCTCGTCAGTGACGACCAGTGCGTTGATTTTCTCTGAATCCATGATCTGCAGTGCTTCTGCCGCCAGCGTCGAGCGCGCGATGGTATGACAGTTCCTGGTCATCACGTCGTTGATGCATGTATTGTAGAGATCGACTCCCTTTTTGAAAGTACGGCGCAGGTCACCGTCTGTAAAGATGCCCATCAGTTGAAACCGGTCGTTGACGATCGTGGTCATGCCCATGCCTTTTCGGCTCATTTCAAGCAACGCTTCTTCGAGGCTGGCGCTGTCCGCTACTGCCGGAATCCTGTCGCCGGTGTGCATGACATCGTCGATCAGCAGCAGCAGGCGCCGGCCGAGGCTGCCGCCCGGGTGCGAGCGTGCGAAGTCCTGTTCGGTAAAGCCGCGTGCTTCGAGCAGCGCG
>Ga0256830_1001949_pt1 | contig 14083 bp, 11 predicted proteins | sample 128326metaG_FD_190537 | JGI IMG/M metagenome (GOLD analysis project Ga0256830, IMG submission 190537) | Hydrothermal vent microbial communities from Lau Basin, Pacific Ocean - 128-326 | ecosystem: Environmental > Aquatic > Marine > Hydrothermal vents | place: Pacific Ocean: Lau Basin | collected... | reverse complement strand
GAACCAGTCGTAGAGCGGCCGGTGGTTCTCGAACTCCATCGTGCACAACGAGTGCGTGATGCCTTCGATGGCGTCGGACTGGCCGTGCGCGAAGTCGTAGGTCGGATAGATGGGCCAGGCGTCGCCCGTCCGCGGGTGCGTGCGGTGCTGGATGCGATAGACGACCGGGTCGCGCAGGTTCAGGTTCGGTGACGCCATGTCGATCTTCGCCCGCAGCACCATCGCGCCGTCGGGGAACTCGCCGGCGCGCATCCGCCGGAACAGGTCCAGGCTCTCCTCCCGCGGACGGTCGCGGTACGGGCTCGGCGTCCCCGGTTCGGTCAAGGTGCCCCGCGTGCGCCGGATGTCCTCGGCGCTCTGCTCGTCCACGTAGGCGTAACCGGTCTCGATGAGGTGCACCGCCCACGCGTAGAGCGTCTCGAAGTAGTCGGAAGCGTGGTACAGGTGCTCGCCCCAATCGCAGCCCATCCAACGCAGGTCCTCCTGGATGGCTTCGGCGTACACCGCCTCTTCGTTGGCCGGATTGGTGTCGTCGAAGCGCAGGTGGCAGCGCCCGCCGAACTCCTCGGCGATGCCGAAGTCGAGCAGGAAGGCCTTGGCGTGACCGACGTGGAGGTAGCCGTTCGGCTCCGGCGGGAAGCGCGTCACGACCTCCTTCACGCGGCCGCTCGCCAGGTCGTCGGCGACGATCCTGCGGATGAAGTCCAGGGGGCGGTCCGGGTCGGTCATGGCGGGGTGCCGCCGAGGCGGCGGCGGGCGGGAAGGGTACGCCACCCGTCGGAAAGCGTCCAGGGAACGGGGCTTGCGCCGCCGGGACGGCCCGGCCACGATGACCGCATGTCGCCTCGGCTCCGTCTCCTCCTCGCTCCGGTGGTCGCGCTCTGCGCCTCCTGCTACCTGGCCTCGTCCAGTGTGCTCGAACCGCCCGACCCCGACGCGGTGGCGCGGCTCGAGCCCGGCGTCAGCACCATGGACGACGTCGCCGCCGCCCTCGGCGCGCCGAGCCGGGTGGTGGAGCTCGGCGACCGCAGCGCCTGGCTCTACGAACACCAGGAGACGCGCGACGCCGCGCTGTGGCTGCTCCTGTTCGCGATGCGCGGCGTGGACAGCCAGAGCGACCGGGTCTGGGCGTTCTTCGACGAGGACGGCAACCTGACCCACCTCGCCGCCTCGTTCGAGGCCGAGACCGCCGACTTCGGCCTGCTGCCGGGCGAATGAGTCGCTGCGCCGTCCTCCTCGCCGCCCTGCTCGGGCCGGCGGTCGGCCTCGGCTGCGCCGGAGTGCGCTACGAACGGGTCCGGCTCGACCGCGAGCCGCCCGGCGACGCGACCGCTCTCGAACCGGGCACGGCGCTGGCGAACTGCCTCGCGCTGCTCGGCCCCCCCACCGAGGTCACAGCCGACGACGAGGGCGGGGCCTTCGTCCTGACCTGGGAGTGGAAGCGCGACGCGACCTGGGGCTTCTTCGTGACCCTACCGCTCGGGCGGCGGTCGGGGTCGCTGAACTGGACCGCGCTCGACTCCGGCGCCGAGCGCGTGCGACTCGTCTTCGACGCCGACGCGCGGCTGCTGGCCCGCGCCGACGACTGAATCAGCCCTCCTCGCGTCCCTGGATGCCGAGCTCCTCGGCGTGGGGCCGCAGGGCGTCGATCAGGAACTGGAGGTGCTCGTCCAGCTCGACGCCGAGCAGCTCCAGTCCGGCGTGGACCTCGTCGCGGTCCACGCCGGCCGCGAACGACTTGTCCTTGACCTTCTTCCTGACGCTCTTCGGCTTCAGGTCGGCGATGCCGTTCGGGCGCAGGTAGCAGCACGCCATCACCAGCCCGGTGATCTCGTCGCAGGCGAGCAGCGCCTTGTCGAGCCGGGTGCGGTACTCCTTCCCCCACTTCGTGTAGTGCGCCGAGATGGCGTGGGCCAGCTCCTCCTCGCCGCGCTCGCGCAGCCAGGCGACGATGCGCTCGGGGTGCTCCTCGGGCCACTGCTCGTAGTCGGCGTCGTGGAGCAGCCCGGCCAGCCCCCACAGGTCGGCGGCCTCGGGGCCGGGCCCGTAGCGCTCGGCGGCGGCGCGCATCACGATCTCGACGGCGCGGGCGTGGCGCCGCAGGCTGTCGCCCTCGGTCCACTCGCACAGCTTCGCCCAGGCCTCGTCACGGGTCAGTCCATGGGTGGTGGTCGGCTCGGTCGCAGGGGCGGAATCGGTCATCGGCGGCGGCGGTCTCCGAAGTCGGGGGCAGGATACACCGGCAGCGAGCGGTGGCCGGCCTCGTCGTAGGCCTCCACCGCGAACAGCCAGTCGTCCTTGGACAGGCCCTCCATCAACGCCTCGGTGGCCTCACCGACGACGCGGCGGTGGGTCCAGTCGGGTTCGTCGGTGCGGCGGTAGAGGACGGCATAGCCGGTCGCGCCGGGAACGGCGTTCCACAGCAGCCGGGTGTGCGGGGTCAGGCGGCTGACGTCCATCCGCACCCGTCCCGGGCTGGGCGGCGCGGCGGCGAGTTCGCCGACCGTGGCCGCGGCGGTGCTCGCGACGCGGGCCACGAAGTCGAAGTCCACGAACTCGGGCAGGTCACCGTACTGGACGCCGTCCTCCACCCGCACGAACTGGTGCTGGTGGTCGTAGTTCTCGTGCGGCTCGGTGAGGCGCACCGCCGGCCAGCCGAGTTCGTCGAACGGGATGTGGTCGCCGCCGCGCAGGTAGCGGTCGCGACGGAACACCAGGGTGATCTCGAAGCCGGGGACGGCGGCCTCGCCGGCGCGGCGCAGGTAGCGCGCGAGCTGCCGCGCCGGGGCGTCGTTCTCGCTGCCGACGGTCTTCGGCCCGTTGGGCTGGACGCCCGAACTGAAGACCCGCAGCCGCCACGGCTCCTGGACGCCGTCCGAGCCGCGGGCGCCGCCGACGATGTCCATCGTGATCATGGCGACGATCTCCTTGCCCTCGGCCTGCCACTGCTCGGCCTGGGCCCTGGCGCCGAGCAGGCCTTGCTCCTCGCCGGCGACCGCCATGAAGACGAGGGTGGCGCGAGGCTGGAGCCCGCCGAGGAGGCGCGCGGCCTCGAGCACGGCGGCGGTGCCGCTGGCGTCGTCGTCGGCGCCGGGCGCGTCGCCCTCGGCGTCCATGACGTCGCCGTCGATGGAATCGTAGTGGCCGCTGACGACGACGAAGCGGTCGGGGTCGTCGCCGGGGAGGGTGGCGACCACGTTCACCACCTCGGCGCCGTCGGGCACGCGGCGACCGGGCGGCACTTGGTGGGCGACCAGCTCGACCTGGAGGCGGCCGTCGTGGTACTCGTCCGAGATGCGGGTGAACTCGTCGCGTAGCCAGCGGCGCGCCGCGCCGATGCCGCGGGTGTCGGACTCGGTGTCGGACAGGGTGTGGCGCGTACCGAAGCCGACCAGGCGCTCGACGTCGGCGCGGATGCGATCGGCGTCGGCGTCGCGAACCGCCCGCCGCAGGTCGAAGGCCGGCAGGAGCTCTTCGGCGGCGGCGAGGAGGGTCGGGTCGTCCGGCAGGTGGCCCTTCTCCATCAACCGCGGCAGCATCCGGAACCATTGCGGATCGCGCTGGAGCACGCGGCCGAGGAGGGCGAGGCCGGCTTCGCGGTCTTCGCCCGGTTCACCGGACAGGAGTTGGACCGCGCGCCAGAAGTCGAGCTCGACGTTGCCGCTCGCGGCGAGCTCGACGGCGGCGGCGGGGTCGCCGCGATAGGCGCGATGGATGCGCACCAACCGCCGCAACTCCTCGATGGGGTGCGGGTGGTCCTCGACCCGCAGCTCGAGGAGCACGCCGCCGCCCGGCTCGGCGCTCGGCTCGCCGGAGACGATCAGGATCGCCGCGCTCTGCCGACCGCGGGCGTCGCCGCCGGCGAGCTGCGCCGCTTCGAGGGTGCGCAGCAGGCGCTCGGCGAAGTCCACGTCCTCGTCGGTGGCGAGGTCGGCGTAGGTGACGGCCATCGCCTCCACCACGCCGTCGTCGGCGAGCATGTTGCCCTGGACGGTGAAGCCGGGGCCGACCACGTGGCCGGCGGCGGCGACGCAGCGCTCACCGGTCCAGGCTGCGGCGCGCCCGGACGCGTCCACCACGCCGAGCTGGCGCACGTCGCGTCCCGGGTCGGCGCCGGTGCGCTTCTCGAGCGCCTCCTGCGGCGACAGCCCCGCGGCGAGGTCTGCGAGCAGCTCGGGACCGTAGGCGATGCGCGCGAACGACTGGGTGGCGACGGCGCCGACCCCGGGCTCGGCCCAGGGCACGACCGAGCCGACCGAGAACCAGTGCGACTGGACGGCGACCCCGAGCGCACCCGTGTCGGGGTCGCGGGCGACGACCGAGAAGGTCGAGACCGGCCGCGGCGGCGGCTCGAAGGGGGTGGGCGGCGGCGCGGCCTGGAGCGCCAGGACGGCGAGGAGCTGGAGCATGGTCGCATGCTACCCGCCGAAACTGGCCATCCGGAGTGTGCCGACGGCGGAATCGTGCGACCTCGGCCCTTCCGAGGCGTCTTCCCTGGTGTCGTGGCGCATGGCGGGCGCCCTATGGGCCGGGTCGAGGCCCTCGGGGGCCCCATCCCCCCGGACGGGGCCCGGAGGCCCCGTTGCGGAAGGGCTGTTCCATCGCAGGCCGTCCCCGGCTTCCTCCGCGCCTCCGCTCAGGCCCAGCACACTCTGGATGGCCAGTTTCGCTTCCGCCCAGGCCCAGCACACCCTGGATGGCCAGTTTCGCCTCCGCCAGGCCCAGCACACCCTGGATGGCCAGTTTCGCTTCCGCCCAGGCCCAGCACACCCTGGATGGCCAGTTTCGCTTCCGCCCAGGTCCAGCACACCCAGGATGGCCAGCTCCTCGGGTGACCCGCGGTACGCACGTTCCTACCCCTCGAGGAGGGAGAACCTCCCACCAACGCCATGAACACACCACGGAACATCGCCATCCTCCTCGCGAGCGCCGCGGGCCTCGCCTCCGCCGCGCCCTCGCAGGCCCCCGGGGCCACGATTCGGGTCAGCGTGGACTCCTTCGGGCACGAGGCCACAGCCTTCAGCGCCGAGGCCTCGATCTCCGCCGACGGACGCTACGTCGCCTTCGCGAGCTTCGCCGACGACCTCGTGCCGGGCGACACCAACGGCGTGATGGACGTCTTCGTCCACGATCTCGCCACCGGCGCCACGACCCGGGTCAGCGTGGACTCGAACGGAAACCAAGCCCTGGGCGGAGATTCCAGACGTCCCTCCATCACCCCGGACGGGCGCTTCGTGGCCTTCACGAGCAGCGCCAGCAACCTGGTCCCGGGTGACACCAATGGAGTCCGCGACGTCTTCGTCCACGACCGTCTCCTCGGGACGACCACGCGAGTCAGCGTCGGCAGCAACGGGGCCGAAGCGAAGCTCGAATGCGGCACGTGCGACATCTCCGCCGACGGACGCTTCGTCGTCTTCGACTGCCGGGACGACGGCTTGACCCCCGGCGACACCAACGGGACCTGGGACGTGTTCCTGCACGACCGCGCCACGGGGACGACGAGTCGCATCACTCAGGGCACGCAGGCGCCGCCGGGAATCCTGCCGGCCTCCTTGGCTCCGGTCGTCTCCGACGACGGTCGCTTCGTCGCCTTCGAGAGCCTGGCCGAGGACCTCGTTCCCGGCGACACCAACGGGCACCGGGACGTGTTCGTCCACGACCGCCTCACCGGGACCATCGAGGGCATCACGGTGGACGCCGTGGGCGGGGGCGTCATCCGCTCCGAATCCGGCGAGGCGGCGCTCTCGGCCGACGGGCGCTACGTCGCCTTCTCGAGCTGGGCCGACGACCTCGTGCCGGGCGACACCAACCTGGTCCCCGACGTCTTCGTCCACGATCGCACGACCGGCGTCGTGACCCGCGTCAGCGTGGCGTCGTCCGGCGCCGAAGCGCACGGCACCGGAGCCCATGCTCCATCGCTCTCCGCGGACGGACGCTTCGTCTCCTTCGTCTCCGATGCCGACGACCTCGTCGCCGGGGACACCAACCAGCGCGCGGACGTCTTCGTCCACGACCGCGCCACGGGCGAGACCGTTCGCGTGGACCTCACTCCCACCGGTATCGAGGCGAACGGCTCGGTGCTGTGGGACGCCGTCCTTTCGGCGGACGGCAGCCACGTGGCGTTCACGTCCGAGGCCACCAACCTCGTGTCGGGGGACACCAACGCCGTGTCCGACGTGTTCGTGGTGCGCCCCGAACCGCTGGGCCTGTTCCGCACCGCCGGCTCGTGCCCCGGTCCCGTCACCTGGACCGCGACCGAGTCCACGCCCCTCGCCCCGGTCGCCTTCGTACTCGGCACCCCCGGACGCTGGCTCCTCCCCCCCGGGACACCCTGCGCCGGAACCGCGCTGGACCTCGTCCCCTGGCCGCCCGCCGGCCCGTTCGCCGCCCTCGTCACCGTCGCCGACGCCGCGGGCCGGGCCTCCGTGACGACCTGGGTGCCCTCCGGGGCCTGCGGAGTCGGGCTCGTCCAGGCCCTCGACCCGTCCACCTGCGCGACGAGCACCACCCGCGCACCCTGACCCGCCCGGGCTAGGATGCCGGAGTGGGCCGCCGATCCTCCCGCCCCAGCCGCCTCCTGCGCTCGCTCGGCGCCTATTTCGCCGATTCGTGGCGCTGGAGCCGGCTCCGTCGTCTTCGCGCCTTCGCGGCTGCGGCGGTCCTCCAGGCGGCGGTCCTCCTGCTGGTCGCCCTCGCCGCCGCCGCGCTGACCTCGGCCGACCGACCGGAGCTGCGGGCGACGATCCGCCTGCTGACCGGAACCAGCCTGGGCACCGTGTTCGCCTTCGCCGCGATCGGCCTCCTCGCCTCCAGCCGGGTGAAGCGCGACGACGCCGGCGGGCACGGCCTGCTCGTGGCCGCGAGCTACCTCTACGGGCTGCTGTTCGGCTTCGCCCTCTACCTGCTGGGTCCGTTCAGTGGGTTCACCTGGCTGCTCGTCGCCACCTCCTCGCTGACCGGCCTGCTCGCCTTCGGCGCCTGGACCGGCATCCGCCTCCTGGCCAGCTTGATCGGCACGCTGGTCGCCGCCGCCGCCCTGGGCATGGCCGGACTGCTGCCGTGGGCCCCGGTGCTCGACCCGCCCGGCGGGGACGCCCCGACGCCGCTGCGTTTCGCGGCGACCCTGGTGCTCCACCTGTTCGCCGCCGCCGCCGGCCTGTTCCAGGTCGGCTTCCTGACCTCGATGCTGCGCATCCGCGAGCGGATGTTCCGCAGTCTCTCCACCGTGGACCCGCTGACCGGCATCCCGAACCGGCGCGCCGCCGAGGAGCGGCTCGAGGAGGAATGGCGGCGCTCGGTGCGCTACGGCAACCCGCTCGCCGTCGCGCTCGCCGACGTGGACCACTTCAAGTCGGTCAACGACCGCTTCGGACACGAGGTCGGCGACCGGGTCCTGCGCGACGTCGCCCGGACCCTCGACCGCACCCTGCGGATGGAGGACTTCGTCGCACGCTGGGGCGGCGAGGAGTTCCTCCTGGTCCTGCCGAACCAGGACGCCGCTCACGCGCGCGCCGCCCTGGAACGGGTGCGCGAGCGACTCGCCGACCTCGACTTCCACTCCGATGCGGGCACGCGCTTCGGCGTCACCGTCAGCTTCGGGCTCGCCACCGCCCCCGCGCCGGGGGTGGACTCGCCGGCGCGCCTGGTCGCAGCCGCCGACGCCGCGCTGTACCGCGCGAAGGAGCACGGTCGCGACCGCATCGAGATCTCCGGCGAGGTCTACCTGACGCCGGGGGACGACGATTGCGGCGCAGGGGCCGCCGCGGTCAGGACGCCGGCCCCGGCGGCCGAGTCGCCATCCTCGCCGTCGCGACGCGGCCGCCGGAGTGCGAAGCGTCGAGGGCGGCGGTGACCAGCTCCTGGACGCGCAGGCCGACCGCGGCGTCGGGGAAGGGGGGGCGACCGCCGTCGCGATCCTCCAGGGCGTCGGCGAAGGCGGCGTAGAGGTTGGCGAAGGCCTCGAGCCAACCCTCCGGGTGCCCCGGCGGCGTGCGGCACAGGGCGCGCGCGGACGGCGCGAGCCAGGGGTGCCCGGGACGCACCACTTCGCGTCGCCCGTCGGCGTGGAAGACGTGGAGGTCGTTCGGCCGCTCCTGCTCCCACAGCAGGGTGGCGCGGCTGCCAGCGACCTGGAGGCGCAGCCCGTTCTCGCGTCCCGCGCAGACCTGGCTGACGCACAGCGAGCCGAGGACGTCGCCCTCGAGCTCCAGGACGAAGGCGGCGTCGTCGTCGAGGCTGCGCCCGGCGACCGCGCTGCGAGCGCGCCCCGAGACGGCGACGACCGGGCGTCCGCTCACGTGTTCGAGGAGGTGGAAGGCGTGGCTGCCGATGTCGCCGAGCGCGCCGGCGGCCCCGGCGCGCGCCGGGTCGGTGCGCCACGCCGCCTGCTTCTGGCCGTCGCGCTCGACGGGTTCGGCGAGCCAGCCCTGGAAGTACTCCACGTCCACGCGGCGCAGCTCGCCGAGGTCGCCGGCGGCGACGCGGACGCGCATCTCCTCGACCAGCGGGTAGCCGGCGTAGGTGAAGGTGACGAGACAGGGTCGGCCGCCCGCCTCCGCGGCCTCGACCACGGCGCGGGCGGATTCCACCGCATCGGCCAGCGGCTTGTCGCAGGCGACCGCGACCCCGGCCTCGAGGAAGGCGACCGCCGGGCCGGCGTGGAGGTGGTTCGGCGTGACCACGGCCACGGCGTGGACGCGATCCTCGGGACTGCGCCGTCCTTCGTCGGCAAGGAACTCCTGCCACGAGGCGTGGACCCGCGAGGGGTCGAGCCCCCACGCCTCCCCGGCGGCGCGGCTGCGCTCCGGGTCGGAGGAGAAGGCGCCGGCGACCAGCCGAAAACGGCGGTCCATCTCGGCGGCGAGCCGATGGATCGGCCCGATGAAGGCACCGGGCCCGCCGCCGACCATGCCGAGGCGCAGCGGTTCAGGCATCGTCGTCGAGACCGAGGAGGCGACGGTTGCGGGCGCGGTCGTCGCCGGCGGACACGAAGTCGTCGAAGGCCGAATCGGCGACGACGATGAGGTGGTCGCGGATGAAGCGCGCCCCCTCGCGGGCGCCGACTTCCTTGTCCTCGAAGGCGCATTCCCATTCGAGCACGGCCCAGCCCGGATAGTCGTGCGCCGTCAGCGCGGTGAAGACGGCGCCGAAGTCCACCTGGCCGTGGCCCAGCGAACGGAAGCGGCCGGCGCGCTCCTGCCAGGGCAGGAAACCGCCGTACGCCCCCTGCCGCCCGTCGGGACGGAACTCGGCGTCCTTGACGTGGAAGGCGCGGATGCGCTCGTGGTAGCGGTGCACGAAGTCGAGGTAGTCGAGCCCCTGGAGGACGAAGTGGCTCGGGTCGTAGAGCAGGCAGGCCCGAGGGTGGTCGTCCACCGCGTCGAGGAAGCGCTCGAAGGTGGCGCCGTCGAACAGGTCTTCTCCGGGGTGGAGCTCGAAGCAGACGTCCACCCCGACCTCTTCGGCGTGGTCGAGGAGCGGACGCCAGCGGCGGGCGAGCTCGGCGAAGGCTTCCTCGACCAGCCCTGGCGGGCGTTGCGGCCACGGATAGAAATAGGGCCAGGCGAGAGCACCGGGGAAGGCGGCCATCGCGGTCAGGCCGAGGTGGTGCGAGGCGTCCAAGCAGAGCCGGACCTGCGTTGCGGCCCAAGCCGTGCGCTGCTCCGGCTTGCCGCGCAGCTCGGGCGGAGCGAAGGCGTCGAAGAGTTCGTCGTAGGCCGGGTGGACCGCGACCAGCTGCCCCTGGAGGTGGCACGAGAGCTCGGTGACGACCAGTCCGTGGTCGGCGAGGCGCCCGCGCAATTCGTCGCCGTACGCCGCCGAAGTCGCGGCCCGCTCGAGGTCGAGGCAGCGCGGATCCCAACTCGGCAGCTGCAGACCCTCGAAGCCCAGTTCGGCCGCCCATGGTGCGAGCCCGTCGAGCGAGTCGAACGGAGGCGCGTCGCCGAGGTACTGGGCGAGGAACAGACCGGGCCCCTGGATGGTGCGCATGACCCCTCCTTTGTACGCGGTCCTCCGTTCCGAGCCAACCACGGAAACTGGCCCCGGCGGGTGTTCTCGTCGTGCAGGGGCCAGCGCGCCCTCCGGAACGGTCTCGCGCGGCCGCACTCCGCCGGCGAGCAGCCTCCCCGACCTCACCCAGGGTGCGAGGCCGCCCCGGAAGCGCCCTGAGGGCGCTGAGGCCGCGTCACCGAAACTGGCCCACTTCGCTCCGTCCGCCCCGAAACTGGCCCACTTCGCTCCGTCCTCGGAGCGAACCGGCCCGAAAACGCCTCCTGGGGCTGCGGCGCCGGCCGCCTCCCTTACCGCGACGGCCTCCTCGGCTGCAGACGGAATGGACCGGGCCAGTTTCTCCGCAGCGACTCTCCGAGCGAAGAGGCCTAGCCGGCATCGAGGCGCAGCCCCCCGGCGCGCACCCACCGCCCAGAGCCGGTTCCAGCCTCCGATTCCACAGGCCCACCGCAAAGGACCGGTTCCCGCCTCCGGCCCTAGGATGGGCGCCATGCCCGCGGTCCTCGTCCTCGCCCTCCTCGCCCAGGCCGGCCCCGGTTCCAACGTCGCGCCCCAGGAGCCGCCCACGTCCGGGCAGCGCGGCCCGGAGTGGGTGGCGTCCTACGTCGCCGACCACGACGCCCTGCTCCGGGTCTACGACGTCCCGGCCTGGCCGCGCCGATACGAACGCATGCGCGCATTCGGCGAGGGCTGGCTGGAGCGCATGGAGCTGCTCGACCGCGAAGACCGGCCCCTCCAGGAGCGGCTCGACTGGCTGCTCCTGCGCGACCGCATCCGCCGCGACCTGGACCTCGAGGCGCTGGAGCGGCGGCGGTTCGAGGAGGTGCAGCCCTTCCTCGGTTTCGCCGACCCTCTGGTGACGCTGGTCGCCGACCTGCGCCTGCGGAAACCGGCCGCGGCTGAGGAGGCGGCACGGGTCCTCGCCCGGGCGGCCGAAGAGATCGTGAAGGAGCGCGAGGACCTGCGGGAGGCTGGGACGAAGGCCGCGCCGGCGGTGGCGGATCGCGCCGCCAGGACCTGTGAGAGGCTGCGCAGGGAACTCGAGGGCTGGTATCGCTTCCACGCCGACTCCGACCCCGTCTTCACGTGGTGGGTGGACGCCCCCTACCGCAAGGTGCGCAAGGCCCTCGCCGACCAAGCCGACTTCCTGCGCCGAGACGTCGGCGGACTCGACCCCGACGACGAGGATGCTCTCGTCGGCGACCCCATCGGCCGAGACGCCCTGATGCGCGAGCTCGCAGCCGAGCGCATCGCCTATTCACCGGAGGAGTTGGTCCAGATCGGTGAACGGGAGCTCGCCTGGTGCCAGGAGCGGATGCGCGAGGCCGCGGAGGAGATGGGCTACGGCGACGACTGGCGTGCAGCGCTGGACCACGTCAAGGAGGACCACGTGCCGCCGGGAGAACAGCCGCGGCTGATCGTGGAGCTGGCCGAGGAGGCGGTCCGCTTCCTCGACGAACACGAACTCGTGACCATCCCCCCGCTGGCCCGTGAGACCTGGCGGATTCGGATGATGACCACCGAGCAGCAACGCTTCACCCCCTACTTCACGGGCGGCGAGGTCATCTCCATCGCCTATCCGACGCGCGAGATGGAGTACGAGGACAAGTTGATGAGCCTGCGCGGCAACAACGTCCACTTCTCGCGAGCGACGGTGCACCACGAACTGATCCCCGGGCACCACCTGCAGGGCTTCATGGCGCGGCGATTCCTGCCGCATCGGCGCGCCTTCCATTCGCCCTTCCTGGTCGAGGGCTGGGCGCTCTACTGGGAGCTGCTGCTGTGGGACCTCGGTTTCGTGGATACGCCGGAAGGCCGACTCGGCATGCTGTTCTGGCGCGCCCACCGCGCGGCCCGCATCGTGTTCTCGATGCGGTACCACCTCGGTGAGTGGACCGGCGAGGAATGCGTGGACTTCCTGGTCCGCGAGGCGGCCCGGGAGCCGCGCAATGCGCGCGCAGAGGTGCGCCGCTCCATCGCCGGCGGCTATCCGCCGCTCTACCAGTGCGCCTACCTGGTCGGCGGGCTGCAGCTCCGCGCCCTGCACGACCGCCTCGTCGGTCGGGAGGGCTGGAGCGAGCGCCGCTTCCACGATGCAGTGCTGCGCCAGGGCCCGGTGCCCATCGCCTTCGTCCGAGCGGCGCTCAGCGGGGAGGAGCCCCCGCTGGACGGCCCAGGCGATTGGCGCTTCTATCCACTCGATTAGTCCGTGACCGCACCACGCCGCCACGCCGAGGGTGGCGGCACGTGAACGACCCGCAAACCGACCAGGACGATCGGTCCCTGACCGACACTCTCACCATTGGTGACGACGTCGACCTCGGCGCCCACCGCGAAGGTACCCTCCAACATCCAGGTACGACCGATGCGCCAGGCCCAGCCGACCTCGCCAGTCGGCTGCCACACCAAGAGATCGGAGTTGCCGGTGGCGGTTGGAGCGGCGGCCGGACCGTCGCGCCAATCCACGTCGAGGAACCAGAAATCCATGGCGAGGCCGTAGAACGGACCGCTGCCGTCGGGAGCGCCCTCGTGCTTGCGCCAGCCGAACCCGAAACCAGGGCCGCCGCCGCTCTCGTCGTCGTGTTCTCCCCAGTCGCCGCGGTCGGTGACGTTCCAGCCGGCGCGCAGGAAGACGGTCTCGTCGTCGTCGAGAGCGACGCGTCCCTCCACGCCGGGGACGATGCCTGCGGGATAGGCGCGGACCTCGGCGCCCCAGGTCGGACGACCGGGCTCCGGGGCGTTGCAGCCAGCGGCGGCGAGGGTCAGGAGGGCGAGGACGACCGGGGCGGCCTGACGGACCATCGCCCGAGCTTAGCAGGCGACTCGATCCGCCGACCCTTCGGCTCGAGGAGGACTGGGGAGAGCGGCGGCGGCTCCTGCGCCGGGGCCGGAACGCGGTAGTCGGCGATGGGCACCTGGCCCGCGTCCAGCGCACCGACCCAGGACACGAGTTCCGTCCGCAGCTGGTCGCTGCCGGGTTCCTCGAACAGCCAGTGTCCGAGTCGCGGGAAGACCCGGAAGGAGGCCTGCGGATAACGGGCGGCAACACGGCGCACCAGTCCAGGAGGCAAGACACGATCCCGGCCACCGGTCAGGACCAGGACGGGGCAGCGCACCTCCTCGGCAGGCACTTCCGTCGCCCGCCGCCGGTCCAGGAACCAGAACACGATCTCGGCGTAGGCACGCCCCGACTCCGGCACCATCTCGGCCACGGCCTCGCGCGCATGAGCCGGTCCGAGACGGTGGAACAGCCCGAAACGAGCCATCGCAGGCGACGGCATCTGCGGCCGCCGCCAGAACCCCCATCGGAGCATGACGTGGGCAGTCGCCAGCAAGTTGATCGGCCGCACCACGTGGATCCCAGCCGGAGGCACGGGCGCCAGGAGCGCGATCCCGGCCACTGGGATCCGGGTCGCCAGGATCTGAGCCAGGATCCCCCCCATCGAGTGACCGACCAGCACGGGGGGCTGAGACAACCCGAGGTCGGCAATGGTCTCCTCGAGGTAGTCGGCGTAGTCGAGGATGGAGAAGCGCCCCAGCACTTCGGTCTCCTCTCGGTCCAGAGGAGGATGGTGGGGAAGCGTGGGGGCGTGGACGGGGTGCCCTGCCTCCTCGAATTCCGAGCGGAGGACGTCCAGGGTGCTCCCCCTCGACCACATTCCGTGGAGGAGGACGACGGGAAGGGGGGCCATGGCCTCCCCATCGGCCGGAGGCGGGGCCGACTTGAGACCACGGCGGAAACTGGCCCCGATCCATGTTCTAGCCCGGGACCAGGAAGGCCGGCGGCATCCGTTTCGGCCATCGCCACCGCAGGAGCTCGGGCACCGTCGCCATCCGTCGAGCCGCCCCCACCGCGACCCCCGGCGTCACGCCCCGCGTCGCGTTGGTCAGACGACGCACGTAGTTCCGCCACGCCACCCAGATCCACAGGTGGTCCCGCAGCCGCGCCCGCTGCTTGCTCGCACCCCAGCTGCGACGCACCAGACGCGACACCTGGTCGCGCGTCATCGCCAGGGTGTGGTTGATGGGGAACATGGGGTTGCTGCGCGAACGCGTCTTCCCCGAAGCCACC
>Ga0256830_1001948_pt1 | contig 14083 bp, 13 predicted proteins | sample 128326metaG_FD_190537 | JGI IMG/M metagenome (GOLD analysis project Ga0256830, IMG submission 190537) | Hydrothermal vent microbial communities from Lau Basin, Pacific Ocean - 128-326 | ecosystem: Environmental > Aquatic > Marine > Hydrothermal vents | place: Pacific Ocean: Lau Basin | collected... | reverse complement strand
TGGAGAATGTGGTTGTTCGCGTCGTAGGCGGACCAGAGGCTCGACCACGGCGCGTCCACATAACGGCGAAACGTGATCGCTTCGTCGCCGGTAATCGACTGCCCGGCGGCCCGCCAGGCGCAGAAACCGAGGCGAAGCAACGACAGCAGAAACGCGATCCGCACTTCTTTGTTGGCAGCGGCGATTGGCACTTTTCCGGTGAGCGCTCGGTCTGACCTCTCCTGAAGCAGACTCGCAGACGCCGGCAGAGACGATGCGGGAGACGGCGAGCCGGGGCTTTTTCGGCACTTCGGCCCTAGAAATTCACGATACAACAGGAGGCCGCCGGAAAATCACTCCGGCAACTCGTGTCCGACTTGCGTGAGCGGGCGTTGCGCGCAGGAATCCGGCTGGTTGGACGGTCTATTCTCCGTCCGCCGCGGGGCGCACGATGATGAGAGTCGCCGCCTGGCTCGGCACGGTGGCGGTGAAAGAGCCGGTGTAGCGGCCGAGGTCCTTGTGCGCCCACAGGTCGCGCAGCTTGGCAGGTACGTCGGCCGGGTAGCCGATCTCGGTCCAGCGGACGGTGATCTCGGCCGAAGAGGGTGAGCGGTTCAGCAGCGCCACGGCGCGGGAGCCGGGCGGCGCTGGCGCAGTATCCTGGACGTATGCGCCTGGTTCTACTGGCGGTTTGCCTGCTGCTGGCCGGAAGCGCCGCGGGGGCCGACCGGGACGCCGCCGGACTCTACGAGCGCTATTGCGGGAAGTGCCACGATCCGGATCGCGCCGGCCAGACGCCCACGCTGGACGAGCTGCGGCTGCTCGCCCCCGAGGAGATCTTCGGCGCCATGTTGACGGGCACGATGAAGCAGCCGGCCCAGCAGCTCAGCGACGAAGAGAAGCGCCTGTTGGCCGAGTGGATCGCCGGGCGCGCCCTGGGCTCGGCCCCGCCGGCGCTCCGCGTGGACTACGTCCACCGGGGCGACGCCCGCCGCGAGGAGTTCGCGCTCGACGGCGTCTGGCGGGAGCGCGAGTGGCCCGGCCCGGAAGGCCGCCCGCGATCTCTGCCCGAGAGCGGCAAGTACCGCTTCGTCGTCCGGGACGTGCGCGACGGCCGCCTGCACTACGCCGGCGGCTTCTCGAGCATCTACGGAGAGTGGGAAACGACCGTCGAGGCCAAGAAGCGCACCCGGGAGTTCCACGAAAGCATCCGCTTCCCAATGCCGCCGGGGCCTGTGCGCATCGTGATCGAGAAACGGGACCGCCGGAACCGTTTCCAGCCGGTCTGGAGCACCGTGGTCCGGCCTGAACGGGCGCGGCCGGCCCCGATTCCCGAAGGGCTGAAACCCAAGGCGCTGCTCAGCAACGGCGATCCGAACACGAAGGTGGATCTGCTCATCCTCGGCGACGGCTACGCGGCGGCGGAAATGGAGCGGTGGCGCGCCGACGCCGCCCGCGCGGTGGAAGCGCTCTTCTCGGTCTCTCCGTTCCGGGAGCGGCGGAGCGATTTCAACGTTTGGATTCTCGATACGCCGGCCCGCGAGAGCGGCGTCTCGCGCCCTTCCGACGGCGTCGAGCGCGACTCGCCCCTGCGGGCCAGCTACGACGCCTTCGGCAGCGAGCGCTACGTCTTGATCTTCGACAACAAACGCCTGCGCGACCTCGCCGCCGCCGCGCCCTACGATTTCCTGCTGATCCTGGTCAACGAGCGCAAGTACGGCGGCGGAGGCATCTACAACCTCTACGCGACGGCGGCGGCCCGCAACGCCTTCACTCCATATCTGGTAGTCCACGAGTTCGCCCACCACTTCGCCGGCCTGGCCGACGAGTACTACACCAGCGAGGTGGCTTACGAACTCGCTCCGGACGCCCCCGAGCCCTGGGAGCCGAACGTGACCCGGGATCCGCAGGCGCGCAAATGGGCGGATCTCGTGACCCCCGGCGTCCCGCTGCCCACGCCTTGGCCCAAGGCCGAGTTCGAGCGCCGCCAGCGGGACTACCAGGCCAGGCGGAAACAGTTGCGGGCGGCCGGCGCTTCGGAAGAAGAACTGGAGCGGCTGTTCCGCGAGGAGCGCGAGTGGACCACGAAGCTGCTGTCGCAGGCAAAGTACGCCGGGAAAGTGGGGGCGTTCGAGGGAGCGAACTACTCGCCGCGGGGCTATTACCGGCCGCAGGTCGATTGCTTGATGTTCACCCGTGACGAGGTCGGCTTCTGCGCCGTCTGCCGGCGGGCGCTGGAGCGGGTGATCGACGCCTATGCCGGCCGGTGAGAGCGGGAGACGGTTTTTTCGGGGTTTCGGAGGATTCGGAGGAACCGGGGGGCCGGCGGGGGGCGTCGTGTACTATGGTGATGAAGGACGCAAGTCCTTCCTGCGGCGCCTGCCGCCCGGATTGACCAATCAAGGAAGCGAGGAGTGAACCGCATGAGATCAGTTGCTGCTTTTTTGCTCGCCCTGACTGTGCTGATAACTTTCACCGTCGTTGCCGCCGAAGCTCCCGACAAGATCGTCTTCGAATCGAAGATGGGCAACGTCACCTTCGATCACAAAGCCCATTCGGAGCGCGTAGACGGCAAGTGTGAGACGTGCCACGACAAGCTGTTCCCGCAGTCCCGCGAGCCCATCAACTTCAAACAGGGCATGCACAAGCCGGCCGAGAAGGCCAAGAAGTCCTGCGGCGCGTGCCATCACGCGGGCGGCAAAGCGTTCGAGAGCAAGGGCAACTGCAAGAAGTGCCACGTGAAGAAGTAGCCTGAGCGTATCGCCCCAGCGAAGGATTCCCGGGACCGGCGCCGGCTTTCCCGGCCGCCGGTCTCGCTGTCTCTGCGGCTTCTCTGCGCCGCGGGCGGAGGCCCTCACTGGGCGCGCTCGGCGGCTCTGGTCTCCCGCAGCGCCCGGACTTCGGCCTCCAGCTCGGCGATCCGCTGGTTCACTTCCTCGAAGGCCTGCATCACCGGGTCCGGCAGCTTGCCGTGCTCGAGCACCTCTTCGTCGGTTTCGAGGAATTTCTCGCCCCGCTGGCGCACCACCCGGCCCGGGACGCCCACCACGGTCGAGTGGTCCGGCACGGACCGGATCACCACGCTGCCGGCGCCGATCTTGACGTAATCGCCGATGGTGATGTTGCCGAGCACCTTGGCCCCGCTGCCGATCACCACGTGATTACCGATGGTGGGGTGGCGCTTGCCCTTCTCCTTGCCGGTGCCGCCGAGGGTCACGCCCTGGTAGAGGAGCACGTCGTCGCCGATCTCGGTGGTCTCGCCGATCACCACCCCCATGCCGTGATCGATGAAAAAGCGCCGGCCGATCTTGGCGCCGGGGTGGATCTCGATGCCGGTGACCGCCCGGTTGATCTGGGAGATGATCCGCGCAATCAGCAGCAGCTTGTGGCGGTAGAACCAGTGCGCCAGACGATGCCAGAGGATGGCGTGGAAGCCCGGGTAGCAGAGAATGATCTCCAGTACGCTGCGGGCCGCCGGATCCTCCCGGAAGACGGTGTCGATCTGTTCCTTGATGGCGCGAAACATTCTGTACGTATCATTATCCGCCCGCGCGGCGGGCAACCCCAAATGGCGGGGCGAGGCCGGGACGGCGCGCCTGCCCGGTTTCCGGCGCGTTTCCGGCGGCGTGTCTCAGGCCTTGGCGGCGTACTTGCGGGCCAGGGCGGCGTCTTCGGCCACCTCGTCGGAGAAGTAGTTGTACATGCCGACGATGCAAGCGTCGGACGGTTTGATGTTGGCGTAGGCGTAGCGGAAGGCGGCTTCAAGCGACTCTTTGCGCTCCGAGAGCCGGCCGGCGGCCAGGATCTTGTAGGCCAGGCACGGTTTCTGCACCTGGCGGATGCGCGCGGTCATGCGGTCGCGGTCCGAAGCGACGAAAACTTCGCCGAGCACCCGCTCGCCGCCGAGCAGCTTCCAGAGTTCCTGCTTCGGGCGGGTCATGTAGTAGAAGCAGGTCATGTAGAAGTCGTTCTCCCAGCCGGCGTCCTCCATGCGGGCCAGGTTGTCGGGGTTGTGGGTGGAGACGGCGGCCAGGACGCCGGCGTCGTGGACACGCTTTACATAATCGTGGACCTTTTCCGCTTCGCCGCGGCGGAAGGCGGGGTCGGTGACGCCGCCGTGGTGGCTGATGGCGATAGGCTCGAGCGGCAGGATCTTCTCGAGCGGCGCGTGGCGCGGCGAGGCCAGGCAGATGAAGTGGATCTTGGCGCCCTTCTCGCGGGCCCCGAGGATGCCGTCGCGCACCGTGTCGGAGTACGACGACTGGAACGTATTGATGCCGTGCTTGGCGCAGTGCAGCAGGAACTCGGTGATCCGCGGGGCCGTGTAGTATTCCATCATGTGCCGGGAAAGCTTCAGCGAGGAGTGCGAGAAGCCCCGCATCGGATTGCCTCCGGCGATGAGCCGCGAGACGGAATGCTCGCCGATCCGGATCCGCGGCATCTCTTCGCCGGCCTTGGCCAGCCCCGCCAGCGGGGCCGCCGCGACAGACTGCAAGAACCTGCGCCGGTGGTTCATAGCATCACCTCGATACCCGGATTCTTTCACCGATCGGGGCGGGGCGCAAGCGGTGCGCCGCCGGGCATTCTGCTGTGGTGTAATTTGAGTGGGATGAAGTATAAAGTAGCTCTGCTGAAAACGGAGGAAGGCTACAGCGTCTCCTGCCCCGGTTTGCCGGGCTGCTGGTCCCAGGGCAGGACCGAAGAAGAAGCCCTGGAAAGCATTCGGGACGCCATCCGCGAATACCTGGCCGTCGCCGCGGAGTTGACAGCGGGGGCGGAGATCCGGGAAGTAGAGGTGGCGGTCTAGCTTGGTCAAGATCCCCGGCATCTCCCACTTGCGGGCCATAAACGCGCTGCGCAAGGCCGGTTTTCGTGTCGCGCGAGAGGGGAAGAGGCATGTCGTGATGACGGATGGCCAGCGGATCGTCACGATTCCTCGCCACAACCCGGTGAACGCCTATACGATGGGCGGTATCGTCCGGGACGCAGGACTTTCGGTCGACGAGTTCCGGAAGCTCCTGTGACACCATCGTGGCATCAAGTCCGTCTCAGCGGGACATCTCTCGGGTGTGCACTACGGCGACACCCCGCAAGTCAAGGGGGATCGCGCCGTGTTGCTCAACCCGCCTCGAGTTCCTCTTCGAGGAGTTGCTTCTCGTGCAGGTCGGCGTACCAGCGGCCGGCGGCGATGAGCGATTCGTGGGTGCCCTCCTCGATCACCCGGCCCTGGCCGATGACGTAGATGCGGTCGGCGTTGCGCACGGTGGAGACGCGGTGGGAGATGAGGACGGTCGTGCGCTCGGCCATCAGGCCGGAGAGCGACTGGAGAATGCGCTCCTCGGTGGCCGTATCGACGCTCGAGAGGGCATCGTCGAGGATGAGGATGCGGGGATCGCGGAGGATCGCCCGGGCGATGGCGGTCCGTTGCTTCTGGCCGCCGGAGAGCGTGATGCCGCGCTCGCCGACCACCGTCTGATAACCGTCGGGGAAGCGCGCCACGTCGCCGGCGAGTCCGGCCAGCTCGGCCGCCCGGCGGATCTGCTCCTCGGTGGCGTCCGGAACCCCGAAAGCGATGTTCTCGGCCAGCGTGGCGCTGAACAGGAACGTCTCCTGGGGGACGAAGCCGATCAGACGCCGCAGCTCCGCCAGCCGCAGCTCGCGCAGGTCCACGCCGTCGAGCAGCAGGCGGCCTTCGGTGGGGTCGTAGAAACGCGGGATCAACTGCGCCAGGCTGGTCTTGCCGCTGCCGGTGTGGCCGACGATGGCCACGGTGGCCCCGGCGGGGATCTCCAGATCGATCCGGTCGAGCACCCGCGCGCCCCCGAGCACGAGACCGACGCCTTCCATGCGGATCTCGCCGCGCACCGGCGAGGCCAAGACGGCGGGGGCCGGCGGGTCGGCGATTTTCGGCTTCTGCTCGAGCAGCTCTTTGATGCGCCCCAGGGAGGCGCGTCCCCGCTCGACCAGGTTCACCACCCAGCCCATCGCCACCATGGGCCAGATGAGCATCCCCAGGTAGACGTTGAACATCAGGAACGAGCCGAGGGTGATGTCGCCGTCGAGCAGCCGGTGGCCGCCGTACCAGAGCACCAGCAGGAACGAGAGACCGGTGAGGCTGTGCAGCGCGGGCAGGAAGAAGCCGGAGATGCGGGCCAGCCGCAGGGCCTCGGCGACGTAGCTCTTGTTGAGCTCCTCGAAGGCGCGCTGCTCGGCCTCCTCCTGCACATAAGCCTTCAGCACCCGGATGCCGGTGAGGTTCTCTTGGACGCGGCTGCTGATGTCGGAGAACAGTCCCTGGATGCGCCGGAACCGGTCATGGATGAGCTTGCCGAGCCGCGCCACCAGCAGGCTCACCAGCGGGGCGGGCAGCAGCGCCACCAGCGTGAGCTTCCAATCGACCCAGGCCATGATGGCGACCGCCAGCAAGGCGGTGAGCCCCGTATCGGCCGAGTACATCACGCCGGGGCCGAGCATCATGCGCACGGCGTTGAGGTCGTTGGTGGCCCGGGCCATGATGTCGCCGGTGCGGTAGCGGGTGAAGAAGGCGGGCTCGAAGCGCAGGATGTGGGCGAACAGGTCGTTGCGCAGGTCGTACTCGACGTCGCGGGAAATGCTGATCAGCACCACCCGCATGGCGTACTGGAAGACGCCCTTCACCGCGGTCAGCGCCACGAGCAAAGCGGCCAGGCGGGCGGCGCGCTCGAGGGTGAATTCGGCGCTCAGGGCGTCCACGCCGTAGCCAATGGCGAGCGGGATGGCCGCCCCGAAGAGGTTGCGCATCACCAGGGCGGCGAGGCCGAGGGCGATGCGGCGGCGGTAGGGAGTGAGATAGGGTCCCAAGAGCTGGACGACGGCGCGGTAAGAAGCGGGGCGCGCTTCGGATCCGGGGACGGCGCCGAACGAGGGGCGGTGGGTGGATCCGCGCGGCAACGCTCAGCTCTCGTCGCCGGAGGAGTCCAGGTGTCCGACGGTCTTCAGCCGCCGGTAGAGGCGTTCCACCTCTTCCTCGTCCTCGGGCCGGAGAATGCGGTATTTCGGCGACGGCAGCGCGCGCCGTTCCTCGGGCGGATCCTGGCCCCAGAACTGCCAGTAGGGCATGCCGTCGATCAAGGCCCACCGGGCGTGGCGGCGGAGGGACTCGAGCAACCGGCCGGTGGTCTGCGGCTCGCCGGGGTAGACCAGGAATACGGGCGATTCCTCGCCTTCCACCGTCAGCCGCACGACGAGGGGAGAGACCCAACCCGTGCGGTCCACCCGCCGGATCGTCTCCCAGGGGATGCGCCGGCGGCCGATGAGCAGCGCCTCGGAGCCGATCTCCACCGGCGGCCGGAACGCCAGGTACAAGAGCAGAGCGCCGGTGAGCAGGAACAGCGCCACGGCGGCGTAGGAAGGAGCCCATCGCGCGGCGAACCACAAGGACCCCGCCCCCAGCGCCAGCGCCGCCACCCCCGCCGGCAAGTACATTCGCGATGGCACGTACCGGACCATGGCCCTTCCACCTCTCAGACTACCCTTGCGTTTCGACCCCGTCAATTCCCCGGCCGGCCTCGGTCCGGCCCCGCCGCTTCTCAGACCGCCGCGGACGCCACGGCGGCCGGCTCGAACTGGTCCCGGGTGACGATCTCGTAGAGCGAGGCGTCGGCCATGATCCTGGCCACCAGCGCCACGTGCATCGCGTGGCCCGCGCGCTCGGCGACGACGTGGCCGAGCACCGGACGGCCGAGCAGCGCCAGGTCGCCGATCAGGTCGAGCACCTTGTGGCGGCACGGCTCGTCGGGGAACCGCAGGCCTTCGGGGTTCATGACGCCCTCGCGGTCGAAGCCCACCGCGTTCTCCAGGCTGGCGCCGCGGATCAGGCCCATGTCGCGCATCCGGTCCAGCTCGTGGGCGAAGCCGAAGGTGCGCGCCGGGGCGATCTCGCGGGCGTAGGTCTCCGGGGAGACGGTCAGGTCGAGGCGCTGATGGCCCACCAGCGGGTGATCGAAAAAGACGTGGCAGGTCACCCGGAACTCGTCGGCGGGCAGGATCTCGATGCGCTTCTCGCCGGCCTCGATGCGGACGGGCTTGCGGATCCGCAGGTAGCGCCGCTTGCGCCGCTGCCGCCGCACGCCGGCCTCTTCGAGCATCTCCAGGAACGGCCGCCCGCTGCCGTCCAGGATGGGCACCTCGAGGTTGTCGATCTCGACGATCACGTTGTCGATGCCCATGCTGTAGAAGACGCTGAGCAGGTGCTCGGTGGTGGAGATCAGAACCCCCTGGTGCATGAGGCTGGTGGCGTAGCTCACCCGCGCCACGTTGCTCCACGTCGCCGCCACGGGGAAGCCGCCGAGATCGGTCCGGCGGAAGACGACGCCCGTGCCCGCCGGCGCCGGGCACAGCCGGATCGATACGGGCGCGCCGCTATGCAGCCCGATTCCGCTCACCGCCACTGGTTTCTGGAGTGTCTGTTCTACGGCCATGCTCCGGCGCCGCCCTTCCTGGTTGCGGGGGCGGATCGCGGGCCGCCCCCTGGTTGCAACTACCACATTTTAAATAGGATGGCGCGATCCAAGTGTGGCTTTTTTGCGACAATGTCGGGTTCCGGGTGTATCGATCTTACAAATTACCGCCTGCTGGGCCGTTGCCCGGCGGCGGTATGATGAGGGGCATGCAGCGGCCCAAGCTGTTCTTGATCGACGCTTTCGGCTTCATCTTCCGGGCCTACCACGCCCGCGCCCGCTCCGGCGCCCCGCCGATGCGCACCAGCACGGGCCTGCCCACCGAGGCGGTCTACATCTTTCACAACATGCTGCGCAAGCTCCTCCAGAACCACCGGCCGGACTACATCGCCGCCGTCTTCGAGAGCGAAGGCCCCACGCTGCGCGAGCAGGAGTACGCCGAGTACAAGGCCAACCGTCCGGAGATGCCCCCGGACCTGGCCGAGCAGATCCCTTACGTGCGCCGGCTGCTCGAGGCCATGCGCATTCCGATCCTCGAGTTCCCCGGCTACGAGGCCGACGACGTCATCGGCACCATCGCCCGCCGCAGCGCCGAGAAGGGGCTCGAAGTGGTGATCGTCTCGAGCGACAAGGACATGCTCCAGCTCGTGGACGGCGGCGTCAAGATGCTCGACCCGCGCAAGGACGATCTGCTGTACGACCGCGGGAAGGTCCGCGAATACATGGGCGTCGAGCCCCCGCAGATTCCCGATCTGCTCGCCTTGAAGGGCGACGCCATCGACAACATTCCCGGCGCGCCGGGCATCGGTGACAAGGGCGCCCGCATGCTCGTCGAGCAGTACGGCTCGGTGGAGCGCCTGCTCGAACACGCCGGCGAGGTCAAGAGCAAGCGCTACCGCGAGAGCCTCCAGCAGAACCGCGAACAGATCCTCCAGAGCAAGAGCCTGGCGACGATCGAGACCGCCGTGCCGATCTCCTGGAAGCTGGAGGAGCTGGCCGCCCGGGAGCCGGACAAGGAGGCGCTGGCGAAGCTCTACCGCGAGCTGGAGTTCTTCAGCCTGTTGAAGGATCTCGACACCGGCGGCGAAGAGACTCCGGAGGAGGACTTCCGGGAGTTCGACTCCGCCGCTGCTCTCGAGGAGTGGCTGGAGCGTCTGCCGGCCGAGGCGCGCCTCGGCGTCGCGCTTTCCGAGACCGGCGAAGGCGAGCTGAAGCAGACGCTGCTGGGGCTGGCGGCGCGGCCCCACGAAGGGCGTTCGCTGGGCGGCGACCTGCTGGCCCGCGTCCGCCCGCTGCTCGAGGACCCGGAACGCAAGAAGGCCGCCCTCGACATCAAGTCGTTGTGGCTGCGCCTGCGCCGGCTCGGCCTCGAACCCGCCGGGTTCGCCGACGATCCGGTCCTCTATAACTTCCTGCTCACCGCCGATCCGGCCTCTTCCACCCCCGAGGCCGTTCTCCAGCGGCGGCTGGGGCGGCGCGCCGACAGCCGGGTGGAGGCGCTCGCCGCCTGGAGTCTGGAGCTGGGGCGCGCGCTCGGCAAGGAAGTGGACGAGGCCGGGATGCGCGAGCTGTACGAGACCATCGACCTGCCCTTGATCGGCGTGCTGGTCCGGATGGAGGAGGCCGGCATCCGCGTCGATCCCGAGGCTCTGGACGATCTCTCGCGGCGCCTGGAGGCCGAGATCGAACGCCTCACCGCCGAGATCCACCGCCAGGCCGGCCACGCCTTCAACATCAACTCGCCCCAGCAGCTCTCCAAGGTGCTCTTCGAGGAGCTGAAGCTGCCGGCGCCGCCGCGCTCGGGCAAACGCAAGGGCTACTCGACCGCCGCCGACGTGTTGGAGGGCCTGGCCCTGGAGCATCCGATCGCCGCCCTGGTGCTCGAATACCGCCAGCTCGTCAAACTCAAGGGCACCTACGTGGACGCCCTCCCGGCGCTGGTTTCGCCCGAGACGGGCCGCCTTCACACGACCTTCAACCCTACCGGGGCGGCCACCGGGCGGCTGTCGTCGTCGAACCCGAACCTGCAAAACATCCCCATCCGTACGCCGCTCGGCCGGGAGATCCGCGCCGCCTTCGTTCCCGAGCCCGGCTGGAAGCTGCTGGTGGCCGACTACTCTCAGATCGAGCTGCGGCTGCTGGCGCATTTCTCCAAGGATCCGGTGCTCGTCGAGGCTTTCCGCCGGGGCGAAGACATCCACACGCGCACGGCCGCCGAGGTCTTCGGCGTGGCCAGGGACGCCGTTACGCCGGAGCTGCGCCGGGCGGCCAAGGCGGTGAATTTCGGGATCATCTACGGACTGAGCCCCTTCGGGCTGGCCAATCAGTTGGGCGTGCCGCGCGAGGAGGCCGAGCGCTACATCGCCGCTTACTTCGAGCGCTACCAGGGCGTGAAGCGGTTCATCGAGGAGACGATCGCCAAGGTGCGGGAGACGGGCGAGACGCGCACGCTGTTCGGGCGCCGCCGCCCCATCCCCGACATCAACTCCCGCAACGCCAACGCCCGGGGCTTCGCCGAGCGCACGGCGGTGAACACGCCGCTTCAGGGCACGGCGGCGGATCTGATCAAGCTGGCGATGATCCGCATCGACGGGGAGCTCCGCGAGCGCCGCCTGGCCACCCGGCTGCTGCTGCAAGTGCACGACGAGCTGGTGCTCGAAGCGCCGCCGGAGGAGACCGAGCAGGTTGCGGCCCTGGTAAAGGAAAAGATGGAGGGGGTCGGCGAACTCGACGTGCCTCTGGTCGTCGAAGTCGGAATCGGAGATAATTGGCGAGATGCGAAGTGACAGGATCCTGCCCGCCGCCCTGTTGGTTCTGTTCGCGCTGGCCTGGGCGTGCGGCCCGGCGGCCGAGCAGCAGCCCGAGGAGCAGCCCAAGCCGAAGAAACCGCCCCAACGCTACCAGGTGCGGTTCGAGACCTCCAAGGGCGAGTTCGTCATCGAAGTCAACCGTGACTGGGCCCCGCGGGGGGCGGACCATTTCTACCATCTGGTGACGAACCGGTTCTATGACGGGGTCCGCTTCCACCGCGTCATCCGCCGCTACATCGTGCAATGGGGCATCAACGGCGATCCCAAGATCCAGGCGCTCTACGGCCGGATGCAGATCCGTGACGACCCGGTGAAGCAGTCGAACAAGCGGGGCACGGTGTCTTTCGCCAAGCTGGGACCCAACAGCCGCACGACTCAGGTCTTCATCAACCTGCGCGACAACGAGGCGCTGGACGAGGAAGGCTTCGCGCCTTTCGGAAAGGTGATCGAGGGCATGGACGTGGTCGAGCGCCTCTGGAGCGCTTACGGCGAGGTGGCGCCGCGGGGGACGGGACCGGACCCGACCCGGATCGAGCTCGAGGGCAACGCCTACCTGGATCGCGAATTTCCCCGTCTGGACTACATCAAACGCGCGACGGTGATCTTCGAGGAGCCGCAGCCCGAAGAGGCCGGTGAGGAAGAGCCCGGAGCGCCGGCCGGTGAGGCGCAGGGAACCGGGGAGGGCGCATAGCACCCCGTGGCTAAAGTCGCCCCGGGGTGGAGGTGCAACGGCGGCATCCCGCTTACCGGCGGTGGAACGAGACTCCAGCTCGGATCGACTCCGACGCCTGCGCCGAGCGGCTCGGGCGTACGCAGCACGCGCCGAGGATAATGCGGCCGCCTATTGACGCGTACCGACGGTGTTCCCCCAGTCGAGCGGCTAGAGTAGAGTTTGTCCACGGGCTGACAGGCCGTAACAGCCGCTCAAGAGGAAAAGGCGAGGTCGCGAAGGCTTCGGCTTCCGCGACCTCTAACCGTCACTGAACTTTGATTGTACGACTCAGTGGCACACCGGATACAGTTTTCACCTGACAGGGCGCCGAATCGATAGACGTGGTCATCGTGAGAGTGCCTGTATGGGTGTTGTTGTTATTCGTCCCAAAAATGAAGTCATAAGGGGTGCTTGTAGCCGGATTCAAGCTCTTGCGGTACGTCACGACGTCCGTTGTGCTATATGACCCATCCCTGTCCCTCCTGATTCCGGCATCTATCTGAGGCGGGTTCTTGATGAGACTTGTTAAGACGTTGACTGATCCACTGCAGGTGGTCGAAGTCTGAACCGTGACGCGGAACGTGCCCTGACTACTTTTCAATCCAATGGTCGATGGCGTGGCGGAAGTGCCAAAAATCGCAACCCACTTCGCAAGGCTTTGCGAGGCCTGACACTCGGCGGGGTAATAGAACCGCTGATTGATAGGGCACCATTCCTTCGGCTGCCAATTGTATCCGATGAATGTGCCGTCTTCGCTGCCGATGTCGAGGGTCACTTGGGCGTTTATCCAGTTCTCCGCCCACTCGGTATGCTCGGCTGTGCGGCCGCTGGGACTGACGATCTTCGCGGTGGCGTAGGCAGTGTGAATACCGCCCATCTCGTATTCGGCATCCGTGATCGCGGTGACGTGGATCTTGTGATCGTTGCCCTCCGCGATCCATACGGACGTAACGGCCGCTTCGGCTGCAGCATTCCCGACGGCCAGAGCCAGCAGGCCGATGCTGGCAATGGATCCTAACTTTCTCCTGATCATCGCTCTCACCTCCCTGTTTTGTCCGTTCCGGGAATGGAATACCTGGCAATGCGGATCCGGCGCTTGACGTCCTCCCTCAAGTACCGGAGCAGCTGGTCGCCACGCTCGACGCTGAACTCCTCGATCAAGAGATCACGGACCACGTCGCTGATGATTGCGTCCCGGCCGCTGCGGAGAGCTTGAGTCTTGGCCGCAATATCGAGGGCGGAACTCTTGACGTTCTTCTCCATTTCCTCGAGACGCCGCTGCACCTCGTTGGCGATCCGCACGAGGCGCGCGACCTCGGAGACAGTCAGTCCAGAGGACTTCAAATAGGCTACGCGGATGTCATCGGGAGGCATGAATGGTTTGCCGGCCAACAGCCGGAATAGCATCAGCCAAGCTACGTTATCGGGAATACGGTAGGGCTCTTTCGAGCCGTCGATGACGACGCGCTGCGCCGGGTTCGGCGGCGGCGCAGGGGCCTCCTGGGACGCCACGGGGAACGCGAGGAGCAAGAAAGCGCCCCAGAAGCTCAAGGGCTTCATGTTGCACCTCCAGAAACGAAGCGTGTTAAATCCGGGCGGATTTGTTTTGGATCCCGGTCCAGCCGCCGGAAATCCGAAGACAAGTTCATCTTGAACGTTTTTTTTGGCGTGTCAAGAGAAAAATTTACAATGTTGATCGCACCGGTCACCTCTGCTCCTCGTAGCGCGCCTGGGACCCGGAGCACCGACCCGCCGGCTGGAGAGCCGGGGGAGCCGTTGCCCCAATCCGGGCTTCGGCGTCCGCGCGGCCGCGGGATGGGGCACCCTCGTGCGCACCGGCGCGGCGGTCGGTGAAAGGCTACCCCGGCATTAGTCCGCGGCGCGTCAAGAAGGCAGCTAAACTGAGGGTTCAGAGGGGGTTCCATGGACCGAAGAAGCTTCTTGCAACTCGCCGCCGTGCTGGCGGCCGACGCCAAGGCTCTGGCTGCGGCCGAGATGCCCATGAGGAGGCTGGGCAAGACGGAGCTGACGGTGTCGCGCATCACCGTCGGCGGCTACCATTTCCTGGCCGGGGGCGAAGACGAAGCGATCCGCATCGTCCACCGCGCCATCGATCTCGGGGTCAACTTTTTCGACTGCGCCCA
>Ga0256830_1001947_pt1 | contig 14084 bp, 12 predicted proteins | sample 128326metaG_FD_190537 | JGI IMG/M metagenome (GOLD analysis project Ga0256830, IMG submission 190537) | Hydrothermal vent microbial communities from Lau Basin, Pacific Ocean - 128-326 | ecosystem: Environmental > Aquatic > Marine > Hydrothermal vents | place: Pacific Ocean: Lau Basin | collected... | reverse complement strand
GCTGATACGCTGGTTCGGGTTAGATTACAAAACCGCTGTTGCGCACACACTGGTATTGGTGGGATTGTTCTGGAATGGTAGTGGTGCGATCACCTTGGGGCTCATTGGTGAAATTCGCTGGGACTGGTTACCCGCGTTATTACTGGGTTCGCTGATCGGAGGTTATATTGGCGCACATTTGGCGATTACCCGTGGCAACCGCTGGATCAAACGAGTATTTGAGGTAATTACACTCGTTGTAGGATTAAAATTGATAGCGGGCTGAATAATTGTGGGTTTAGCACTGTTCCCCAAATACGTGCCCCATATTTTTCCTGCACAAAACAAAACGGCTAACATAAAATGTTAGCCGTTTTGAAGTCGGGCTATAGTTTAACTACAGCACTATTTTTCAGGCTGTTAAAAAGAATAAACTAGAGTCACTGCCGTTTCTGTATCCGTTTTTTCAACGCCAACGGGTACATCCGAAGTATTTTTGATGGTGTAAGTGATCTTTGTTGCCAAGCTACCATTAATCTGTGCTGTTAATGCAGTCACTGATTTGGTGACGGTAGTATCTTCGCCCGCATCCACACTTAAGTCTGTCGTGAACGTGCTGGTATCGCTGACTTTCCAGGCTAGTTTTGCTGCACCACGCAGGGTGAATTCATCTTCGTTACCACCTGTGCTCAGTTTGCTTTGTCGCGCACCAGGACCGATTTCCAGATCCAGGGTCAAGGCGGCCTTACCAATTACCCGGCGACCATAACCCAGTGCTTCACTGACACGATAATCGTAACCACTAAAACGGGCATTTTCATAGTTAATCATGACAAAGAAATAATTATGTTCGCTAAATTTGTAATCACTTTGACCGTTGACAACATAACGTTCCGCAGTGGTATCGCCCCCATTGGAGCTGTTGAGTGACTCAAGAGAAACAGTATGCCGCCATTTTTCGCGTTCTGTCACCGCCTTGGCTTTGGCATTGATGGTCTCCGTTTCGGTGTTACCGGTGGTGGTGACGATACCCAGTTCCACATCACCCTTCCAACTGCCATCAGCAACTTGTGGATCTGCTGCATTTCCTGTCGAAACTGCCGCCAGTAAAAACAATGATACTGACCCGGATAATATATGCCGATTATTCATAACCCTTTTTCTCCTGTAAAAATGAACAATGCTATTAAAAAATTGCTAATTATTGCAAATGTGAATTTGCCGTTTTTAAAACCATATCAAGTGCCGTATTGTGTTCGGTATGACTCAATAGCCTTCAATGCTTCTGTCTGATTGCCTTTTTCATTCAGAAACTCGGCGAGTTCTTGTAGTCGGACAATGCTGGTAACGTGTAAGTCATAATCTTGTTCCACTTCCTGGATGGCCGACGTTTCACTCTGGCCGCGCTCCTGGCGATCCAGGGCAATGATCACGCCCGCAGGGGTAGCACCCGCAGCGCGTATGATATCCACAGATTCACGCACCGAAGTACCCGCTGAGATCACATCATCAATGATCAATACCCGGCCTTTTAATGGTGCGCCCACAATCACACCACCTTCACCATGGTCTTTTGCTTCTTTGCGATTAAAACAGTAGGGCACATCCCGGTCATGTTTATCAGCCAGCGCAATGGCCAGGCTGGCGGCCAGTGGAATGCCTTTATAGGCTGGGCCGTAAATCATCTCAAACTCGATGCCTGAGTTAATGATGGCCTGTGCATAATAACGCCCCAACCGGGCTAGGCTTGCTCCTGTATCAAACAAGCCGCTGTTAAAAAAATAGGGGCTGATGCGCCCTGATTTGAGGGTGAATTCACCAAAGCGTAATACGCCAACATCGATGGCAAAATCGAGAAATTCCTGTTGGTAAGTTTGCATGTAACAACCCCGGATAAAATTCAAAGGGCAAAATTATACCCTATATTCCACCCATACCGGCAAGCCTGCGGTTATAATACCCGGATTCTGCAAGCACTTGCAGGATTTGGGTATTATACAAAACACACAGTCGGAGCTTGTATGAGGATTATTACTGCCAACGTTAATGGTATTCGTGCCGCCGAAAGAAAAGGTTTTTTTAGCTGGCTAAAAAAACAAAATGCGGATGTAGTTTGCATACAGGAAACCAAGGCGCAGGAATACCAGCTGGAAGCCGATGACTTTTATCCGGCTGGGTATCATTGTTATTATTTTGACGCTGAAAAAAAAGGCTATAGCGGCGTTGCCATTTATTCGCGACAAAAACCGGATCGTATTATCCGTGGTTTAGGCGAAGGCTTTGAAGATATGGATGCCGAGGGGCGTTTTATTCAGGCAGACTTTACCCGCGAAGATGGCAGCAAACTCAGCGTTGTTTCATTATATTTGCCATCCGGTTCATCCAAAGAGGAACGTCAGCAAATCAAGTTCAGTTTTATGGAGCGTTTTACTGACAGGCTCAAGGCCATGCGTCGCCAACGTCGTGAATTTGTGCTGTGTGGTGACTGGAATATCGTACATAAAGAAATTGATATCAAAAACTGGAAAAGCAATCAAAAAAATTCCGGTTGCTTGCCAGAAGAACGCGCATGGCTTGATAAACTTTTTGGCCCCATGGGTTTTGTCGATGCCTTTCGTGTAGCTAATCAGGAAGCTGGGCAATATACATGGTGGTCCAATCGGGGGCAGGCCTGGGCAAATAATGTTGGCTGGCGGATCGATTATCAGGTTGTCACACCAGCACTACGCGATACGATCAAAGATGCAAATATTTATAAGGATGAACGATTTTCGGACCATGCGCCGCTTACTATTGATTATGCTTGATAGGTGAATATAAGGGCTAAAAATATTTGTTTTAAGAATCACCGGGGATTTAACGCAGAGGTCGCAGAGGCGCAAAGGACGCAGAGAAAAACACTAAAAGCTTTGTGCTCTCTGCGTTTATAACACACCATTTGTAACATCAGTGAATAATGAAAATTCAATATAAAGGTGTAGAGGATGAAAAGGGCGAGAGGGTAAGGAGAGAAAGATATAAAAAGTCTCAAATGTTGTAGATTTTTGCGTCTTTGCGTTAACGACTTGTTGATTCGTGGCCAAACAGGCAATGTTCACTGTCTATAAAAGATCAACAATTTGTCCATCAATAAATCCAGGCTTGGGTTTTGAGATATAGTAGCCCTGACCCAGTTCCACGCCCAGTTCCAGCAAAACTTCAATGATGTGGGCATTTTCCACAAACTCGGCAACACATGGAATCTGTAACCCTTTTGCCAAATCCACAATGGCTTTGACAAATAAACGATCATCGCTATCCATATGAAGATTTCGTACAAAACTGCCATCAATTTTTATATAGTCCACGGGCAAGTTTCTTAAATAGTGAAATGATGAAAAACCGATGCCAAAATCGTCTAATGCAAATTTGCAACCAATCTCCCGCAATGCATCAATAAATTCGCGTGCCCTGGAGAGGTTTTCGACAGCTTCGGTTTCTGTTACTTCAAACATCAGGCTTTGAGGGTCGGCACCATAAGTCTGAATGGCTTCCTGGATGTATTCCAGCATACTGACATTACCGAAATGCCTGCCGGACAAGTTGATTGCCAAACTGATGGGCTTGTGTTTCTTGATACTGTCTGCTTGTGTTTTTATTGCTTCATTTACCACCCATCGATCAATCTCGCGAATTAGCCCAAAACGTTCTGCCGTTTCAATAAAGGCGCTGGGTGTAATCATTTCACCGTCTTCACCCCGCATGCGTAATAAGGCTTCGTAATGTGTGATAAGCCCTGAACACACCTCCACGACTGGCTGATAATAAAGCTCAAAACGCTTGTCTTTTAATGCCCAGCGAATACGTTCTTCCCAATGAATTTTTGCCTGCATATTCCACAGTTCCATATCATCATCGCTAAAGATATGTACTTGACCACGGCCTTGCCGTTTTGCGGTGTACATTGCAGCATCGGCTTTTGCCAGCAAATCACTGGGCACCGCACTTTGTGAGGGAAACAGAGCAATACCAATGCTCGCACTAACGGGGACAATTTTTCCACTATGCTCCAGATTTTCTTGTGTTAATGCGCCTAATAAGGCCATGCCTACGGTATGTGCTTCTTCATAACTACATTTAGGAATAACTACCCCAAATTCATCACCACCAAGACGACCTAGAATATCGGTGCGGCGCAACACCTGGGATAGCTTGCGCGACACATCCAGCAAATATTCATCACCGTATTGATGCCCATAGGTATCGTTTACATATTTAAATTGATCGAGATCAATAAATAATACGGCTCCTTGTTGCTGGTAACGTTGTGAATAAGAGGTAGCTCGTTCAAGTTCCTTTTGGAATCGACGACGATTGATAAGCCCGGTTAATGAATCATGTTCAGCTAAATAGACAATACGATCTTCTGCGGTTTTTTGTTCAGTAATATCCAGAATCAGGCCGCGCATAATGGGTTTATTTTCTTCATCCAGTTCAACACTGTTGATAGCCCGTACCCACAGGTCATGTCCCTGGCGATGTGTCATGCGAAAATCAACCGTAAATGATTCGCCCTTTTTTGTATGTACCGCAATTGTTTCTTCCAGCCAGGTTTTATCTGTGGGGAAAACATGATTTGCCCAAAAGTCTGCTTTTAACCAATCTGACACAGGATAACCCATGAGGTTTTGTGCTTCTCGGCTGACAAAAGTAAATTGATACCCGGGTGGGCGGGCTTCCATTACCACTGCATCGATACCATCCAGCAATGCCTGCATGAAGCGGGTTTCACGCTCCAGAGCGTCATGTTCTTTTGTTAATGCCACTCTGGTTTCGCTGAGGTGTTGGGCAAGATGATTAAATGTAGAGGCTAGCTCTCCTACCCCGCCTTTGCCGTTGGATACAATTCTGTAATCCAGTTGATCCTGAGACAGGGCTTTTGCACCTTCTTCCAATTGGCGTAGATTTCGTGTGAAATATAAAGCAATTAATAATGTTGCTGACAGGGTTATTGCTACGCCTAACAGGGCAGTCAATAAATTTTGGAACCGTGTTTTTTGGATTAATATCTTTGCTGCGGAGAGTGAATAACCAAGCCGTAAACGGCCCAATATCCTGCCTTCAAAACGCAGTGGCATTTCAACATCAAATACACCATCTGATAATGCGGATTGGTAATTTGTATCAGTATTTCTGTTGGTCGGTGGTATCCCCAGTCGCGCAATAATGTGGCCTTGTTGCCCTTTGACTTCCGCGTAAATCAGTTTGTCAAATTCCGCAAACTGACTAAATACATCTTGTAAAACGGCGGTGTCATTGTAAACAAGGCCAGGAACCAGTGCCTTTGATAACAAGTGGCTTTCTGATTGCAGCATATCTTCATACATTTCTACATGACTGTCTGTTGTTAGTCTGCTGCTATTCCAAACCAATAGAAACAACATTAACATTTGCAGAGCTACAATCAGCAAAATCAGTCGGGTTGATAATCTTATGCGCATTTTTTTATTTGCTCACAGTCAACCAACGAGTATCGAAAAATGCTTTATTATTGGCAGTATGCCAAATATAACGATCTCTAATATAAAGATAGCGGACTCTTTGCCTGAAACCTTAAGTGGGCCAAAATAGGCTTGCTCGATAGGGGTCCGCTGCCGCTTACTGGTAGTCGTACATAACCACAGGTTACGGCTTGATGGGTGTTATTGCGTAAAGAATTTTTGTCGGAAGCTGACCGTCATGGGTTGGGAGCTGCCTTCGGGAAGAATTTTCAGCGTGAAGTTTAGCATTTCTTCATGGGCTACATGAAATTCGCTTAAATAATAGATTGCATTATTTTTGTTCACCTCACGGACCTTTAAGGTACGGAGTTGTCCCGTAAGATTGCTTGCGCTGATGGCAACGTTTGCGCGTACCGGCTTGTTACCCGAGTCAGTTTTTTTAAGCACAGAAATAGTGACCATTGCACGGTTTTTGCTGCGCACAATATCGTATGTGGCAGCCATTTTTGGTTGCAATGTATCGGTATTAAATGCGTTGTAATGTACTGTGTAGTCACCAAAAACCTGTGGCTCACCAGCTTGGCCGAGGCCACACATCAAAAGAAAAATGCCTGTTATTTGCAGGCTTCTGAAAAAACGGTTTTGGTGCATCTTCTTTTTATCCACGGTTACTTCCCCACTGCATTGATGGCTACCAAGCCTGATTTAACCATCGTGAATAATCTCATCAATGTCAACCATGTTTTTCTCTCAGGAATAAAACTTATCGTACTTTGCCCTTAATTTTTTTATCTGCACATAGGTTAACTCAATCATGTACACATGATTAGGTCACTATGCGCGGCCCAGAATGGGGAAGTCAATATACCTTACAAAAAACAGGGCTTAGATAAAAAGAGAAAATTACGACGCGGCAACAGCTTTTTGATTGGTTGCCTGTAATGGGGGCAACGGTGTATTCACGGCTTCAAGCACGCCGTTAATGGTGTCTAACTGGGCCATTAATTCTTCGCTCTGGTTTTCCAGATCGGCAATATTATCGGTAAGTTTTTCACGGGAATTCTTAATTTTTTGCAAATTAGCCAGGCGCTTTTCCAGTTGAATTTTGCGTTCTTTAATACGTGCCGCCAGAGGGCGCATTACGTTGCCGGCCCAGTCTTCGGCATCCTGATTGGCACGAAAGAAAATATTCCGTGCGTGGCTCACCAGCGAGACAATAAATTTTTTCACTACAAAACTTTGCTCGGTCATAACCGTCATGGAGCTGTCTCTGAAATCAGCGGCTTTTTTGTAGAGCTGGTCCAGTTCACGGCTATAGCGCGCAGTGGTAAACAGTGTGGGGTTAAGGTCAGTGAAGCCATGTTCATCGCGGAAACGGTCATAAATTGATTGCACAATGCCGTTGGATTTTTCGACTTGGTAATTCACCTGGGTCATGTTATCCCGTGTGCCTTCAAAAAATCGTTTCATATTGTTTTTCAGGCCATGGGTGGTCCAACTGTCCACCATATCAGTGCGTGTTTTTGTGATCAGGTGATCCAGGGAATCCAGCCCCAAGGCTTCGATCAGTGACACTAGTTGTCGCTTCAACACATGGCGGCTGGTCTGAAAATTTTCCACATCTTTTTGGTAAATGCTCTGTTCGGTACGCAGTTTTTGCATGGTTTCCATGAGGACATCTGCACTTTTCCCGGACAGGGAGCGTAACTCATCCAGTTGTTGTTGCACGGCTTCATGGCGTTCCACTAATACGCCTCGGGTGGTTTCTACCATGGAACCAATGCGTGAGACGATATTTTCGCGTACCAAATGTTGTTTTGCAGGCAATACGTCGTCCGAAAGTGTGGCTTCCAGGGCCAGTAAGCCACTTTTTTCTAACAGCTCTTCATTGCCTTTTACCCGTGCCAACAGACCTTTTTGTGCGGATACCGGATAAATTGTGCTGGCCTCGATATTGAGCATTTCTGCGGTTTTATCCACTTGTTCCTGAATGCTGGCATTGATGGTGGCTTCGTCCTGTAGCTCATCCCATAGGGTGTCGATCTTGTTCAGTACGACGATGAGGCCACCGTTTTCTTTATTTTCACGAAATGCCTGGGCGTGTTGTCGCCAGATCTCCATGTCGGTTTTGGTGGCACCGGTGTCGGCAGCGAGTACAAAAATCACGGCTTGTGCATTGGGCAACATATCCATGGTCAATTCCGGTTCGGAGCCCATGGCGTTTAATCCCGGAGTATCCAGAATCACTAATCCTTGTTTCAGCAAGGGGTGAGGGAAGCTGATCATTACGTGACGCCACATAGGGATTTCAATACTGACCGGGGGGATTTCACACTGTTCAAATTCTTCTGTGCTATACAGCTCCAATTGAATAGCACTTTCCACAGGCACGGACTTGGTTTTTATGATTTCCTTGAAGGCTTCCACCATGTGCTCTGGTGAATCCACATCCAGGTCCGTGTTGATCCAGTTATTGGCGTCTTGTTTATATTCGCTGATGCTGGTGTCTTCGAGACGGGTTTCGATGGGCAGCATACGAATATAGGGTTTTTCTGCTTTGGCATCGTAAAACAACTCGGTGGGGCACATGGTGGTGCGCCCGGCAGAAGAAGGCAGCAGGCGACGTTGATAATTGGCAAAAAAGATCGAGTTGATCAATTCGGTTTTGCCCCGCGAAAATTCCGCCGCAAAACCAATGGTAATGTGGTCTGAGTCCAGCGCATCAAGAATTTCATACATGCGTAAATCATCTTCCGGGGTGCTCATATCGTGTTCCGATAGCCACTCCCGGTAGGCCTTTATGTGGCTGATAATGTCTTCTTTCCAGCGACTATAGGCTTCTAATTGTTCTGTAAACTGGTCTTTTGCCATCCCGTTGTTACCCAAATTGACTTATTTAAAGTCCGCGCAGGGCCGAAAATACCGTACACGGCTGACATCTTGATATCAATTAACGGCCAAAGATTGGGGAAGTTTAGTCCAGGTGGTTGATGAAAAACGAGCATTCCCCGTGTTCCGACCAGCGGTTCAAAATACTGTGCAAACGGCTATTTTGTGTCGATTTTTTTGAAATGTTGATGTGGATGCGAGGGTATGTGGAAGGGGTGGACCAGAGGTTAGATACGCTGTCAGCCGAAGGCCAGACCTCGACCAAGATCTCTAATCGGTGCTACCAGCAAAATGGTCAGTAACTGAATAACAATCATCGCCACAATCGGTGACAAATCAAAACCGTGGATTGGAGGCAGGATACGTCGAGCCCTGCCCAGTATGGGTTCGTTGAGGCTATACAGCAAAGCCACAGCGGGATTATGGCCACCCGGACTTACCCAGCTGAGTACTACCTGGATCAAAATAGTGAAAAAGTAGATTTGAAATAATAATGACAGCAATTCTGCCACGGCCAGTATGATCAGACCAATTGGCTGAAAACTGACGCCGCTGATCAGTCCTACCGCTAGCAATTCCAGAATCTGCAAAATCAATAATAGTAGCAGCGAGGCGATATCAATACCGCCCAGGCTGGGGATCACTCGTCGTAATGGTACCAACGGTGGATTGGTCACTTTCACTAAAAACTGAGAGATAGGGTTATAAAAATCAGCGCGCACTACCGCCAGCAAAAAACGCAGCAGTACCGCACCCATGTACAGCCCAAATAAGGTCTGCACCAAAAATACTCCGGCATTACCGGCGTAGGAGCCTCCCATCATATTTCCCTCACTATTTTGTTTCACCCAACGATTTAGCCAGCTCTCGGGAGCGATCAGATGCGGCTTTGAGCACCTGGGCCATCAAGCCGTCGATATCCTGTTCCGCCATTACTCGCAGACCTTGCTCTGTGGTACCGCCGGGCGAGGTCACTCGTTCACGCAGAGCACCCACAGCTTCACTGCTTTCCAGCGCCATCTTGGCGGCACCCAATGCGGTTTGCAAGGTGAGCAGGTGTGCAGTTTCTGCGGAAAGTCCCAGCTGGGTGCCAGCAGTTTCCATGGCCTCCATGATGCGGAAAAAGTAGGCCGGGCCGCTGCCGGATAAGGCGGTTACGGCATCCATTTGATCCTCTTTTTCCACCCAAAGTGCCAGTCCCACGGCACGCAAAATGGATTCGGCCAGATCCCGTTGTGTGTCATTGACCTGTGCATTAGCGAACAAGCCTGTGGCTCCGGTTTGCAACAATGCCGGGGTATTGGGCATGGCCCGCACCACAGCGACCTCGCCACCGGTTTCGCCACCCAGCCAGCGGTTAAGGTCGGCGCTGCGAATGCCCGCAGCAATGGTGATTACCAGTGGCCGGTATTTTTGTACGGCAGGTACCAGTGCTTCGGCCACTGACTGTAGCATCTGGGGTTTGACCGCCAGCACTAACACATCTGCACCGACGGTGGCCGTTACATTGTCCGCTTCGGTATTCACGCCAAAATGGCGAGCTAGAGAATCGCGGGTGCCGACGGCGGGGTCGGCCACGGTAATTTGCTTTGCGGGCAGTTTGTCTGCCAGCAGACCGCCGATGAGACTGGCCGCCATATTGCCGCCGCCGATAAATGTCAGTTTGATTTGTTTCATAATGGGTAATGGTTCACCAGATGAGGAATAAAAACAAGTTAATCCACAGTAGCCTGTGCCACACGCGGGCCAAAAATATCGGTACCAATGCGCACGATGGTCGCGCCTTCGGCGATTGCGGCCTCAAGATCTGCGGACATGCCCATGGACAGCGTGTCCCATTCCGGCCCTGCCATCTTTGAAGCCTGTGAAAGGTTTAGCGAATGAAAGGCCTTACGCACTGTAGCAAAGGCTGCCCGTTGCGCAGCCATGTTTCTGCTGGTGGCTGGAATGGCCATTAAGCCGCGTAAACGCAAATTCGGTAGTGTGGCCACTTGCGAGGCCAATGCCGGGAGTGCGTCGAGACTGACCCCGGACTTACTGGGTTCACCGCTGACATTTACCTGCAAGCATACGTTCAGTGGCGGTAAACCGGAGGGGCGCTGATTATTGAGTCGCCGGGCAATTTTTATTCGGTCCACACTGTGTACCCACTGAAATAATTGTGCAATGGCCTGGGTTTTGTTGGACTGGATCGGCCCGATGAAGTGCCATTGCAAATTCAGTTCGGCCAATTGTGTTATTTTGTCCTCGGCCTCCTGTAAATAATTTTCACCAAAGGCGTTGCCAATTCCTGGTAGGGCCAGTGCTGTCAGCTCTGCCAGTTTATGTGCTGGTTGGGTTTTGCTCACCGGTAATATCTGTATGGAGCCTGGCTCACGTCTGTATGTTTTTTCGGCAAGACGCACCCGTGCCACCAGCTTGTGCAAGCGTTGCTCGATGTCTGTCTTGCCGCAGAGGTGATTCTCAGGCATGGTCAATTTGCTTTAGGTTGCGGTATCGTTTTGCGGTATTTTATGCGACACGCATCAACGTGCCGGAATATCAAGAATTCTACACTAACGGTCGTTATGAATTGCGATAGAGTGTGGTGTTATTAACCACCGACAATAAATATTTAATAAACCTCGTTTAAAAATAAACAGTAACGTACTGCGGGAGCCCCGATGGATATCTCTGAACTGCTGGCCTTCAGCGTCAAAAACAACGCCTCTGATTTACATCTCTCTGCTGGAGAGCCGCCGATGATTCGTGTCGATGGTGAAATTCGCCGCATTAATGTTCCTCCCATGGATCACAAAACGGTGCATGCGTTGATCTACGACATCATGAATGACCGTCAGCGCAAAGATTATGAAGAATTCCTTGAGGTGGATTTTTCGTTTGAAATCCCTGATCTGGCGCGTTTTCGTGTTAACGCTTTTAATCATCAACGCGGCGCAGGCGCAGTATTTCGTACGATCCCCAGCACGATCCTTAATTTTGAACAATTGGGTTGTCCGGCTATTTTTGCGGATATTTCCGAAACTCCGCGTGGTCTGGTGTTAGTTACTGGTCCAACTGGTTCGGGTAAGTCCACAACCCTGGCGGCCATGGTTGATTACAAAAACGATACCGACCACGGTCATATTCTCACTATCGAAGACCCGATTGAGTTTGTGCATAAATCCAAAAAATCGCTGATTAACCAGCGTGAGGTACACCGTCATACTCTGGGTTTCAATGAGGCATTGCGTTCGGCATTGCGTGAAGATCCCGACGTGATTCTGGTGGGCGAAATGCGTGATCCGGAAACCATCCGTTTGGCGTTGACCGCCGCAGAAACGGGTCACTTAGTGTTTGGCACGCTGCATACCAGCTCTGCTGCCAAAACGATTGACCGTATTATCGATGTATTTCCTGCCGCAGAAAAAGAAATGGTACGTTCCATGTTATCGGAATCACTACGTGCGGTTATCTCGCAGACACTGATGAAAAAAGTCGGTGGTGGTCGTATTGCTGCACACGAAATTATGATCGCTAATCCGGCTATTCGTAACTTGATTCGTGAAGCCAAAGTGGCACAAATGTATTCCGCGATCCAGACCGGGCAGGGCAGTGGCATGAAAACACTTGACCAGGATTTGCAGTCATTGTTGCAAAAAGGCGTCATTACCAAGCAGGAAGCTGCTTCCAAGGCAATGAATAAAGATACCTTTATGTAAGCCAAATCCTACGGGCACATGGATTTGCATAGCAATAAGTTGTTGATCTGTATGGCGGTGTGAAATTTTTTGCTCATTGCAACCATGCGGGCTGGAAATATAAACCGCATACAGGCCGGGAATGGTTATTAAATGTGCGGATCATTTTTTTATGTACAGGCGTATAATTAGCGCAGACTTACTTTAGGGACAATCTTTATACTCATGGCGGCAAAACCATTTAATGTTATTCAGGACTTTCAGTCCTTACTGAAAAGGATGATTCGCAAAGAGGCCTCTGACCTTTTTCTCACAGCGGAACTTCCGGCCAGTTTCAAGATTAACGGCGAAATATCGCCTATTTCTGATGCACCGCTGAATGCAGATCAGGTGCGTAAACTGGCGCTTGCGCTGATGAATGAGCAGCAACAGCGTGAATTTGAACATACCCTGGAATGCAATTTTGCGATTGATCCACCCGGTACCGGGCGTTTTCGGGTCAATGTGTTTCAGCAGAAAAACCATGTGGGTATTGTGTTGCGCCGTATCAAAACAGAAATACCGACTTTTGACGATTTACAGGTGCCAAACGCGCTGGCTCATTTATCCATGGCCAAACGTGGTCTGATTATTATTGTTGGTGCCACTGGTACGGGTAAATCCAGTACCCTGGCGGCGATGATTGGCCAGCGTAACCGCAACAGTCATGACCACATTATTACCGTAGAAGATCCCATTGAATACATACATGAGCACGATGGTTGTATCATCACCCAACGGGAAGTAGGAGTTGACACCATCAGCTTCGAGGCCGCATTGCGTAACACCTTGCGTCAGGCTCCTGATGTGATTTTGATCGGTGAAATACGTACTCGTGAAACCATGGAACACGCCATTGCCTTTGCCGAGACAGGACATTTGTGTCTTACCACTTTGCATGCCAACAATGCCAATCAGGCGCTGGACCGTATTCTCAATTTTTTCCCCAAGGACCGGCGCGAGCAAACCTTGCTGGATTTATCGCTCAATCTACGCGCTATTGTTGGTCAACAGCTTATTCCTACCCCGGATAAACAGGATCGACGGGTGGCTGTTGAGATACTTATTAATACGCCATTAGTGTCTCAAATGATTCGCGAAGGTAATGTTACTGAGCTGAAAGATGTGATGAGCAAATCCAATCAACAAGGCATGAATACTTTTGACCAGGCGCTCTACGAACTCTACAAGACGGAGCAAATATCCTATGAGGCGGCCTTGCATCATGCCGACTCTGCCAACGAATTGCGGTTGATGATCAAGCTGGGTCAGAAGGCGGGCATCAAAAAAATGAGCGATGCCATGAGCGGCGTAACCCTGATGGATGTTCATGATCGCTGATTATTGCGTAACGGGAAAATGTCATCTTAAGTTTTCAAAATTTAAGCCGCAGACTAAGGTTGAGTTATGAGGTTGTTTTTCATGCAGCCGTAAACTGATAGTCTTACTGTACCCACTAAAATTTCATCAAGAAGCTTTATACCTATGTCATTTCAAATTTTTACTTACCGCTATCTTTTAATGTTGAGCATCTCTATGTTGCTGCTTGTACTTACGGCCTGTGGCGGTGGAGGAGACAGTAACCTTGGAAATGGTGGCGGGGATGATGGTGTTGTTGGCCTGAGCCAGCATGGCTCTACCAACAGCCACAACGACAGCCGACGGGGCACAGATTGCATGGATTGTCATACCAGTGGACCTGGTACCGGGGTTTTTGTTACTGCCGGCACATCCATTGGCGGTGCTGGGGGTTATGTAGACTATTATGCGGATATGGCTCGCACAGATCGACGTGCAAGGTTGGAAATTGATGCTTATGGAAATTTTTATACGGTAACTGCCATTGATATTCTTACCCCCGATAATATAAGCGGTTTCAGCCCAGGAGCTTACATCACTGTTGTCATGCCAGGTGGGGCAATTCGCAATATGCCAGGCAGTGTCAGCCATACTTCTGCCAGTTGTAATGTTTGTCACAGTGCCGGTGGAACCCAGTCACCGCTTTAGTGCAGTAAAA
>Ga0256830_1001946_pt1 | contig 14097 bp, 11 predicted proteins | sample 128326metaG_FD_190537 | JGI IMG/M metagenome (GOLD analysis project Ga0256830, IMG submission 190537) | Hydrothermal vent microbial communities from Lau Basin, Pacific Ocean - 128-326 | ecosystem: Environmental > Aquatic > Marine > Hydrothermal vents | place: Pacific Ocean: Lau Basin | collected... | reverse complement strand
GGGGTGTGGGGTTTGGGCACAAAAGGCGCCAAGCTCAGGGAGACCCGGGGCGGGGAAAGCCCCCTTTCCCTACACCCGTGGAGAATCTTTTTGGGAAAAGCCACCAGGGCCTCCAGGTCCCCGTCCCCCTCCCCGGGCAGGCCAACCATGAAATAGAGCTTCAGGGTTTCCGCACCCTCTTCCACGCAGTAAAGAAGGCGATCCACGATGAAATCCTGGGGGAAGGCCTTGCCCACTATCCTCCTGAGCCTCTCGGTAGCCGCCTCAATACCGAAAGTCACCCTCCTGCTCTCCCGGGCCACCCTCTCCAACAGAGGGAGAGGAGAATCGATCCTTAGAGAGGAGAAGGTGACACTCTTACCCAGAGCCACCGTCTTCTCCACGGCCTCCACCAGATGGGGATGATGGGAGAGGGAGGTTCCCACAAATCCCAGCCTCTCGTGGGAAGTGGCGAGGTATTCCATGAGCCTTCCCCGTTCCACCACCCTCAAGGGTCGGTATACATAGGAGGAGAGGCAGAACCTGCACAGATAGGGACACCCCCTGCTCACCTCCACCAAAAAGGCACCGGGGAAGGAACTCTCGGTAGTGACCAGGGGCACGGTGTTGCCCCTCTGGGGAAAGAGATCCCAGTAGCTCCAGGCCACGGGAAGGGGAGCCTCTCCCTCCACCTCCATGGAGACGTAGCGTCCAAAAGAGTCGTAACGGGGAGTGTAAAGGGAGGGGACATACACCCCAGGAATCTGGGCCAGAAGGCGAAGGAGGCGGGGGGTCCTGGCGGTACCCTCCTCTTTGAGGATCTCCAATACTCGAGGAAAGGGCGCCTCACCCTCACCCACCACGATCACGTCGGCTATGGGGGCGAAGGGCTCGGGATTGGCGGAAGGCACAATGCCCCCCAGGATGACCAAAGGGTGGCGGTCATCTCTCTCTCGGGCCAGAGGAGGCACCCTGGACCATAAAAGGAGCCGAATCACGTTCATAAGGTCCAGCTCAAAACTGACGGAGAAGGCCAGCACATGAAACTCCCTGGGGGTGTGCTTCAACTCCATGGAGACCAGTTCCTCTCCCCCGTCCAGAAGTGGCTGAATGGTGGGACCAGGGAGAAAGCAACGATCGCAGGCCACCCCGGGCACTTCATTGGCCAGCCTGTAAATGCTCTGGAACCCCATGTTGGCCATACCCACCCGGTAGAGATTGGGAAAGAAGAGCAACAGGGATAGGTCCCATCCCCGGGAACAGAGAGCCTCCCCCTCCTCCAAAGCCAGAAGCGCGTCCCACCTGGAAGCCAGGGTCTTGCAGATCAATGGTTCTCTTTCTCCAACATCCTCTTCAGCATGGGAGGCAGATCGCCATACTCCCCCAGTTCCAACTCCTCCAGATCCATGGGTGGTGGAACAGGAGGGTGGTCCCCTTCCTGGGGCTCCTCTCTCTGGGGCTTCACCTTGATCTCCGGGGGTGTGAGCTCCAACTCCTCCACGGGAGCCTCGGCAAACCCCGTGGCGATAACCGTCACCCTCACCTCTTCACCCACCCGATCATCTATGACGGCGCCGAAGATGATGTTGGCCTCCTCATGGGCTGCCTCATAGATCACACCGGCAGCCTCCCTCACCTCCATGAGAGTGAGAGAAGAACTCCCCGTAACATTTATGAGCACCCCTCTGGCACCCTCCACCTTCACATCTTCAAGGAGGGGACTGGAGACGGCTCCCTGGGCCGCCTTCCTGGCCCTCTCCTCCCCCGTGGCAGAGGCCGTGCCCATGAGGGCCAGTCCCCTGCCCTCCATCACGGTCTTCACATCGGCAAAGTCCACGTTCACCAGTCCGGGAACAGTGATGATATCGGATATACCTTGGACACCCTGGCGGAGGACGTCATCGGCTATCCTGAAAGCCTCTTTGAAGCCTGTCTTCTCATTCACCACCTCAAAGAGCTTCTCGTTGGGAATGGTGATGATGGTGTCCACGCAGCTCCTCAAGTCCCTGAGCCCCGCCTCGGCGTTACGCATCCTCTGCTTTCCCTCGAAGAGGAAGGGCTTGGTCACCACGGCCACGGTCAGGGCCCCCAACTCCCGGGCAGTACGGGCCACCACAGGTGCGGCACCGGTCCCCGTTCCGCCCCCCATGCCCGCCGTAACAAAGACCATGTCGGCACCGGCCAGGGCCTCTCTGATCTTGTCCTCGTCCTCCTCGGCGGCCTTGCGGCCCACCTCGGGACGGGCCCCGGCCCCCAATCCCCGGGTGATGGTGGAGCCTATATGAACCTTCACAGGGGCCCTGCAGCGATTCAGGGCCTGGACATCGGTATTTATGGCCACGAACTCCACCCCTTTGAGGCCGTGCTCGATCATGTTGTCCACTGCGTTGCCTCCGGCACCGCCAACGCCCACAACCTTTAAAACGGCCCCTCTGGAGAGGTCCTCGTCCAGTTCAATCAGGAGTGCCATTTCTCCACCTCACTTTTTCAAAGCCGACTCCAGTATACGCAATACCAGCTCGTCGAAAGAGATGCCAGCGGCAGCGGCAGCCTTGGGTAGGAGGCTGGTCTCCGTCATTCCCGGGATGGTGTTCACCTCCAGGACATACGGAGTACCATCTTCGGCCAAGCGGAAATCCACCCGAGATACATCCTGACAACCCAGGGCCCTGTGGGCCAGAAGGGCCATATCCTGAATCATGAGGGAAGCATCCATGGGGATCTTGGCCGGTACCTCGTACCTGGTGACGCCGGGAGTATACTTGGCCCGGTAATCGTAGAAACCCGTCTCGGGAATGATCTCGATGACTGGCAGGGGCTCGTCCCCCAGGATACCCACCGTAATCTCCCTGCCCTCAATGTACTCCTCCACCAACACCGTGTCCCCGTACTTGTAGGCCTCCCTGAGGGCATCCTCCAGGACATCCTCCCCTTCAACAATGCTCACCCCGATGGTGGAACCCTCCGCCGCCGGCTTGACCACCAACGGGTAGGCGAGTTCCTCCAAGGGCACCTCCCCGGGCAGGGTCCATCCATCCTTCCTGAAGATGGTATAGCGAGGCACGGGGATACCGTGGTACGAGAAGAGGCGCTTGGACGCCACCTTGTCCATAGCCAGGGCGCTGGCCAGGACCCCGGAACCCGTGTAGGGAAGGTCCATGTACTCCAAAACACCCTGAATCACTCCGTCCTCTCCAAAGGTGCCGTGAAGGGCGACGAAGACTACGTGGGGCTCCACCCTCTTCAGGTCGTCCACCAGCTTGGAGAGATCTCCCCCCACATCCAACTCCACCACATCCAGCCCCTTGCGTTTCAAGGCCGATGCCACGGCCTTACCCGTTTTGAGGGATACCTCCCTCTCCGACGATGGTCCTCCCAGCAGGAGGGCGATCCTCATCCTCTCCAGCCTCAAACACTCCCGCATAAACTATCTCCTCCTCCAACAAAATGGAAAACTCCTCCCTCACCCCCTCTTTAACCAAAGCCACCAAGGTTCTGACGTCCCGGGCCCTGGCCCGGCCCAGATTAATTATGAAGTTGGCATGCACGGGGGAGACCATGGCATCTCCCACCCTGGCCCCTTTGAAACCCGCCTCCTCAATGAGCCTCCCTGCACTCTCCCCAGGGGGATTCTTGAAGACGGACCCCGCCGAGGGAAAGTCCAGGGGTTGCTTCTGGCGCCTGAGCCTGGAGTAGCGCGCCATCTCCTCCCGGATGGTCTCTATCTCTCCCGGCACCAGCCTGAGGGTGGCACCCACCACGGTGTAGCCCCTCAGGGACGACCAGCGGTATCCCCACTCCACCTCCCCCCCTTTGAGAGCCTCCACCTCGCCATCCACCAGGACCTCCACCTCCTCCACCATCTCACCCAGGAAACGACCATAGGCCCCAGCATTCATGAGGAGGGCACCCCCCAGGGTACCGGGGATTCCCCCCAGAGGCTCCAAGCCCGAAAGCCCCGCCCTCAGGGCCATGGCAGAGAGGAGGCCGAGAAAGACCCCGCCCCGGGACCTGATCCTGTCTCCTTCAATCTCCACATCCACAAGCCCCCTTGTCACCACCACCAAGCCGGGGAACCCCCCGTCCCCCACCAGGATATTGGAACCACCTCCCAGAAGGAGAAGAGGCACCCCCTCCTGATGGGCCCACCTCACCAACCCCGCCAACTCCCCAACAGTGGAGGGGATGGCCAGGAATCGGGCAGGTCCGCCTATCCTGAAGGTGGTGTACTCCGCCAGGGGCACTCCTCTCAGAATCTCCGGACTCACTTCCCCTCCAGGGCCTCCAGAACCTGCATCCCCACCCTCCACACATCACCCGCCCCCAGGGTGACCAGGAGGTCCCCCTCTCTCAGGATTCCCAGGAGATGATTCACCACTTCTTCCCTGGTGGGGAGAAAGAGGGCCTGGGGACAGCTCTCCTTCTTCACTCCTCGCCACAGGTCCATACCGGTCACTCCATTGGGGCTCTCTCCCGCTGAATAGATTTCCATTACCACCAGGCTGTCCGTATCAGAAAAGGAGCGCCAAAACTCCTCCAAAAGGGCCCTGGTCCTGGAGTACCTGTGGGGCTGGAAGACTACCACCAGTCTCCTTTCGGGCCACTCCTGCCGGGCGGCCTGGAGGGTACACTTGATCTCCGTAGGATGGTGACCGTAATCGTCCACCACCAGGACCCCCCGGGCCTCTCCCTTGGGCGTGAGGCGCCTGTCCACCCCGGCGAAGGTGGCCAGGGCCTCCACCGCCCTGGACCACTCCACCCCCATCTCCAGGGAGAGGGCCAGGGCCCCCAGGGCATTGAGTACATTGTGGCCCCCAGGGAGCCGAATCCTCACCCTGCCCAGCTCTCTACCCTCCTTCACACACAGGAAGGACTGGCCCTTTCTCTCCCTTTTCACGTCCACGGCCCGGTACTGGGCCCCAGGGTAAGAGCCATAGGTGACCCGCCCCTGACCCACCATCTCCCTGAGAAGGGCATCGTCCCAGCAGACCACGGCCATATCCTGAACACGGTCCAAGAAGGACTCGAAGGCTTTCACCAGGGCATAAAAATCGCCGTAGTGGTCAAGATGCTCCCTGTCAACGTTGGTCACCACGGCGTAATGGGGATGAAGATGGAGAAAGGAGCCATCGCTCTCGTCGGCCTCGGCCACAATGAGCCGCCCCTGACCCAGGAGGGCATTGGTATCCATGGAGAGGAGCCTCCCCCCCACCAGGACCGTGGGCTCCCAACCCGCCTCTATGAGGATGGCTGCCACCAGAGCCGAGGTGGTGGTCTTGCCGTGGGATCCCGCCACGGCCACCCCTTCCTTCTCGGCCATGATTCTTGCCAGCATCTCCCCCCTGTGGACCACGGGGATACCCCTTCTCCTGGCCTCCAACAACTCGGGGTTGTTCTCCTTGATGGCCGTGGAGTAGACCACCAGCCTGGCGTTCCCCACCTGTTCGGCCCTGTGGCCTATGTAAACCCTGGCCCCCAGCCCCTCCAGTTGATCCAGAAGCCGGTTCCTCTGGATGTCGGAACCGCTCACCTCCACTCCCATGGAGAGAAGGATGCGGGCCAGGGCGCTCATGCCCACCCCACCCATGCCAATAAAATGAACTCTACCTTCCAGCACTCACCACCTCCCAACAGCTCCGGGCGATCTCCTGGGCCGCCCGGGGCCTGCCCAGTTCCCCTGCCGCCATAGCCATGGCCTCCCTCTTCTCGTCGTCGAAGAGAAGCTCCAGTATCTTACCACCCAAAAGTCCCTCTTGAAACTCCGATTCTGTGATGACCGCGGCGGCCCCCGCCTCTTCCAGGGCCCTGGCGTTGTGGAGCTGATGGTTCCCCACGGCGTGGGGGAAAGGAATCAATATGGAGGGCTTCCCCAGGGCCGTCAACTCCGCCAGGGTGGTGGCTCCCGCCCGGCATACCACCAGATGGGCCGTGGCGTAGGCCTTGCCCATCTCGTAAATGAAGGGGGTTATATGGGCTTCCAATCCCCACCGGGCATAGGCCTCCTCCACCTCTTTTACCATGCCCTCCCCCACCTGGTGGATGAAGGCCAACTTATCTCTATGATCTCCCATGAGTCCCAGATCTCCCACGACGGCCCTGTTGATGGACCTGGCACCCTGGCTGCCCCCGAAGATGAGGACCACCTTCCTGCCCGGAGAGAGCCCGAAAAAGGCAGGCTCTTCCCCGGCTCCCAACAACTCCCTCCTCACAGGATTGCCCGTCACCTGGGTGGAGGCCCCCTTGGGCAGACCTTGGGTCCGGGAATAGGAGAGGAAGACCCTTCGGGCCCGCCGGGCCAAAATCCTGTTGGCCAGACCCGCCGTGGCGTTCTGCTCGTGGAGAAAGAGGGGAATCCTCAAAACCAGGGCCGCCAAGCCCGCGGGGAGGGATGCGTACCCTCCCACACCCAAGACCCACGAGGGTCTGAGATCCCTGAGAATCCTGAGAGACTGCCGGAAGCCCACGGCCAGCTTCCCCAGGGCCGCCGCCCTTCTCACTCCCCGGCCCCTGAATCCCTCAGCCTCCACCAGATGGAGGGGATACCCTTCCCGGGGCAGAATCCTGGCCTCTATACCGTGGGACGTACCTATAAAGTGGACCTCCGCCGGGGGCACCATCTCTTCCAGCTCCCGGGCCACAGCGATGGCGGGAAAGAGATGGCCACCTGTGCCTCCTCCGGCCATAACCACTCTCTCGGGCAACCCAGTGCCTCCAAAAGGGATGAATTACAAGAGAATTAGTACAACAACCCCGGGGGAGTTACAATCCAGAATCCACCTTCTGGAACCCCAGGTTCCTCCCTACCCACCTGCAGGGCAAACAATCCCTTCACCCATATTGTCAGACAATCCCCACGAATTGAGGATCAACCCAAAGCACAGCAAATCCAGGCCCGCCTTCCCTATCACCCCGGGAAAACCGTGTCCGGGGCTCCTTGCCAATCCTCTCCCCACCGGTTGTCTCCCGCCCCGGGGCAGAATATTAAAGTATTGGAGAAACCTGCCAAAGGGGGTGGAGCCGTGACTCTGGAAGAGGCCAGGAAACTGGCGGAGAAGCTGAGGGAAGAGATCAACTACCACAACTACCGCTACTACGTCCTCAACGATCCCGTCATCTCCGACGAGGAGTACGACCAGCTCATGCACCGGCTCCTGGAGCTGGAGGAGAAGTTCCCGGAACTGGTCACCCCCGACTCCCCCACCCAGCGGGTGGGAGCTCCCCCCAGGGAGGGTTTCGCCACAGTGACCCACTCCATCCCTATGCTCTCCCTCCAGGACGCCCGCAACGAGGAGGAGATCCGGGAGTTCGATGCCAGGACCAAGCGTTTCTTAAATCTCCCCCCAGATGCCATTATAGAATACGTGGCAGAACCCAAATTTGACGGCCTGTCCTGCGAAATCGTCTACCGGGACGGGCGCTTCACCCTGGCCTCCACCCGGGGAGACGGAGTGGTGGGTGAAGATGTGACCCCCAATGTGAGAACCATCCGCCCGGTGCCCATGAGGTTCGTGAAAAAGGAAGGGGTCCCCGGATACCTGGAGGTTCGGGGAGAGGTTCTCATGAGGCGGGAAGACTTTGAAAAGCTCAACCAGGAGCTGATAAAAAAGGGGGAAAAGCCCTTCGCCAATCCCAGAAACGCCGCCGCAGGTTCCCTGCGCCAGCTGGACCCCAATATCACGGCCAGCAGGCCCCTGGACTTTGTGGCCTGGGGCGTGGGTCTGGTGGAGGGGGTGGAGCTCGAGACCCACTGGGAGACCCTGGCCATGCTGGAGGAGCTGGGCTTCAAGGTCTCCACTCCCAGAAGGCTCTGCCAGAGCATAGACCAGGTAATAGAGTTCTACAGAGAGCTGGAAGAGGAGAGGGACCTCTTCCCCTACGAGTTAGACGGCATGGTCATCAAGGTCAACTCTCTGGAGCTGTGGGAGCGCCTGGGCACCACGGCCCGCTCCCCCCGCTGGGCCCTGGCTGCCAAGTTCAAACCCCGTCAGCGCACTACCAGGATCCTGGACGTGGTTTACAACGTGGGACGCACGGGGACCATCACCCCCGTGGCCGTCCTGGATCCCGTGGAGGTGGGAGGCGTCATAGTGAGCAGGGCCAGTCTCCACAACTTCGACGAGGTAAAGCGCCTGGACGTGCGCATGGGGGACACTGTCCTGGTCCAGAGGGCGGGAGACGTCATCCCCGAAGTGGTCACGGTGATCAAGGAGAAGCGCACGGGCCGGGAAAAGCCCATCCATCCCCCTGAGGAATGCCCCGTGTGCGGCGCCCAGGCGGTGAAAGAAGGGGCTTACTACAAGTGTGTCAACATTTCCTGTCCCGCCAAGCTGGTCCAGGCCATCAAGCACTTCGCCTCCCGCCGGGCCATGGATATCGAAGGTCTGGGAGGCAAGACGGCCGAACTCCTGGTGGAAAGGGGACTGGTGAAAGACCTGTCGGACATCTACTACCTGGAAAAGAAAGACCTCCTGGGTCTTCCGGGCTTTGCCGAGAAGTCGGCCCAGAATCTCATAGAGGCCATCGAGAGATCCAAAAATCCCACCCTGGCCCGGTTCATTTACGCCCTGGGCATTCCCAACGTGGGGGAATACACGGCCCAGGTCCTGGCCCGCCACTTTGGAAGCTGGGAGATACTCTCCCGGGCATCCCTCCCGGAACTCCTGGAAATAAAAGGCATAGGCCCCGAAACGGCCAGGAGCGTGGTCTCCTTCTTCCAGGAGGCCAGAAACCGCCAGACGGTGGAGAGGATGTTCCAGGCGGGCCTCAAACCCAAGGAGGAGGTACAGCCCAAGGAGAGTCCCCTGGCGGGCAAGGTGGTGGTCTTCACCGGGGCCCTCTCCTCCATGACCCGGGACGAAGCCAAGGCCCTGGTGGAGGAGCTGGGAGGCACCGTCTCCAACTCCGTCTCCCGGAAAACGGATCTGGTGGTGGTGGGAGAGAATCCGGGTTCCAAGTATCAGAGGGCCCAGCAGCTGGGTATCAAGACCCTCAAGGAAGAAGAGTTCCTGAAGCTGACGGGCAGGGCCTAAGGTTCCCTGCCCGTCACCCGGTACACAAAGGACCTGAGACGCTCAAAGTAGGGCCGCCCCCCAACCACGTCCGTATCGTTGTGGCCCGCCCCATGGATGACATAGAACTCCTTGGGTTCCGGGGCCGCCCGGTACACCCTCTCCCCCAGCTTCATGGGCACCAGACCATCCCGGTCCCCGTGGATGACCAGCAGGGGAGCCCTGATCCCCCCCACCATCTCCGCCACGTTGAACTTGCCCTTCACCAGGAACTTGCCCGGTATGAAAGGGTAGTGGACCCAGGCCAGATCCTTCAAATTGGTGAAGGCCGACTCCAGGATCACCCCCGCCACCGCCGCTCCGGAGGCCACATGGGCCGCCACCGCCGTTCCCAGGGACCGGCCAAAGAGAACCACGTCCCCGGGGGAATAGCCCAGAGACTCCAGGGCGAACTGGCAAACGGCCCTGCCGTCGGTATACACCCCTTCCTCCGTGGGTCTGCCCGTGCTCCTGCCATAGCCCCGGTAGTCGAAGATGAGCACGGAGATACCCACCTCCACCAGCCTGGCCACATTTTCCACCCTGTCGCCTATATTACCGGCGTTGCCGTGGAAGAAGACGAGGAGGGGTGCCCCTGGCCCTGCCTCCACCAGCCAGCCGTGGAGGCGCTCTCCGTCAGAGGTATCTACCCACAGATCCCTGTAATCCAGGCCTGCCCGGGCAGGGGTAGCCACCAGCCTCCTGTCGGGATAGAAGACAAAGACCCTGTCGATGATGTGAGAAAAGTTCCAGACCACCCAAATCACCCCCACCAGGAGGAGAAATGAAAATAGAGCCTTGATAAACCAACCGGGCATTACCATGAACCCTTCTTACCAGTCTGCCCACCATGGGCACAACGATAGGCCATGTAGACCCTTTCCCTCATCCCCCATCACCGTGTATGCTTGGGGCATGAAGATCAAAGAACTGGGAGAGTTCGGCCTTATAGAGAGGATAACCCGGCTCCTGCCCCCTTACTCATGGGAGGTGGTGGTGGGCGTGGGGGACGATGTGGCCGTTCTGAACACCCCCCAAGACCACTATCTCCTCCTCACTTGCGACATCCAGGTGGAGGGCTCCCATTTCCTCCCTGACACTCCCCCCCGCCTCCTGGGACGCAAGGCCGCCGCCGTGAATCTCAGCGACATAGGTGCCAAGGGGGGAGAACCCCTCCACTTCCTGGCCTCCCTGGCCCTGAAGCCGGAGACCCCCGTGGACTGGGTGGAAGAGTTCTACCGGGGACTTAGGGAAGAGGCCCAGACCTTCGGGGCTGACATCATCGGAGGAAACCTCTCCAGCACCCGGGGTCCCCAGGTTCTAGACATATTTCTCATGGGCAGGGTGGAGAAGGAGAGACTCCTTCTGAGAAGGGGAGCCCGGCCGGGGGACGTGGTCATGGTGACGGGAGAGCTGGGCAACGCCCACGGAGGTCTCCTGATCCTCACAAGAGACCAACTGGGAGAAGCCCTCCCTCCAGAAGCCAGGAAACCTCTCCTGGACGCCTTCCTCACCCCAACCCCCAGGGTGAAAGAGGGCCGGGCCATCGCTTCCACGGGGAGAGCCACGGCCATGCTGGACATCAGCGACGGGCTGGCCCAGGACCTCCTCCACATCTGCCAGGCCAGCGAAGTGGGTGCGCGTATCTGGGCGGATAGGATCCCCATCTCCCCCGCTCTGGAGAAGCTGGCCCGAACCCTCCAGGTCCCTTCCTGGCCCCTGGCCCTGGAGGGGGGGGAAGACTACGAACTCTGTTTCACCGTACCCAGGACCCATGCCAGGGAGGTCTCCCAGAAGGTAGAAAAAGCCACCGGCACCAGAGTGACAGCCATTGGCGAGATCCTGGCTTCCCCCCGGGAGAGGATACTGGTTACTCCCCAGGGAGAAGAGATTCCCCTGACTCCCAGGGGATGGAACCATTTCAGGGAGGAGAAAAAATGAATCTGAAGGACCTGGAGAGGCTCTTCCAAAAGACGGGCATAGGAATCATGGGCACTGCCGACAGCCAGGGGTGGGCAAACATGGCTATATACACTCCCCCCATGATCACAAAAGAAGGCACCCTGGTCTTCGGGGCCACCCAGCGCCTCACCCACAAGAACCTCACCCAGAACCCCAGGGCCATGTTCCTCTATGTGGTACCAGAAACCTGGGAAGGAGTGAGGATCAGAATGCGCCTGGTGAAAGACGAAACCTCGGGAGAGATGCTGGAGACCTGGAAAGAACGATTCCAGGCCATGGGCTACACCACCCTGGCCCGGGAGATTCGCCACGCCCTCCACTTCCAGGTGGAGGAGATAAGACCCTTAAAGGAGGGGCCATCCTGCAAGGAGTGAGGGCAAAGGGACTGAGAAATGCTGCAGCAGGGTTCGCACTCCTGGGGTTCATCTGGAGTCTGGGGGGCTGTGCCCCCAGTTTCACCCCCGCCGGTGTGGGGCAACAGGCAGCCCTCTACGCCGCCAGGAAAGAGGGGGCCAAGCACAGCGAGTTCATCTACAACATGGACAGAAACATCACCGAGGCCCAGCTCTATGTGTGGCACGGCTTCAGGGACAACCTTCTACCCTACACACCACCCACCCCTCCCCTGGAGCTGGAGCCACCTCCGCCCCGGCCGGTCCGGCTCCGGGCAAAACCACTTCCTCCCTCCCCCGACCAACTCCTCTACCGCCAGGCCATGGCCCTCATGAGAGAGGGCAAATACACAGCCGCTTTCCAGAAGTTCGCAATGGTCTTTCGCCTCTATCCCACCTCGGACCTGGCGGACAACGCCCTTTACTGGGCGGGGGAATGCTGTTACGTCCAGAACCTCACGGGAGAGGCCCTCCACTTCTTTAAGAGAGTAGTGGACGAGTACCCCATGGGCAACAAAGTCCCCGATGCCATGCTGAAGATGGCCTACATCTACCTCCACAGGGAACAGAGGGAAAAGGGGATAAAGATCCTCCGGGAACTGGCCCGGAACTATCCCCAGAATCCCGTGGGCCAAAAGGCCCAGGCTCGCCTCATCCAGGAAGAAAGAGGGCTGGCCTACTACTGAACAATACCCTGTCCCTCGCCGCAGAGACAGAGATCTGCCCATACTCCCCGATCTTCCAAAGGGTTCCCTCAGGGCCCGCTCTTGACAAGAGCTCCAAGTATGAGATATAATTATTTAAATCATAGTAATATTAGGAAAAAAGCAATCTATGGGTATTGAATACACGCCACCTCCAGAATGGAAAGATCCACCTAGAATTGTACCCTCAAGCTCATTCCAAGGAGAGGAATCGACTGCCCCCATTTATGAGGCTGTTGGGAGAGCTTTAAGCAAGTGGGAGCATGTTGAGTCGGCAAACATAAAGCTATTCCAGCTTCTTTGTGAAACTAAGTCATTCGCCACTTGTCGTGCCTATGGCACTCTGGATTCAGTGTTTGCAAGGCATCTTGCCCTTCGATATGCGGCAGAAGAGTTCTTCATATCACGAGATAAAGAAGATTTTGCCAATCTAAAAAAACTTGTTAATATTTATAACAGAACCGGAAAATACAGAAACCAAATAGCACACGGAATAGTGGTCCAACCGCATGGACATGGTTATTTCTTATGTCCACCGTCATATGCATCGAGACGTCGTGAAGCACCTAGGCCTAAAGAGCTGTGGGGCTTAGGTGCGGACTATTTTTACAGGGTAAAGGAAATTAACCATATTTGTCTCAGATTTGATCAAATACTTAAGTCCACCATGTCGCTGGTAATGTATTTAAATGAAAAATACTCTGTTATGGAAGGAAGCGAGTTTCATCCATAAACCTTCCCGCTCAGTGCCACTTAGTGGTCCCTGAAGGGTCAGATTTTGAATTTAGCAATTTATTTGAAGCCTCAAATCATGGTCAGACTTTTGAGAGTAGAATTTGAAGGTTCCCTTTAGGATTAAATATCTGTGTAAAGCGTATCTACACCACCTACGAAGTGGAGAAAGTAGTGCCTGGAATCCAAAAGGCCGGATCTCATAAATCGTCTCCGAATTCTTCCAGGGCCTCCAGGAGCTTTCGGTTGTCCTCCCTCTTCCTGGGAGCGATTCGGTAGAAGCCAGGACCAAGGCCGGGGATGGTGGAGCAGTCCCGGACCAGTATCCCCCGCTCCAAAAGCCTCTCTCCCAGGGCCGGGGAGGCCTGGAAGAGGAAGTAATGGACGGTGGAAGGATAGACCTTGATCCCCAGGTTCCTCACCCCTTCAAAGAGATGGGTCATCTCCTGCCGACAGTAGGCCCTGCTCTCCTCCACAAACCCCTCTTCCCCTAGGCACGCCAGGCCCACTTCCTGGGCCAGGGGACCGAAGGCCCATGGAGGCATACCCGCCAGAAACCTGTCTATGATGGCCGGTGGAGCCACCAGATACCCCAGGCGAATCCCGGGCAGGGCATAGATCTTTGTGAAGGAACCCAGAACCAGGATGTTGGGGTACTCCTTCACCACAGGTACCATACCCCTTCGCCCCAGGAAGGGGAGAAAGGCCTGGTCCACCACCACCAGGCAGTCCTTGTCCCTGCACCAGCGTACCAGGGCCTCCAGCTCGTCCTCGGGCATGTAGTAGCCCGTGGGGTTGTTGGGATTGCAGATGAACACCAGGTCCGTCCCGTCCCCCACCTTCCACGCCATCTCCCCCAGGCAGAGCCTGAAGGCCCTCTCCTCCGCCAGAGGATGCCCCTTGATCCCAGCCCCTACAGCCCGGGCCGCCCGGGAATAGTCGGCAAAGGTGGGCAGGGGCATGGCCACCTCCCGGGGCCTGAAAACCTTCACCACCTCGTAGATGGCCCAGGCGCTGCCGGGCACGGGCAGGACCCACTCCTCCTCCAGGTTCAGACGGCGGGCCAGGGCCCTTCTCAGCTCCCAGGGGAAAAGAGGGGGGTGATAACGCCAGGTCTCCACATCTCCCCCCATGGACTCCAAAATTTCAACCACAGCCGGGGGTGGTCCCAAGGGGTTGAGATTGGAGCTGAAGTCCAGGATGTGCCCGGGGTCCACCCCCAGCCTCCTGGCCACCTCCAGGATGTTGCCGCCGTGGTGCTCCATCATGCCCCCCCCACCA
>Ga0256830_1001945_pt1 | contig 14100 bp, 11 predicted proteins | sample 128326metaG_FD_190537 | JGI IMG/M metagenome (GOLD analysis project Ga0256830, IMG submission 190537) | Hydrothermal vent microbial communities from Lau Basin, Pacific Ocean - 128-326 | ecosystem: Environmental > Aquatic > Marine > Hydrothermal vents | place: Pacific Ocean: Lau Basin | collected... | reverse complement strand
GTGCCGGCCGGTCCCGAGGTGCCGACGCAGACGCCGATGCGGCCCGAGCGGGCGCGGGTGTAGCCCTCGGCGGCATGGGTGCCGCCCTCCTCGTGGCGGACCACGAGATGGCGCATGCGGCTTTTTCGGAGGGCGGCGTAGAAGGGCAGGATGGCGGCACCGGGAACGCCGAACAGAACCTCGACGCCCTCGCTTTCGAGAACGCGCACGGCGGCTTCGGCGGCTGTCATCTGGGTCATGGCGACCTCCCGAGGATTGTCACCCCCCAGTGTATCCCTTTCGGCCGCCGGGTACAGCGTTTCGGAACACGATTCCGCATGGTGGAAACGATACATCAACCAACTGAAAAAACGACGAAAAATGCTCGTCAAAAACGACTGTCGCGGTCCGGATGGAGGCCGCCGTAGGCGGCGGTGACCGCCCCGGCGGCGCGCGCCACCAGGGGGCCGAGCTCGGCCAGACGGGCATCGTCGATGCGGGCGCGGGGGCCGGAGATCGAGAGGGCGGCGATGGCGTAGCCCTGCTCGTCGAACACCGGGGCCGCCACGCAGCGCAGGCCGATCGCGTGCTCCTCGTCGTCGACGGCGAAGCCGCGGGCGCGGATGCGCGCCAGCTCCTCGCGCAGCCGGGCGGGACGGTCGATGGTGTGCTCGGTGGCCCGCGGCAGGCCGTGACGGCGCAGGATGGCGGCCAGCTCCTCGTCGCTCCGCCAGGCGAGGAGCGCCTTGCCGGCACCCGAGCAGTGCATGCGCACGCGACCCCCGGGCCGGGCGATGGCCCGCATCATCTGCCGGCATTCCACCTGGCCGATGCAGACCGCCTCGCCCTCCTCCTCGACGTAGATGTTGGCGGTCTCGCCGCTGGCCTCCATCAGCCGGCGCATGTGGGGCCGCGCGGTGCGCACGAGATCGCGGGCGCGCACGAAGGCGCTGCCCACGATGAACGCCTGCACGCCGATCTGCCACAGCCCCTCGGCCGCATCGAAGCGCACGAAGCGCGCCGCTTCGAGGGTGGTCAGCAGGCGGTGCAGGGTGGAGGGCGGCAGCCCCAGGATCTCGGCCATCTCGCCGAGGCTCATGCCGTAGGCGCTCTCCGCCAGCACCTCGAGGATCCGGATCGCCCGCTGCAGCGACTGCACCTGGCCGCGACGGTCGTTGGCCGCCGCCGGCGGGCGGGCGGAGGGGGGCTTGCGGGAGCGCGCAGCGCTCATGCCGGGAACGCGACGCGGGTCTCCGAGCGACGAAGGCCGGACGAGGCCGGCCTCCCGTTCACCCGGAGATGCCGCGGTTCAGCCCTGGCGGGCCTTGAAGCGCGGATTGGTCTTGTTGATGACGTAGACCCGGCCCTTGCGCCGCACCAGGCGGCAGTCCTTGTGGCGCTTCTTCAGGGTCTTCAGCGAATTGGCGATCTTCATGACGGTCTCCGGCCGCGCCGCGCTCTACTTCTTGCGGCGGAACTGCTGGAAGCGGCGGTTGAACTTCTCGACCTGACCCCGCTGGATCACCTGCATCTGGCCGCCCGTCCAGGCCGGGTGCGACTTGGGATCGACGTCGAGCTGCAAGACGTCGCCCTCCTTGCCCCAGGTCGAGCGCGTCTTGAACGTCGTCCCGTCGGTCATCACCACGGTGATCTCGTGGTAGTCCGGGTGAATGCCTTCCTTCACCGATCTTTCCTCCGCACAGGGCGGCCGGTATATAGCCGCCGCGGGCACCGGACTCAAGGGTCGCGCCGCCGGACGCGCGCGGCCGCCGGGTGGCGGCGCGCCGCGGCGGAACATCGAAGGGACGGGGCATGGAAAGCGGGTCGCAGGTGATGTCGCCCGAGGCGGCCGGGCGCGGCAAGTCGCGGGACCTCCGCCATCTCCGTCGCCTCGCCCGCTATCTCGCGCCCTACCGCCTGCGGGTGGTGGGGGCGGTCGTCGCCCTGGTGGTGGCCGCCGCTTCGGTGCTGTCGCTCGGCATCGGCCTGCGTTACCTCGTGGACAGCGGCTTTGCGGGCGACAATGCGAGCGCCCTCGACCATGCCCTCGAGGCGGTGCTGGTGGTGATCCTCGCCCTCGCGGTGGCGACCTATCTCAGGGCCTATCTCGTCAACTGGCTGGGCGAACGGCTGGTGGCGGATCTCCGGGAGCAGATCTACGCGCACGTGCTGCGGCTCTCCCCCGCCTTCTTCGAGACCCGGCGCACCGGCGAGGTGATCTCGCGGCTCACCACCGACACCACGGTGATCCAGACGGTGATGTCGATGGGCATCACCCAGGCGCTCCGCAACCTCCTGCTGCTGCTGGGCGGCACCGTGCTGCTGACCGTCACCAATCCCCGTCTCACCGGCTTCATCCTGCTGGTGGTGCCGGTGGTGGTGGTGCCGATCGTGGTCTTCGGCCGCCGGGTGCGCCATCTCTCGCGTCTCGCCCAGGACAAGATCGCCGCCGTCAGCAGCCACATCGAGGAGACCGTCAACGCCATCCGCACCGTCCAGGCCTTCACCCAGGAGGAACGGGAGAGCCGGGATTTCGTGATCCGCAGCGAAACCGCGTTCCAGACCGCGGCCCGGCGGGCGCGGGCGCGGGCCCTGCTCGCCGCCTTCGTCATCACCCTGGTGTTCGGGGCCATCGTGGTGGTGCTGTGGATCGGCGGCCACGACGTGGTGGCGGGCCGCATCACGCCCGGGCAGCTCTCCGCCTTCGTCTTCTACGCGGCGGTGGTGGCCGGCGCCTTCGGCGGGCTTTCCGACGTGTTCGGCGATCTGCAGCGGGCGGCCGGCGCCGCCGAGCGGATGTTCGAACTGCTCGACACCGAACCCGCGATCACCGCCCCGCCGAACCCCCTGCGCCTGCCCGAGCCGCCGCGCGGCAAGGTGACCTTCGAGCGCGTCACCTTCGCCTATCCCTCCCATCCCGAACGGCCGGTGCTACACGGACTCGATTTCTCCGTCGCCGCCGGCGAGACGGTGGCGCTGGTGGGTCCCTCGGGTGCCGGCAAGAGCAGCGTCTTCCAGCTCATCCTGCGCTTCTACGACCCCGGCTCCGGACGGGTGCTGTTCGACGATGTTGCGGTGAACGCGGTGGACCCCGTGGCGCTGCGGGCGCGCATCGGCCTCGTGCCCCAGGAACCGGTGATCTTTTCCGCCGACGCCTGGACCAACATCCGCTACGGGCGGCCGGATGCCAGCGACGAGGAGGTGCGGGCGGCGGCGGAGGCGGCGCTCGCCACCGAGTTCCTCGACCGGCTGCCGGACGGCTTCGCCACCTTCCTCGGCGAGAAGGGGGTGCGGCTGTCGGGCGGCCAGCGCCAGCGCATCGCCATCGCCCGGGCGATCCTGCGCGATCCGGCGCTGCTTCTCCTCGACGAGGCCACGAGCGCCCTCGACGCCGAGAGCGAGCGGCTCGTCCAGCGGGCCCTCGAGCGGCTGATGGAGGGGCGCACCTCGATCGTCATCGCCCACCGGCTCGCCACCGTGCAGCGGGCGGACCGCATCCTGGTGATGGAGGAAGGGCGGATCGTCGAGCAGGGACGTCACCGCGAGCTGATGGCCCGCGGGGGCCTCTACGCCCGCCTCGCCGAGCTCCAGTTCCGCAGCGTCGAAGCCGTATAGCGGCGCATTTCCGTTAACCCGGAATTCACACCGGTGGCCCAGACTGCCCGGAATACGCCCGCGGCTCGCGCCATCGCACATTGGGACGCCCATGCTCGAACTCCTCCTGGTCGATCCCCGGCCGGACCTCGTGACCGAAATCGAGGCCCTGTTCGGCAGAGGCAACGCCACCCGGCTGGAGATCGCCAGCACCGCCGATCTCGGCGGCGCGGCGACCCGATGCCGCACCCGGCCGCCGGCCTGCGCCTTCGTCTCCTCGGCCCTGCTGACCCTCGACGAGCGGTCCGAGCTCGAGGCCCAGATCGCCGGCTTCGGCGAGACCCCGGTGATCGTTCTCGCCGAGCCCGAGCATGCGCGGGCGGCACCACGGGTGCTGGCCGCCGGCGCCGACGACTGGGTACCGAAGAGCGGTCCGCTCTTCGTGGGCCTTCCCCGCTTCCTCGCCTACACCCTCGAGCGGGCGGAACTGCGGCGCAATCTGCGCGAGCTCAGGGAGCGTCAGCGCGCCGATCAGCGGCTGTTCCACGCCCTCATGGACAACACGCCGGTGGCCGTGCTGGCGCTCGACGGGGACGGTCGGGTGGCCCACTGCAACCGCGGCGCCGGCGAACTCCTGGACCGACCCATCGGCCGCATCGAGGGGCGGCGCTTCGAGGACTTCCTCGCCCCCTCGAGCCGCTGCGTCCTCACGAAGCTGGCGGCGGCACCGGCTTCGGAGGAGGAGAGCGAGACGCCGGTCGAGCTCGTCACCGCGAGCGGCCCGGAGAAGGTGCGGCTGCGACACTGCGTCGTGCCGTCCGGCACGGGCGGCGTGTGGCGCTTGGTCTGGCTGGTACCCGAAAGCCGGGAGGTCGCCCCCGCGCCGCCCAGCGACCCCGACGACGCCCTGCGCCGCGCCCTGCGCGAGGTGCTGGCGAAGGGCGACGGCCGGCTGCCCATGGCCCGCATCCACCTGCTCGGTCTGGACGAACTGCGCACCGCGCTGGGCGAACGTTGGGACGAGTTCGAGGCGCAGGTGCGGGACGTGGTGGAACGGGTCCTGCGCAGTCAGCTCGGTCCCGGCGAGCGGTTCTGCCGCGAGGCGGAGCTGGGCTACGTGATCATCTTCGGTGGCGGCGACGAGCGGCAAGCCGCCGCCCGCATCGCCGCCATCGAGGAGGCCGTGCGAGCGGCGGTGCTCGGGGCCGAGGAGCTGGCCGAGCGCGGGCGGCTGCAGCGGCCGCCGCTGAGCGGGGAGGCCTACGAGCGTCTCGCCGCCCTCGAGACGAGCATCGAGGAGATCCCCATCGGCGCCGAAGACCTGGCGGCGGAGGCGGATCTTTGGGAGGTTCTGCGGGCCCGCAGTCACCAGGACGGTCAGGGCGGAGCGACGCATCCGGCCGGGATCATGGCCGAGCTGCGGAAGACCGCCCACGGCGAGTACGAGCCGGCCCTCGACGGGGACGGCGTCCCGGCACCGATCCTGCTCCTCGCCTTCGACCCCCGCACCCACCTCCAGGTCGAACGGTACCGGCGCAAGGCCGGCCAGGATCCGACGCTGCTGTTCGAGCTCGACAAGTTCGTACTGGAACGGCACCTGCTGCTGCTCATGGAGGAGCTGCGCATGGGCAGCGACGTGGCGCTCGTGGACGTCCACCACGAGACCCTGGCCAGCCGCTGTGGCGGTGACGCCTACATGGCCCTCCTGGAGGAGATCCCGGACGATCTGCGGGCCGTGCTCGGCTTCAACATCTGCGGGGTGCCGCCCGGCGTCTACGCTCCCAAGGTGGCGCGGCTGGTCTCCGCGCTGCGTCCCTTCTGCCGCCTGCAGGCGGTCGAGGTGGACATCCGCCGCCCGGAGCTGCCGGATCTTCCCACCATCCGGGCGCCGATGGTGACGGTCCCCTTCCACGCGCCCGCCGGGTCGGAGGCGCCCTGCAGCGAGCGTTTCCGCACCCTTCTGAACCGTGCCCACGCCTGCAAGGTGCGGGTGCTCGTCCGCCGCGTCCCGCGGGGCTGGAGCGCCTGCCTGCGCGAGCGCTACCCGGTCGATTTCACCTGTCTCGCCTGACGCCTCAGCCGGCGGTCAGGGTGAGCTCGATCCGCCGGTTGAGGCGACGGGCTTCCTCGTCGTGGCCGCGCGCCCGCGGTCGCGTGTCGGCGAAGCCCGCCACCATCAGCCGCTCGCGGGGAAAGCCCAGCGAGATCAGGTATTCGGCGACCGCCGCGGCACGCGCCGCGGACAGCTCCCAGTTGGAGCGGAACCGGCCGCCCACCACCGGCAGGCTGTCGGTGTGGCCGTCGATCCGGAGCACCCAGGGCAGGTCCCGGGGCAACGAATCGATCGCCCGCATGATCCGCAACGCCACCGCCGTGAGCTCGGCACGACTGCCCTCGCGCAGCTCGGCGCTACCCGATTCGAAGAGCAGCGAGCTGCCGAGAACGATCTTGTTGTCGCGCAGGAAATCGACGTCCTGCGGCCCCGGCAGATAGGCACGGATGGCGCCGAGGATGCGAACCTGCCGCTCCTCCGCCGCCGTCACCGCTTCCAGAAGCTCGGCGTCCAGCGGACGGAGGGAGACGGCGATCTGATCCCGGACCTCGTCGTCCGGCAGCGGCAGGCCGGCCTGCTCGAGCCGCGCCCGCAACGCCTCGCGCTGGCCGCGCAGCCGGGCCAGCTCCTCGCCCAGCTGCCGCAGCACCCGGCGCAGCGACTCGATCTCCTTTTCCCGTTCCTCCAGCGTGCGACGATAGGCCGCGAGCCGTGCCGCCTGGGCCTGGAGACGCCGCTCGGCGCCTTCGGCACCGAGGGCCGGGGCCGGTTCCACGGGCGCGGGCTCCACCGCCTTGAGGGCCACGAGGGCCTTCGCCCGTTCGAGCTCGTCCCGGGTCGCCGCGAGCTCGCGGCGCGCGCGGTCGCGCTCCTCGGTGCGGGCTTCGAGGCTGGCTTCGAGCTCGGTGATGCGGGCATCGCGCGCCTCGAGCTCGCCGGCCAGGGCCTCGCGCAGCGCCGTCACCCGCTCGAGCTCGGCCTCGAGACCGGCGGCGCGTTCCTCACCGGCGCGGAGCCGCGCGGCGAGATCGTCGCGGGCCGCCGTGACGCTCGCGAGTTCGGACGCGAGATCGTCGCGGCTGCGGCGGAGCCCGGCGACGTCCGCTTCGAGGGCGACGATGCGGTTCGCGAGAGTCTCCGCCTCGCGTCTCGCCTGCGCCAGCACCTGTTCCGCCTGGGTGCGCTTCGCCCGCTCGGCCTCGAGGGCCTGTTCGAGCCCGGCGATACGGGCACTGCGGGCCTCGAGCTCGGCGGCGAGCCGGTCGCGTTCCTCGGCGGCTTTCGCGAGCCCGGCGTCGCGTTCGGCGATCCGGGCGCGCAGGCCTTCGGCCTCGGCGCGCGCCTCGGCGAGGGCCTTCTCGGTCTGTGCGAGCTTCGCCCGGTCGGCCTCGCGGGCGCGTTCGAGCTCGGCGATCCGGGCGTCGCGGACCTCGAGCTCGGCAGCGAGGCCGTCGCGCGTCCGCATGAGATCGGCGAGCGCCCCTTCGAGTTCGGCCACGCGGGCGCGCAGGGTCGCGATCGCCGTCGCGTTCCGGGCGAGGTCTCCTTCGAGCTCGGCGATGGTCTTCCGCTCGGCGTCGAGGGCCCGTTGGAGCTCGACGATCCGGGCATCGCGGGCCGCGAGCTCGGCGGCGAGCCGGTCGCGTTCCTCGGCGGCTTTCGCGAGCCCGGCGTCGCGTTCGGCGATCCGGGCGCGCAGGGCTTCGACCTCGGCGCGCGCCTCGGCGAGGGCCCTTTCCGTCTCCGCGAGCGTCGCCCGGTCGGCTTCGCGGGCGTTCGCGAGTTCCGCGAGCTCCCCTTCCAGTCGCGTGCGCTCCCGATCGAGCCCGGCCCGCAGCCGCTCGAGCCGCTGCAACGTGCGTTCGAGCTCGGCGATCCGCATGCGCGTGGTCTCGAGCTCACCGCTCAGCCGCTCGCGCTCCCGCTCGCCGGCCGCGATCGCCTCGCGGCTTTCGGCCAGCCGCGCCGCCTGGGCCTCCAGCTCGGCGCGGGTGGCGGCGAAGCGCGCCTCGAGCTCCGCGAGCTCCCGGGCCCTGGCTTCGCGCTCGGCGACCAGTCCGGCGATCCGCGCCTCGGCCTCGGCCAGGGCCGTGCGGGTGGCCTCGAGTTCCCGTTCCACCCCGGCGAGGCGCTCGCGCGTACGCGCCATCTCCTCCGTGAGCTCGGCCAGCCGCGCCGCCGCCGCATCCTCTCCGTCGAGGGCGGCTTCGAGGGAAGCGATGCGGCCGCGCAGCGCCTCGCGCTCGGCCTCCAGCTCCGAAAGCCGCGATTGCAGGCGCTCGGCCCGTTCGCGGGCGGCCCGTTCGGCCTCCTCGAGGGCGCCCAGCCGGTCGCGGGCCTCGGCGAGTGCCTTTTCGAGTCGGCCGCGCTCCCGCAGCGCCGCGTCCCGCTCCGCCTCCAGATCGCGGATGCGGCCGCGCAGGCGCTCGACGGTCCGTTCGGCGTCGGCCAGCCGGCGCTCGAGTTCGGTCTGCTGCCGCTGGGCCCGTTCGAGCTCGGCGAGGGTGTCCCGCTGCCGGGCCTGCAGGTCCTCGAGCCGGGCGAGGCGGGACGCCTGCTCGGCGAGCCGCGCCTCGAGCTCGGCGATCTCGGCCGCCCGCTCGCGTTCGAGGCGCCTCGCCGCCGCCACCTCCTGCTGGCTTTCCCGGAGCCGCGCCCGGGCGACTTCGAGGGCCCGGCGGCCGCGCCGCAGATCCCGCTCGCGGGCGGCCAGTTCACCGGCCAGCCGGTCGCGCTCGCGCTCGAGATCCGCGCGCGCCCGGCGGCTGTCGGCGAGCGCCGCCTCCGTGCGCGCCAGTTTCGCCTCCACCTCGGCGAGCGTCCGTTCGGCAGCCGCGAGCTTCGCCTCCGTCTCCGAGACCGTCCGCGCGAGTTCCCGCCCCTCGCGCTCGGCCGCATCGAGGGCGGTCCGGAGCGCGTCCCGTTCGGCCGTCCCCTCGGCCGTCACCCGCGCGAGCTCGGCGGCCCTTTCCTCGGCCGTCCGCCGGCTGCGCGCGAGTTCGGTATCGAGGGCCGCGATCCGCGCCTTGGCGGCGCCGAATTCCTCCGTGACGGCGGCGAGCTCGGATTCGAGGGTCTCGATCCGCGCCTCCGCGGTGGCCAGTCTTTCCCCGGCGGCGGCCAGTTCACCGGCCAGCCGGTCGCGCTCCGCCACGAGGGCGTCGCGCTCCTCCATGAGGGCATCGCGTTCCGCTTCGAGGGCGTCGCGTTCGGCCCGCAGCGCGCCGCCCTCCCGGGTCAGCGCCGCCAGCCGCTGCCCGAGGTCCCGGCGGTTCGCCTCGAGCTCGGAGATCTCCCGCTCGAGCTCGGCCAGCCGCGCCTCGGCCGCTTCTCGCGCCGCCGTCTCGGCGGCGAGCTTCTGCGGCAGCGGGCGCAGGGTGGCGAGTTCCGACGCGGCCGCCCGTGCCTCCTCCAGCAGCCGTTCCGGATCGGCCTCCGCGGGCGCGCCGCCGAGCACGGCCACCGCCTCGCCCATGGCCGCGCGCAGGGCCGCCATCCGGTCGTAGGCGTACCAGCCGCCGCCGGCCGCCACGAGGAGCAGCGCCAGGACCGCCAGCGACCGGCGCCAGCGGTGGCGGTGCTCCCATTTCCGTGCGCGTGTTTCGAGCTGCTCGAGGGGATCTTCCATGACCGTGCCGCCTATGCCGTGATCCGGGGATCGTAGAGACGCTCGAGGAGACGTGCCGCGCGCGACGGGCCTTGCGGGCCGGTGCCGGAGGCGTTCCGCACCCGTTCCCAGTCCCCCGCCAGCGCTTCGAGGCCGCGCGCGCGTTCGCCCTGTTCGGCGGCCTCCACGAAGGGCAGGAGGGAGAGCACGAGGGTGAAGGCGCCCGCCGGCAGCAGGGAGGTCCGAACCGGCGCGTCGCCGAGATAGCCGAGCACCAGCAATGCCGTCCCCGCCGCCGCCAGCAGCAGGCCGAAAAGCAGGTAGAAACGGCGCGCCCGGGCATGGATCCTGATCACCGGCAGGAAACCGTACAAGTCGCGCCCGCTTCTCGTCCCGTTCCGCCGCTCGGATGTCACGCCCGTATCGCTCCCTTCGCTTGTCCGATCACCACGATGTTCGACGGGACTGTGGCCGCTTATCGGCGGGAAGGCAATCGTCGCGTCACCGTTATTCAGCGGGTGGTGAGCTTGATTTCGATGCGGCGGTTGCGTCGGTAGGCCTCTTCACTGTCGCCGGGGTCGAGCGGCTGGAATTCGGCGAACCCGCGGGCGGCCACCCGCTCGGGCGGGATGCCGCGCGAGATGAGGAAATTGGCGACGGCGATGGCGCGCGCCGCGGAAAGCTCCCAGTTCGAGGGAAAGCGCGGGGTGTGGATGGGCCGCTTGTCGGTATGGCCGTCGATCTGCAGCACCCAAGGCAGATCGTCCGGGATCTCGGCCATGATCTCCTTGAAGGCGTCGGCGAACTTGGCGAGTTCCCGCTTGCCGCTCTCGCCGATCTCGGCCTCGCCGGTGGCGAACAGCACCTCCGACTGGAAGACGAAGCGGTCGCCGACGATGCGGATGTCCGGACGGTCGCCCAGCACCTGCCGCAGCCGGCCGAAGAAGTCCGAGCGGTAGCGCGACAGCTCCTCCACCTTGCTCGCCAGCGCGAGATTGAGGCGGGTGCCGAGTTCGGCGATGCGCGCGCTCTGCCGCTCGATCTCCGCCTGCCTCGCGTCCAGCAGGCCGCTGAGGCCGACGAGCTGCTCCGAAAGCGCCGCGATCTGCTCGCGCAGGCTGCGCACCCGGGCCTGCGCCTCTTGGGCGGTCAGCGTCGCCCGTTCCCGCTCCCCGCGGAGCTGTTCCAGCATGCCGTTCAGCCGGGCGATCTCCTCCTCGCGCACTTCGAGCCGTTCGGCGAGCCGGCTCCTCTCGGCGGTGACGTCGCGCAGGCTCTGTTCCAGCACCTGCTGTTCGCCGCGCAGCCGCACCAGCTGACGGTCGAGCACGTCGCGGTCTGCCTCGCTTTCCGAGAGGCGCGCTTCGACATCCTCCTTCTCCGCCCGCAGGGCCTGGAGTTCGGCCGTCACCCGGGCGAGATCGCCGCGCAGTTCGCTCGCCGTCTCCCGTTCGAGATCGAGCTGCTGCTGGAGATCGGCGATGCGGCTCTCGAGACGTTCCAGGGTGACGTCGCGGCCCTGCAGGATCTGGCCCAGGAAGAACTGGGCCAGCACGAACACCACCAGCAGGAACATGATGACCAGCAGGAGGGTGGACAGGGCATCGACGAAGCCCGGCCAGATGTCCACCCGGTCGCGATGTCCGCGGGTGCGGCCGACGGCCATGCTATTCGCCCGCCACCTGCGGCTCGCCGGCGGCGATGGCGATGGTCCGCGCCACCACCCGGATCTCGTTGGCGAGCTCCCGGGTCACCTCGTCGCGGCTGCGCGCCACCTCCTCGAGCAGGCGGGCGAGCTGCCGGTCGATGCTGCGCAGGTGATCGAGGGTGGCGGCGTCCAGCGGCGACTGCCGCTCGCCCAGCTTCTGGACGGTGGCCCGCTGCGCCTCGGCGAGACGCGCCAGAACCTCCTGGTCGCGCTGCAGCCGCTCGTTGAGGGCGCCGATGGCGTGGTTCAGGGCCGCCACCTGCTGGTGGAAGACGTTGCGGGCGCGCTCGCCCTCCTGCAGCACCCGCTCGATGCGCGACAGCCCCTCGGCGGTCTGCTGGAGAAGGGCCTGGACATAGGCCGGCATGGGCCGGCCGGGCACCGCCATCGCCACCGGCCCGGAACCCGTCGCCGGCGCTTCCTGGGCACTGTGGCGGGCGAGGCCGGACAGCCATTCCTCGACGTCGTTGTAGAAGGAGTTCTGGGCCTGGGTCGCCTGCAGATCGATGAACCCCAGCACGAGCGAACCGGCGAGACCGAACAGCGAGGAGCTGAAGGCGGTGCCCATGCCGGAGAGCGGCGCCGAGAGACCGGCCTTGAGATCGTCGAACACGCTCACGAGGTCGCCGGTGCCGAGCTGCAGTTCGCCGATCACCAGCGCCACCGCGTTGATGGTCTCGAGCAGCCCCCAGAAGGTCCCGAGCAGGCCGAGGAAGATGAGGAGGCCGGTCTGGTAGCGGCTGATGTCGCGGCTCTCGTCGAGACGGGCGCTGATGCTGTCGAGGAGATAGCGCATCGACAGGGTGGAGAGCACCTCGCCGCTGCGTTCGCGATCGCCCAGCACGGTGGCCACCGGCGCCAGCAGCCGCGGCGGCTCCTGCAGCGAGAAACCGGGGGCGGCGGAGCGGAAGGCCTCGATCCAGCGCACCTCCGGCCGCAGCATGATGATGCGGCGCACCGCATAGGCGATGCCCAGCGCCAGCACGCCCAGGATGAGCCCGTTGAGGGCCGGGTTGTGCATGAAGGCGCGCCACAGGATGTCGTAGACCGCACCGATGACGACGAGCGTCGCCAGCAGGAACAGGGCCACGCGATTGAGGAAACGCTGGGGATTGGTCATACGCCTGTATTGTCCGAAGCCTGCGAAGTCGCGGCGACTTTAACGCAGCACGTGCATCGTCGCATCGCAAAAAAACCATGCCGCGTCGTGCGGTCGCCGATGTCGCGGCGCCCGCGTCTCCTCTTGCCTCGCCGCCCCGATCATCGCAATAAGCTCGAGGCGGGGGGCCGCGAGAAAGGCGAGGGAGCGGGCGTCATGATCACCATCGATCCCGACAAGGTATGCCACATCATCGTCAAGGCCAGGGCCTTCGACGCCAAGGAAGAGGTGGTCGAAGAGGATTACGCCTCCAATCCCGCCGACGAGGACATGCGGGAGGTGCTGCAGGACTATCCCGACGATCCCACCTACGACGAACTGCGGGAGTTCATCAACGGCCTCAACGAGGACGAGCAGATCGAGCTCGTGGCCCTCTCCTGGCTCGGTCGCGGCAGCTTCACCGCCGAGGAGTGGGAGGAGGCCAAGGCGGAGGCCAGCCGCGCCCACAACGAACGGACCGCCGAATATCTGCTCGGGATGCCGCTCCTGGCCGACTATCTGGCCGAGGGGCTCGCCGCCTTCGGGGTGAGCTGCGAAGAGTAGAGGGCCGCGGCCACGGGCTTGACCGACGTTCGCCCCGGTTCGAGACTGCCGTCGGACCACGACCCTGAACGGGAGGCGAACCATGATCACGAGGCGGCGGGCCTTGAAGAGCACGGCGGCGGTCGCGTTCGCGCTGGGGTTCCCCCGTGTGCTGCGCGCCAGGCCGATCATCGAGCTCAAGCTCAGCCATTTCCTGCCCACCGGCAACGGCATGCACTACGATTTCATGGAGCCCTGGGCGCGGGAGCTCGAAGCCCGCACCGACGGGCGGGTGAAGGTCACCATCTTCCCGGGCGGCACCCCCCTCGGCAATGTCGCCAAGCAGTACGACCAGGTGCGCGCGGGGGTGGTGGACATCGCCCACGGGCTCCACGGCATCCCCTCCGGCCGCTTTCCGCGCACCTCTGTGATCGACCTGCCCTTCATGACCGAGAGCGCGGATGCCGCCACGCGTGCCCTGTGGACGTTGCACGATCGCTACTTCGCCGTCGAGTATCCGGGCGTGAAGGTGCTCGCCGTGCACGCCCACAACGGCGGGCTGATCCACACCCGCGACAGGCAGGTGGTGGCGATGGAGGATCTCAGGGGGCTGCGGATCCGCTTTCCCAGCGCCGCCACCAAGATGATGCTCGAGTATCTGGGGGCGGTGCCCGTCGGGCTGCCGCCGTCGCAGATCTACGAGAGCCTGCAGAAGGGGGTGATCGACGGGCTCGTCATGCCCTGGGATCCCATGTACAGCTTCAAGCTCGCCGAGCTCATCGACTATCATCTGGACGCCCGGGCCTACACCGTCTCCTTCTACTTCGTGATGAACCGGCGGCGCTACGAGGGCCTGCCCGAGGAGGTGCGAGCGGCGATCGATTCCATCTCGGGCGACAATCTGATCCCGAAGTTCGGCCCCTGGTGGAACGCCTGGGACGATCTCGGCAAGAAGGCGGCGCTGGCCGACGGCGGGGTGGTGACGCGTCTCACCGCCGAGGAGCGCGACCGCTGGCGCGAGACCCTGGGGCCGATGATCGACGCCTATCTCGCGGGCCTCGCCGAGCAGGGCGTCGAGAATCCGCGGGAGATCTACGAGGCGCTGCGCGCCGAGATCGACGCCATAGAGAAGGCCAAGGGCTGAGCGGCCCCTCCCCCTCCGTCCGGGAGACGCGTCGGTGATGGCCGAGCGGCTGAACCGCTGGGCGCGCGCCCTCGCCTGGCTCGCCCTCCTCTGCCTCGCGGGGGCGACCCTCGTCACCCTCGCCGACATCGGCCTGCGGGCGCTGTCGCGGGGGCTCGGGCTCGTCACCGGCACACCACCGGGCCTCGCCCTCGTGGGCATCGTCGATCTCGTGCAGCTGGCGGTGATGGCGGCCGCCTATCTCGCCATCCCCTTCACCTTCGCCGGCGAGGGCCATGTCACCGTGGACATGCTCTATCTGCGCCTACCGTACCGTCTGCAGACCCTGCTGCGG